>TARA_R110002096_G_scaffold869_4_pt1 | contig 12494 bp, 10 predicted proteins | sample TARA_R110002096 | Tara Oceans TARA_R110002096 (sample SAMEA4397295) | marine metagenome | biome: Polar Biome; feature: [DCM] deep chlorophyll maximum layer (ENVO:01000326); material: water (ENVO:00002006), including particulate matter (ENVO:01000060) such as... | depth 35 m | reverse complement strand
CCCCCCCGGACCCCCCAGGACTCGCCCGTTCGACTTCCGCCTGGAAGCCACGACGTTCGAGATCCCCGCGCAAGCTCCCTCGCGTATTCTCCCCCCATGAAAATCTCCCTCCTCGCTTTGGCGCTGTGCTCCGTCGCCGCCAGCTGCACCGGTCCCGGTCAGCACGTGAACGATCACTGGAACGAGATCTCCGTCCCCGCCCGCGTCGGCCGCACCCTCATGGGCTACGACGCCACGCGTGATGGCTCCTACGGCGACTACCAGTGGGAGAAGAAGGAAGACCTGCGCTACACGGTCTACCGTCACTTCCTGAACCACAACCCGGACAACCCCTTCCAGTCCGGCAAGGGCGGTCGCCAGTCGCGCCCCGACCCGTGGAGCATCGCGCCCAACCCCCTCCAGTACATCCACCTCGAGGGCCTCATCGTCGGCTTGATCCCGTACGCGGCCGGCGGTGGTTTCATCATCCTTCCGGTCGACTCGGTCCTCACCACCTTCGACGAGCCGGACGGCATCAGCCAGTTCTTCCGTGGCTTCGTCGAGTGGGGCAACAACGGCGTGGTCACGGCCAACGCTGCCGAAGAAGGCGACACGACGTACGTCACGGCCGTCGGCAGCTGAATCGAGTCACGCTCGAGCTTCGGCTCATCGCATCGAACGGGGCGCTTCCTGCCAGGGAGGCGCCCCGTTCCGTTGATCCAGAAGATCCGCCCGAACCCGATCAGATGCAGGATTCGGTCGACTCGCCGCGCAGAACGGACAGCGCGCGGTCGAGGCGATCGGGCGCGTCGGCCTCGATCCAGCGGACCCTGAACTTGCGGTACCACGTGCGCTGCCGGCGAGCGAACTGACGCGTCCGCAACGCGATCGCCGCCACCGTCTCGGCGCGGGACGCGTCGCCATCGGCCCAGGCCAAGATGTGGTCGTAGCCGAGCGCCTGTGCCGCGCTGCGCGACAGTCCACGTTCGCGGGCGGAGAGCGCTTCTTCGCGCCACCCCGCATCGAGCATCACCTGCGTGCGCTCCGCGATGCGGCGGTCCAGGACCGGGGTCTCCAGATGCAGCCCGACGATGCGCGCCGCGTTCACGCGTTCGGACGGACCGTCGTTCCATTCGCGTTGCCAGTCGGTGAGCGTGCGACCCGTCTGCCCGTGGACCTCGAGCCCGCGTACGACGCGACGCACGTCGTTGGCGTGGATCCGCGCGGCGGCGGTCGGGTCGATCGTGGCGAGTTCCGCGTGCAGGACCTCGGCCCCCTCGCTCTCGGCGCGCTGCTCCAACGCAGCCCGCAACGCGAGGTCGGGGTCGGGAGCCTCGAACAGTCCGCGCAGGAGAGCGGCGAGGTAGAAGCCGGTCCCCCCCACGAAGATGGGCAGGCGCCCGCGGCTGCGCACGTCGCTCACGCGAGCCCGCGCGTCGTCCAGCCAACGGCGCGCGTCGTAGATCTCGTGCGGCTCGACCTGGTCGATCAGGTGATGCGGAACCCGCGCCTGCTCCTGCGCGCTGGGCTTGGCCGTGCCGATGTCGAGCCCGCGATAGACCAGCATCGAGTCCATCGACAGGATCTCGCCGTCCAAGCGCTCGGCGACGTCGAGGGCCAGGGCCGTCTTCCCGGTCGCCGTGGGACCCACGATGCAGCACAGGGGTGCGGCGTCCAAGGGCTCGGCGGCCTGGGGCTCGGGCGGGGCGTTCTCACACGGATCGGACATGCCAGGAGGGTAGCGCCGGAGAGATCCAGGTGCAGGGACCGTAGGATGATCCTGCCATGCTTTCGATCACGCTCCTCGCCCCCTGTTCCGTCCTGCTCGCCGCGGCACTCCTCAGCGCCCCGGCGGCCCAGGACGACACCCCCGCCAAGCCTGCGCCGCCCAGCCTGAAGGCCGCCGACGAACCGACCGTGTTCCTCGCCTCGGACGGCCGGCCTGCCGAGTCGGGTCGCATCCCGGAGGACACCCCGGCCGATGCGCTGGAACGCTGGGAGACTCTGAAGAACGGTCGACGGGTGAACGGCCAGTCCCCGGCGCCGATCCGCTCCCTCGTGTTGAGCTTCGACGCGGAGCTGCGAGAGAGTGCCGACAAGATCCGCAAGGACACCCAGCTGACCATCGAATACCTCGAGGAGGGACGCGGCTTGCTGAAGACGACCTTCGTCGGCTCGAAACGGATCTCCGCGCGGGGTCCCGACGGGGACTGGATGATCGTGGACGGGGAGCTGGTGGACCTGGGTGGACGCGGAGACGAGACCAGCCGCATCGACCACGAACGCTGGCTCGCCATGACGCGCAACTTCTGCACGATCAGCGATGCCGCCAACGCCCGCATCGTGCGCATCGCCGCGCTGGACGTGACACCGTTCCACGAGGGTGCCCCCCTGGAGCGCGTGAAGCTGGGGACCCAGGTGCTCATCGACCTCCCCACGCCGGAGCTCGGCAGCCTCGCACGCAAGCTGACCTGGCTCGAGGTCGACAGCCCGGACTTCGTGATCCAGGACGTCGTCGAGACCGACCTGGGCAAGCCGCGCGGCGTCGTGCGCGCACGTCTTGGCCTGGACCCGAAGACGAATCGCATCGTCTTCGCGCAGATCGTCCCGCTGGGCAAGGGCAAGCCGGTGGAGACGCGTTCGGCGCTCTCCTACGTCCCGCAGTGGACGAAGGCCGTCGACCAGATCTGGATCCCGGAGAACCTGATGGTGTACCGAATGCTGCCCCAGGAGGGCCGCATCCTGTACGACATCGCACCGACCGTCGATCTGTTCGTGCGCAAGTCCGAGTCGCGCATCAATCCGCGCTTGGAGCCGTCCAACTTCCTGCCGCCGAAGTGAGGCTCAGCGTCGGTGGAAGGCCCGTTCGAGGTCTTCCAGGCTGAAGCGCACGCGCGTCGGTCGCGCATGCGGGCACGTCTGGTCCATGCCCATGTCCTTGGCGCGTTGGAGCAGTTGCTGGATCTGGTCCTCGTCCAAGCTGTCGCCGGCCATGATCGAGGAGCGGCAGGCGGCGGAGTGCAGGACCTCTTCGATCACGTCCTGGACCTCGGGCGTCTTGCCCGTGCGTCCCAGGATCTCGACCAGGTCGCGCACCAGCCCGTCCGGATCCGGATGGCGCAAGCGTGCGGGCAGCCCCTGAACCGCGATCGTCGTCTCGCCGAAGAGCTGCAGTTCGATGCCGATCGCGGCCAGCGCGTCGAAGTGTCCCTTGAGCAGTTCCAGGTCGGCGCGCGCGATCTCGACCAGTTCGGGGACCAGCAAGCGCTGGACCTCGACCTTGGAATCACGCACGTCGCGCAACAGGCATTCGTACGTCAAGCGTTCGTGCAACGCGTGCTGATCGATGATCTCGAAGCCGTCCGGCAACGCGCGCACGAGGTACGTGCGCGCCACCTGCAGGAACGGTCCGCGCAGGTCGTCGCCTGTTCTCCACGAGGCTTTGGTAGCCGCAGCATCCTCGGCCTGGCCGAGCGCGAATTCGTCGTCGGAGACCGCGCCGGACTCGCCGGCCATGGGGATCTCGTACGGCGTGCCCGGCACGTTGCGCACGATGACGGGGTCCCCGGGAGTTCGCGGTCCGGAGCTGAAGATGGGTCCGGTACCGAAGGTCTGCGAGCCCGGGTTGGGCAGGAAGGCTTGATTCGGATCCTCGCGATTCAGCCGTCGCGCGCGCGACTGCATCATCGTCTCACCCGGCGTCGCCATGTCGGTCGTCGCCACGGCGTCGCGCAACGCCTGGACCAGGACGCCGAACAGGCGCCGGTGTTCGCGGAAGCGCACCTCGCTCTTGGCCGGGTGCACGTTGACGTCGACGCGTTCGGGATCCAGCGAGAGGCGCAGGAACGCGACGGGTTGGCGACCTTCTTCGAGGAAGCCGCGATAGCCCTCGCGCAGAATGCGGGTCAGCACCTTGTCCTTGAGCGCGCGGCCGTTCAGGAACCAGAGCTGGCGCGTCGTGTCGCGGCGCGAGAAGCGCGGCGGGGCGACGAAGCCCTCCAGGTGCATCCCGTCTGCCGTGTACGAGACGGGCGCCAGCGCCTCGGTCAGGTCGGCGCCGAACGTGCGGCGGATGCGACCCAGGAAGTCCATGTCGCGCTCGACGTCGTACACGCGATTGCCGCCGTGGAAGACCTCGAAGGCGATGCCGTCGTGGGCCAGGGCGGCGCGCTGGATCGCGTCCAGGCAACGCCCGAGTTCGGTGGACGGACGCTTCAAGAAACGTCGGCGTGCTGGGGTGTTGTAGAAGAGGTCGCGCACCTCGACCGTCGTTCCGGTCGGCGCGCCGGCTTCGCGGATCTCGCCCACGCGACCGCCTTCGCAGGTCACCTTGTGGCCGGTGGTCTCGTCCCCCGCGGACTCTGGAGCCGGTCGCGACAGGATCGAGCAGCGCGCGACCGACCCCATCGACGCCAGCGCCTCGCCGCGAAATCCCAAACTGCCGATGTGCAGCAGGTCCTCGGGGTCGCGCAACTTGCTGGTCGCGTGCGCCTCGAACGCGAGCGCGAGGTCCGCTGCGCCCATGCCGCAACCGTTGTCGGTGATGCGCACGAGTTGCGCGCCACCCTCCTCGAGGTCGATGCGAATGTGGGTCGAGCCCGCGTCGATCGAGTTCTCGACCAGCTCTTTCACCAGGGAGGCGGGGCGCTCGATCACCTCGCCAGCGGCGATCTGATTGCGCACGACTTCGGGAAGAAGCGCGATGCGCGCGGGCGGATCTACAATGGGCATGGGGCGATTCTAGCCCCTCGTCCCGAGCGGTTCAGCCGCGTTCCCGGAACCTGTCCCGAGCGTCGAGTTCCCGGGCTCAGCCCAGCAGATCAGAGACTCGCGCGGACGATCCGAGGTCCGGCCTGGGACCCTAGCGCGCTCTGGAGCGTGTGCCAGGTCCGGGGACCGTCCCGAAGCGCACGGCCAGCGAGCAGAAGTCGTTGGCATCGACGGTGGCTCCGGACCGGGAGCGCCGCTCCAGGTCACCGGCCGCCCGGGCGAGGCGCGACCAGCTTTGCAGGGTGCGACGTCCCAAACGCGCCGCGAAGGCCTTCTGGGCCATCGTCCCGCCACGTCCTCCCGCATCGGTCCAGGCGTCCGCAAGGGAGCCTCCCATCGCGAGAGTGCGAGCGCCTGCCAGCGACTCGCGGGCCTTCTGGGACAGGGCGGAGCCGAGCATGGCCACGACCGCAGAGCGGTCCATCGTCCGCGTTCCAGAGCCGCCGGAGAAGCCGCTCTGGAAGAGGGCCTCCACGCCGGCGATCGCCCGCGCGGTCTCCCCTTCGCAAAGACGGTCGGCCACGACGTACGGCGAACCGCCCGAGTCCCAACCCACGAGCGAGCGCACGCCCTCGGTGCCGCGACCTCGAAGCTGCTCGAGTTGATTCTCGAGCGCCGCCAGGTCGTTGCCGAGCGCCGCGGCGACGTACACCGCTTCGTCCGGCTGCAACGGGATCTTCAGAGCTCGCGCGCGAGACACGAGCCACTGCACGAGTTCGCTCTTGCGCGGATCGTCGTCCCAGGGCGGCGGCGTGTCCCACAACTTGCGGCACGAGATGACCGGACCGCCGATCGCAAGGACGGCTTTGACCATCGCGTGATCCGCACGCAGCTTGTCGGCGGCGAGCACGAGGGCGCCGGGGCCCGCGCCTGCGATGTAGGCCTTCGCGGTCTCGAGCAAGGCGGCCGAAAACTTGCGCGCGCCCTTCTGGAGCAGCGCGTCCGCTCCACGCACGACGACCAGGCGACCCGCAGCGAACAGCGCGCCGCCCGACAGGTCGTCCATCAACATCGCCAACTTGAAGTCGGGATCGGCGGCGTCGTGGCGCGTGACCTCGAGTCCCGCGTCGGCACCCGCCTTCACCAGGCGGTCGATCGCACGCTCGCGGAAGTACCGTTCCTCACCGCGCAGGATCACGCCCCGCGGCAGGCCTTCCTTCAACGCGGAACCCAACGCGAGCAAACCCTGCTCGGGATGCGGGTCCTTCGCCTTCTTGGACGGCGCCTTCTTGCGTGCTGCTTTCTTGGCCATCAGGAGATCTCGCTTGGAGCATACACCCAAAGATCCAGGGCCAGCCCGAGGAACAGCGCCACCCCCACCCAACCGTTCAGGGTGAAGAACGCCATGTCGACCTTGGACAGATCGTCGGCGCGCACGAGGCTCTGCTCCCAGGCCAGCAGCAGCGCGCTGAGGCCGATGGCCCCCAGGTAGATGGCTCCGCGGTCCGCCGTCAGCGCGCACATCACGAGGCACACGACGGCGCCCAGGTGAAAGGCACGTGACAACCACAGCGCGCGCGCGATGCCGAAGCGGGCCGGAACGGAATGCAGCCCGGCCTCGGCGTCGTGCTCGGCGTCCTGGCAGGCGTAGATCAGGTCGAAGCCCGCGACCCACAGGAGGACGGCGGCAGCCAACCAGACGACGATGGACCAGTTGCCCTGGAAGTCTCCTTGCACCGCCAGCCAGGCGCCGAGCGGTGCGATGCCGAGCGCCAGACCGAGCACGGCGTGCGCGAGCCAGCTGAAGCGCTTGAACGCGCTGTACGAGAGCAGCACGCCCAACACGAGCGGCGACAGCTTCCCGCACAGGGGATTCAGCGCGAACGACGCAGCGATGAACGCGCCGGAGCTGATCAACACGAGACCGAAGACGGCTCCGGAGCGCAGCTTGCCCGACGGGATCTCACGGCTCGCCGTGCGTGGATTCGACGCGTCGAGGTCCTGGTCGAGCCAGCGGTTGAACGCCATGGCGGCCGTGCGTGCGGCGACCGCGCAGACCACGACCCAGGCGAGCACGTGCCACGCGGGCACTCCGCCGGAAGCGAGCCACGCGCCCTGCAACGCGAACGGCAACGCGAAGATGGAGTGGCTGAACTTGACCAGGGACAGCCAGTCGCGGACGCGGCTCATGCGTCCGTGTCCTCGGCGCGCAGCCCTTCGTTCGGCAACGCATCGTCGCCCCAACGGCGGATGATCGCGTGCTCGACGCCCAACCGATCGAGGGCCTTGGCAACCACGTGATCGACCAGGTCCTCGAGCGTCTTGGCGCCGTGGTAGAAGCCCGGCATGCACGGCAGGATCGTCGCGCCGAGCTTGGACAGGGCCAGCATGTTCTCGAGGTGCACGGTCGACAGCGGCGTCTCGCGCGGCATCAACAGCAGCGTGCGACCTTCCTTCAACGCCACGTCCGCGGCACGCTCGACCAGGTTCGAACTGAACCCGACCCGCACGCGCGCGAGAGTGCCCATGCTGCACGGACACAGGATCGTCGCGCCGGTACCGGACGTGCCCGAGGACGGGGGCGCTTCGACCGCCGCGCTCGCGAAGGCTCGCACCTGGCTGGCGATGTCGGCGCCGAGCCAGCCGTCGAGCGCGCCGGCCAACGTTTCCCCCGCCACGCCAGCCTCCACGCCGAGCTCGTGGCGCAGCACCTTGCAGCCCGCGGGCGAAGCGGCGAGATCGACCTGGTGGCCGGACTGAACCAGCGCGCGGATCAGACGCTCGGCGTAAGCGTGGCCGCTGGCGCCGGTCAGTCCGATGAAGAAGCGTGTCATGAGAACACCTGCGGTCCGGCGCCGAGCAACAACGCGAGGTTGAACAGCCCGTGGGCCCAGGCGGCGACGCCGAGGCCCCTCCAGCGGAAGAGCAGTCCCAAGAGAATGCCCGCCAGGACGCGGTACGGGAAGGCGGCGGCGTCGAAGGGTTCCCCGTAGGCGCCGAAGGGCTCGACGAAGGAGGCCACGTGGGCTGCGGCGAACAGCCCGGCCTGGCCGATCAGGGCGACGACCTCGGAGATCGTGCGGTCGAGCCTGGTGGGCGTCCCCAGGAAGCGCACGAGGTGCAGGGTCAGCACGTACACGGCGCCGTAGACGAGGGCGCGGAAGACGAGTTCCTCCCACGCTCCCGCGCCGAGGACGAGGAGTCCCATGCTGCCCGGAGGCACCGTCGAAGGCGCTGGCGGAAGCGCGTCGGCCCCCACCCCGGACAGGTGCAGGAGCGCGACGAGGATCGGTCCCAACAGCGCGGCGGCCAGGGCGCCCTCGCCGACGACCCGCAGGAGCTTGGGCAGCGCGCCTCGATGGCGACGCGCGAACGTCACGGCCGCCGCGATCGTCAGGGCCCCCATCAGGAGGCGCCGGATCCACGTGACGTGTTCCCCGAACGGTTCGAGGGCCCGCAAGGCGAGAATCTCCGCCGTGCCGCGCCAGCCTTCGCCGGCGTGGGTCAGCGCGACCTCGTAGGCGATCCACAACGGCAGGCAGGCCAGGAAGCCCAGCGTGACGCTGCGCATGACCTTGGAGGGAACGGCGAAACCGGCGTCGCCCGCGGGGCCTTCCGCGTCCGCCTCCCAATCGTCCTCGTCCCACTCCTCCTGCTCCCACTCCTCCTCGTCGTCCCAACCGTCGTCTTGGGGAGTCACGGCGCAGGCTCCGCGGGGACCGTGCCCCAATGGAAGCAGGCGATGCCGAACGTGAGAGGTTGATGGCCGCAGTCGACCAGACCCTCGGCGCGGAACTCGTCCTCGAACGCGTCGGGCCCCGGCCATGCCAGCACGGTGCGCGGCAGGTACGTGTAGGCCTCCTTGTCCTTGGACAGGAGCCGGCCAATCAGCGGCAGGATGCGCGTGAAGTAGAGCCGGTAGAGTCCGCCGAAGAACCAGGACGGCGGCTGGGAGAATTCGAGGACGAACACGATGCCACCGGGTCGCACGATGCGCGCCATCTCACGCAGGCCCGCATGGCGGTCCGCCACGTTGCGGATCCCGAACGACACCGTCGCCACGTTGACACTGTCGTCGGGCAGGGGCAACTGCATCGCGTCGCCTTGCAGGAAGGCGAGCGGAGCGAAGCCTGGCTTCACCTTGCGGGGCGCGCGGGCGACCATCTCGTGGGTGAAGTCGACGGCGATCGTGCGCACGTCGTCACGGGCGAAGGCGATCGCCAGGTCGCCGGTTCCAGTGCAGACGTCGGCCAGCACGCCCTCGGGTCCCACGTGCGCCTTCAGTCGGCGTACCGCCGCGCGACGCCAGCGCTGATCGATCCCCATCGAAAGGACTCGATTCAAGAGGTCGTAGGACCCCGCGATGCGCGCAAACATCGATCGCACGGCACGGGGCTCGGGCATGGGCGCGGAGGATACCGATCCGGCGTCCCGGGCGCGCGTCCGTCCTCGCAGAAAACAGGTCGCCGCGCGATCCGCCTCCCGAGGAACGAAGCGAGGCCGCGCCCATGCGCGGCCTCGCTGGAGTGTGGATCCTCGAATCCCCGGGTCACAGGGATCGAGGTGGCGGAGTCCCTACTGGCGCCAGTAGTCGATGACGAACGAGACGTTCGGCGAAGGAATCGACTGGGTGCCGTTCTCGAAGGGGTTGACGTCCTTGAGCGGGATACCCGCCGCTCCGATCTCGAGCACGTCGATCACGCCCGAGCCGCCGGTGGCGTTCGGAACGGCGACGAACATGAACTGCGACTCGCTGACGTTGACCGGCGCCGGACCCGGGACCCGAACCAGACCCTTGCCGTTCTGCGGTGAACCGGCGCCAGCACTGAACTGGCTGACGATGTTCGGCAGACCGCCGTAGTTGCGCAGGTTGTCGAAGGCGATGTCCTCGGGAACTCCCGAGAGCTTCTCCTCACCGATCGAGACCTGCACTTCGAGCGCCATGGCCCGGAACTGCGGGTTCTGACCGAGACCCGCGGCGAGGAGCTGAGCGTTCGACGTCGCACTCGCGATGAACAATCGAGACACGGCGCCGACGTTGGCGGGACCGGCCTGGCCGTTCACGATCGGACCCTCGTGGACGATCCATGCCGAGGCCGACAGGTTGATCGGGTCGGGCTGGATGACCTTGGGGTTGGTGAACGTGGTCGGCGCGATGCCGATGACGTCGTCGAAGCCCCAGCCGTTGATCCCGTTGGGACCGGACTCGAACATCGCGACCGTTCCGTTGCGGTTCAGGATGTAGGCGAAGTAGACGCCGCGGTTGAACGCGAAGTTCAGCTGACGCGGGAAGATGCAGACCTCGAACGGCTCGTTCAGCTGCGCGCTGACCTCGCGGCGCACCTCGAGCGAGAACGCCGAGATGATCGACAACGAATCGTCGGTCTCGTTGGTGACGAGGATGTCCTCGTTGCCCGGCTGCCACGCGATGCCGCGGGGTCCACGACCGACGACCGTGCTCTTGACGATCTGGTGGAACGTCGAGGAGTTCGGGTTGATGTCGATGAAGGAGACCGTGTCGGCCGACTGGTTCGTGACGGCGAGGAAGTCCAGGTTGGATCCGATCGCGAGCGAAACGGGATCCGGGACCGGGATGCGATCGACGATCGTCATGCGGTTCGAGTTGAAGACCGCGATCTCACGACGAACGGTGTCCAGCACGTACAGGTAGTGACCGACCTGCTGACGAATCTGGTACGTCATGCAAGCGGTGAGTTGCTGCTGGCCCTGGGTCGGACCCGTGAAGTAGCCGTTCTGCTCCTGGGTCAGAAGACCCGAGGGCGGGACGGGCGGGTTCGCCAACGGGCTGCCGAAGGGATCGCCGGGAACCAGCAGGTTGTTCAGCGGCAGCGTGCCTTGCAGCGTGTGGTCGACCGAGGTCGGCTCCGTCGTGCCCAGGTACGGCGCGACGCAGAGCGGCGGGAAGACCAGGGGCGGAGGGTTCGGGTGCGGACCCCAGGAGATGAAGTTGGGCGCGCCAGCGTTGACACCCCCGAACTGGTTCTGCTGGGGCGGGCCGACCGTGTTGGGTCCCGTGGTGACCGGAACGATGACCTTGAGACCGTCGAGCGTACAGATGTCACCACCTTGGGCCTGACAGCCGAAGGGGAACTGCGCGTTGTTGAACGTGCCGTCCAGCGCCCAACCGACCATCATGTCGTTGATGCTGGCGACGAGGGGCGCGCGCACGACGAGGTCGTTGAGCGAACTGTCCTTGGTCAACGTGAACACACCGGCCGAACCACCATCGATGGTGCACGTTCCGACCGAGAGCGGCGGACGCAGACCGGTCTGGAAGACGACGTTCGGGTTGTTCGGATAGTTCGAGTTGCCGAAGACCGGGGAGTTCTGCACGAACGTCGGGTCCCCCGTCGACTGGCCGAACCCGTTCAGGTCGATGACCGAGATGCCGGGCTGAGCTCCGGCGCGCGCGACCAGGATCGCGTCCGGCATGACCGGCGTGTTGACGAGGCCCGGCCCCTCACCGGTGGTGAAGGTGCTGAGCGCGGCCAACAGGTTCTTATTGCCGATGGTCGCGCCGGGGTTGGTCGGGTCCGGGTTGCGCGCCAGGTCGAACAGCTGGCCCGAGTTCACGGTCACGTCGACGACGGAGAACGTGTTGCACTCGTTGAACAGCGGCCCGGTGCCCGGGAAGTTGAACGCCGGAATGATCTCGTACACCGACAGGTCGAAGATGCTGACAGGACGGGTCAGGAACGGCATGTCCGTCCGCGTGGCGGAGGGGCCGAACTGGACCTTGATCAGGGAACTCAGACCCGGGGCACCGCGTCCGTCGAGGACGCCGACGGAGAGCGGCTGGACCGGCTCGGTGAACTCGACCTTCAAGTTCGTCAGCGGATCGACGTTGATCTCACCGTTGCCGGGCGTGATCTTCGGCGAGCTGAGGGGCGGCGGCGTGGTGATGACTTCCGGGGTCAGGAAGTCGTCCCCGACGGTGCTGCACGCCAGGACGCGCTCGGTGAGGAACGCGTTCGAGGTCGACTTCAGCGAGGTGCTGACCTCGAGCCGAATCTGCTTGCCGACGGGGAAGGTCTCGGGCGTCGCCAGGTTGCCGTCCGCGTCCGGGACGAACACGAACGTGTTGGCCCCCATCAGCAGGTTGGACCCGCTGAAGTTCGACAGCGTTCCCGGGAACCCGTTCCCCTGGGGGTCCAGAGCCACGGGGCGCCCCGTGGTCGGGTCCGCGGTGATCCACTGCTGCAAGGTGAGCAGCGGCGGCGACGTGTTCGTCGTCGGTCCGGCGTAGGTGAAGCCGTTGATGAAGGCTCGACCGATGACCGGGCTCGAAGCCCCCGTGAGCGGATCGAGCGCGATCACGGAGATCGCTCCCGTCAGACCGGAGTTGGCCTGAGCGCCCGGGCTGGGGTCGAGAACCGACGCCAGATCGAGGTCCTGGGAGAAGGACGCGTACATGAAATGGTTGCCGACCGCGTTGCTGGGGAGACGCGCCTCGCTCGGGAACTTCGGGGTCGATCGCACCTGGTTGAAGAGTCTCAGGTGGTCCACCAGATCCTGGTGGTGCCGGATGTTGACGATCTGCGGAGTGACGTTCCCGAAGGAGTCGAGGGCCTGAATCGTGTGCGGGACGATCTGGCCAAAGCCGTTCGAGGCTTCCAGCAGCGACAATTGGTTGGACGTCACCGTGCCCCCGGAGTTCGCCGTCGAGGGTCCGCCACAACTGGACAGACTCAACGAGGTGAAACCCAGGACCAGGGCGGCGTGCCAGGTGCCGAACCGGTGTGTGCGCTTGCTCATTCTTAGGGGAGATGAATTAGGTGTTCCGC
>TARA_R110002096_G_scaffold190006_1_pt1 | contig 12494 bp, 12 predicted proteins | sample TARA_R110002096 | Tara Oceans TARA_R110002096 (sample SAMEA4397295) | marine metagenome | biome: Polar Biome; feature: [DCM] deep chlorophyll maximum layer (ENVO:01000326); material: water (ENVO:00002006), including particulate matter (ENVO:01000060) such as... | depth 35 m | reverse complement strand
AAACGCGTCATCCGACCTTTTTTCACATAAAATGAATAATTCTAATATACTAGATAGAAACTCCACACTTAGATATCCACAACCATCTATACTCTGAAAGTCCGTTAGAGACCCTCCTATGTGTTGTAGTTGGTAGTTATTACGTTCCTCCTGTGTTTCGAAAGGTGTCATAACGTCATATAAATCTAGATATTTTTGTACAAACCCCCTAACCAGTTCTTTATTAAATTCTGCTTTAACTAATAAATCCACAATCCAGTGTGTGTGGGAAGGAGTTCTTAATCTATTTTCCGGGTCCTTATATTTGACAATAAAGTCCAATTCTGGGTAAGAACCTCTAAATCCCTGAAACATAGCTACCTTGGTACCATCACTAAGTGTAAATTCATTTACTGATTCCACTCTTGGTCCATTTTTTATTTTGTATTGAAGTTTTTCCATTATATGTATTTTACTATTTTTGGGTTTAGCCCCCAGTTAAACTTATATTCTGATGTGTATTTGTTATTATTATGATTTTTACAACAACTACCACACGCTTTCTCTACTTTTGTTTTTCTTGCGTAATAAACGTCTCTTTCACAATTAGGGCAAGTAGCGACCCACTTCATAAATTGAGACTTGTCAACACCGGAACCACTACTACATCTTTCACCACTACACCCTATAGACCTAGCTACTCTTTTCCATTCAGAGTCGTGATTTGAGTACCCTCTATTTTTATAATCTAGTCCGTGAGCGATTTCGTGAAGAATAGTGTTAATAACTCTTTTCTCATTACTTTCGTGTTGTGTCATAGGTCGGGATAATGTTAAGGTTTTAGTTCTACCATTACAAGAACCGAATCTTCTTACAGCCCTATCCCATTTAAAGGTATAACCAACAAGACCGTGTTGTCTCATAAGTTTAAGCACTATATTTCTTGTCTTTTCTAAATCCATACTACAAAGATAAGAAAAGTTTTTTAATTGACCAAATTAAATTAAATGTATTTTAATTAATTAGTGAGTATAATCGTGAAATTTTTTTAATAGAGTCTTCACCAGCTTTATTAAATCTTTTTTCCCAGAATTTTAAGAAATTTTCTGGTGAAGAAGTTACTTTGTGGGGTAGGTTAGGGATTTTTAAATTTTCATCAGCTGAAAAGTCAGTTAAAAAAGACTCATAAGTCCCAGACCAATTATCTATAAGTTGAGTTAGTACAACATCCTTAATTTCTTCTATCGAGGTTTCTTTTTTATCATAATCTCTAATTCTATCTATAGTTTCTTTAGGAACGTCAAAATCTTTAATGTATCTTTCAGCACTAAAATTATTTAATTTCTTAGCGTAAGAAAAAGCTCTGGAAGTCTTTAGGAAATCGATAAACTCATCTTTAGAAGAGATTGTCTTATTTCTTAATAAACCATATACCTCGGAAACCCTAGCATTTAACTCAAAAGATAAATGTAAGTAAATTAAAAACATTAACTCATCCCAATCATCGACCGCCCCCATTTTATTCATCATCTGAGTTAGGTTTGAAAGTTGCTCAAAATTTGGAGAGGCCTTATCATTTAAAATACGATTATAAAACTCCAAAACATGGGTTAATTCATGAAAAAGTACTGACTCTACGTAAGGTTTGATTTCCAACTTATACAATTCTACAAAACTACCATCTTCATAAGAAGATTCCGGTATAGTAATCTCAATATTAATTGTCCCCCCAACAAATAAAGGTGTTGTCACACCACTATCAAAAGTAGCTTCAATAATATCCATATCTTCCGTATTAAATGAAGCGTTATTTATATAGTCATCACCTTTGTTTATTTGATTATCAGGAACAATATCTAAAGACATATTTAATTGTGGTTCAGCTAGAGGGAAGGATTTAAAATTTTTATTATTTGAGTTCCACCCCATAGAAATAGCTTTTTCTTGTGTATCGTTACCACTAAAAAAAACTTCCTTATCGTCAGAAGATAATAACATTAATAACCCATCTTGAATTAAAGATGAAAAGACATCGACCCAAAACTCTATAGATTTAGGGACACCCATCGACTCTTTAATAAGACGTTTAGATTGTTTCTTTGTAATAACTAACTTCATGTCTTATAAATATCTACAGACTATTGTTTTTCAGTTAATTTAAATTTTTCAGTATTTTTATTATAACTCATTGCATATGGGGAGTTTTCGGAAATTATATTTTTAAGTATCTGTGACGCAATAAAATCCTCCACCTCAGACTGTATAGCCCGTTTAAGTGGACGAGCTCCAAACTTATCATCATAACCTATTTTACAAATATGGTCTATAACAGAAGGGCCAAACTTAATAATATAATTTTTTTCAGTTAGTCTAACAGTTAAAGCAGACAACTCTATTTTTACAATTTTTTTAATATCAACCTTAGTTAAAGACTCAAAAATAAGGATATCGTCTAACCTATTTAAAAATTCTGGATTAAAAGTATTCTTTAAAGATTTAGAAATTATCGTCCTAACCCTTTCTTTGTCCGTTTGTTGTGTAGCCTTAGTTGTAAAGCCAAGAGAGTTACCAAAATCATGAGAATCTTTAACACCTATATTAGAAGTCATCATTATTAAAGTATTTTTAAAGTTAATCTTTCTTCCAGAAGCATCGGTAACGTAACCATCATCTAGTATTTGTAAAAGAATATTAAATATGTCCCTATGACCCTTCTCAATCTCATCAAAAAGAATCAACGAATATGGGTTCTGTCTTACTTTTTCAGTAAACTGGCCCCCTTCATTATACCCCACATAACCCGGAGGTGAACCTATAAGTCTAGAAACAGAATGTTTTTCCTGATATTCCGACATATCAACCCTAATCAGGGAGTCCTCAGAACCGAACATTAATTCAGCGAGTTTTTTAGCTAGATGTGTTTTACCAACCCCTGTAGGGCCTAGACAAATAAAAGAACCAATAGGTTTAGACAATTCCTTAATACCAACAGAATTTCTACGTACCGCTTTTACTATAGTGTCTATCGCATTATCTTGACCCACAATCCATTTTTTTAGTTGTTTATCTATATTAAGTAGGTTTTTCTTCTCATTTTGATTCATCCTACTTAAAGGTATTTTAGTTATTTTAGAAACAACAGACATAACATTATCAACAGTTACAGCTATTTTATTTTTAGATTGTCTATCTTCCCACTTTAAAGTCAACTCATTTAATTTACTTACTAATTTACGTTCCTTATCTCTTAAATCAGCAGCTTTTTCATAATTTTGGGATTTTACCACCTCAACCTTCGAAATCTTTAACTCATTAATGTCCGACCTAAGAACCTCTAAAGCTTTAGGGGCTTTAACATCTATTTGTACCATAGACCCAACCTCATCCATAATATCTATAGCTTTATCTGGGAATGCTCTATCACTTATATATCTATCCGCTAATTTAGCACATAATCTTATACATTCATCATCATAACTGACATTATGGTGGTCTTCATATACATGTTTTATATTTTCTAATATTTCTATTGTTTGATTAAGTGTTGGTGGGTCAATTGTAACTTTTTGAAATCTTCTTTCTAAGGCACCATCCTTCTCAATCTTTTCACGATACTCGTCTAATGTCGTAGCACCAATACATTGAACTTCACCTCTAGCTAAAGGTGGTTTAAATATATTTGCCGCATCTAGGTTGCCAGAGGAGTTACCGGTACCGACCACAGTATGAATCTCATCTATAAAAATTATTACATCTTTACTTTCACGAAGTTCGTCTATAATTGCCTTCATTCGTTCCTCGAACTGTCCACGATACTTTGTACCGGCTACTAAAGACGATAGTTCCAATAAAACAACTCGTTTGTTTAATAATTTTCTAGGGCAATTACCTTTATGAATCATCGTAGCTAACATCTCAACAACCGAAGTTTTCCCCACACCAGCTTCACCAATCAAAACGGGATTATTTTTTTTACGTCTAGCTAAAATCTGTACAATTCGTCTAACTTCATCATCCCTACCTATTACAGGGTCTAATTTACCCTGTGAAGCCAAGAAAGTTAAATCCCTAGAAAAGTTATCTAAGATTGGGGTACCACTTTCTGGGTTATTGTGGGAAGGTTTTCCCTCTCCCCCACTTATTTCGTCCATTTCTGAATCTGCACTAAAATCTATCATATTATTTTTTATTTAAACTTACTATATTTGTTATAAAAAATCAATAACTGACAAAATGTCATAAAATATAAAACATAAATGTCATGTTGACTTATTAATTCTTTTGGTATACTATTTGTACTGTAAAAGTAATGAAAGTATTTTCATAAACAAATAAAAAACAAATAAAATAAAAAAAATGTCAAAAGTAATTGGAATTGATTTAGGAACGACGAATTCGTGCGTTTCAGTGGTGGAAGCGGGGTCTCCCGAGATAATTGTTAATTCAGAAGGTAAAAGAACCACACCTTCCGTAGTATCCTTCAAAGGAGGGGATAGATTGGTTGGTGACCCAGCAAAAAGACAAGCGGTCTCAAACCCTAAAAATACTATTTATTCTGTAAAAAGATTTATAGGAAGTAAATATAGTGAAGTAAGTAAGGAGGTTAAAAAAATGCCTTATGATATTATTAAGGGGGCTAAAGATATCGTTACTATTAAAACAGGAGATAAGTCATATGTCCCACAAGAAATTTCTGCGGTGGTTTTACAAAACCTTAAAAAAACAGCAGAAGATTATTTAGGTACAACAGTAACGGAAGCTGTTATAACAGTTCCAGCATATTTTAATGATGCACAAAGAAATGCTACAAAAGAAGCGGGAGAAATTGCAGGACTAAAAGTCCTTAGGATAATTAACGAACCTACCGCTGCAGCATTAGCATACGGTATGGATAAAAAAGATAAAGATATGACTGTCGCGGTCTACGATTTAGGTGGTGGTACATTTGACATATCTATATTAGAATTAGGTGACGGTGTATTCGAAGTAAAATCAACAAATGGGGATACTCATTTAGGTGGGGATAACTTTGACGAAAAAATTATAGAATGGTTAATTGGTGAATTTAAATCTGAACATAGTATGGATTTAAGTACTGACGCCGCAGCATTACAAAGACTAAGAGAGGCAGCTGAAAAAGCAAAAGTAGAGTTATCCAACTCAAGTACAACTGAGATAAACCTACCTTATATCACTGCCGACCAAAGTGGACCAAAACACCTAGTACGTACATTGTCAAGAGCTAAATTTGAGTCAATGGTAGAAGACTTAGTTAAGAAAAGTTTAACACCATGTAGAAAAGCTATTAAAGACTCTGGACTAAAAGTAAGTGAGATTGATGAAATTTTGTTAGTCGGTGGGTCAACAAGAATACCAGCCGTACAAAAAGCAGTTGAGAAATTATTTAACAAAAAACCATCTAAGGGTGTTAATCCTGATGAGGTTGTGGCAATGGGAGCTGCAATACAAGGTGGTGTATTAGCGGGAGACGTTACTGACGTTTTATTATTAGATGTTACCCCACTATCTTTGGGTATTGAAACTATGGGGGCAGTAATGACAAAACTTATAGACGCTAATACCACTATACCTACATCTAAAAGTCAGACGTTCTCAACAGCTGTAGATAACCAACCATCCGTAGATATTCACGTTGTACAAGGAGAAAGACCTATGGCTAATGACAATAGAACACTAGGTAGATTTCAACTAACGGATATTCCACCATCTCCAAGAGGAATTCCACAGATTGAAGTGACGTTTGATATTGATGCAAATGGTATTATAGATGTTAAAGCTCTAGATAAAGGTACTGGTAAACAACAAAATATTAAAATTGAGTCTGGTAGTAGTCTATCGGAAGAAGAAATAGATAAGATGAAAAAGGAAGCCGAAGCTAATGCAGAGGAAGACAATAAGAAAAAAGAAAAAGTGGAAAAAATTAATCAAGCAGACGGATTAATATTCCAAACGGAGAAACAAATAAAAGAGTTCGGTGATAAATTAGACGATACTGATAAGTCACGATTAGAAAATAATATTAAAGAACTTAAAGAGGTTATGGAGTCCGAAGATGTGGAAGGTATAGAAGACCTAACAGAGAAACTTAATAGTACATGGCAAGAAATTAGCACTAAATTATATGAGGAGACAGAACCTACAGAACCTACAGAACAAACCGAAGAAACTAAGACTGATGAAGCAACTGATGTCGAATTTGAGGAGGTAAAATAATTTAATTGATGAAAGGAAATCAAAAAGGTTTCCTTTCATCATTATTATTTATAAATTTTAAAAAAAATACTATGTTTAAATTATACACAAACCCAACCTGTCACTATTGTAATAGAATAAAAGTACAGTTAGATGCCGCAGGACTAGAATATGAAGAAATCGTTGCTCAAAACAACCAAGAAGAATGGAATGAAATAATTAGAATCACCGGAATAGGGATGACACCAACAATTGTAATGCAAGAAGAAATATGGTTACCTAATAGAGATTTCAGAACACCAGAAGAACTAATAGAAAGAATAAAGCATTACAAAGACACGCCAATGAGGACTCTAAAGTTTGAGGAAAGAATTAACCAACTACACAACACAGTTAAAAATCTAACCCTATTACTTAATCAGATGAATCAAACAATCAATCAGATGAATACAAAGATTCCAGCACAACCACCAATAAACACCGGACAATCTAAACAACAAGTAACACCCACACCTATACCAGCAGCACAATAATGGGTATTATTAAAGAAAAGATAGATGGTAATTTAATTATAAATGATTATGACTCCTCTAACCTTAAGAGTTCAGAGTATAATACTCTAACAAGTAATTTAGTTATTGAGTTTAAGAAGGGTGGGAAATATTCGTATGAAAAGGTCCCTATTGGTATTTTTACTAAAATGAGATTATCTGAAAGTCAGGGGTCTTATTTTGCTAAGAACATATCAAAGAATTATAAATATAAAAAAATGTCATAGACTTTTTTCATCTATATTTATAATATATGGATAACCCTAATAAAAATATTATTAACAGTTTTAAAGTACAAGAAGAACTTAACCCTAATATTTGGTATCTTGATGGTGAAAACTATAAGATGATACCATCTGTTAGGGTTTCTTTACTAGATATTGTTAAAGATTATTCAGATTTTGCTGACTTAGAACTTGATATTGATGATGTTACACTAACAGGCTCTTTATCTAATTTTAATTGGTCTGAATTTTCTGACGTTGACTTACACATACTAATGGACTTAGATAGTGAAACCAACCCACTACTAAAAAAATATTTAGATAGTAGAAGAATGATTTGGAATTCTTTAAGGTCTGTCACAGTAAAGGGGTTCGATGTCGAAGTCTACGTCCAAGATAATAATGAACCACATTTTGCAAGTGGTGTATATTCTGTACTATATGACGAATGGATTGTGGAACCAAAAAAAGAAGAAGTTGTAATTGACACTAAGAAAATTCTAAGTAAGTCAAAGAATTGGATGTCTATAATAGACCAATTTTATGTAGACTCCAGAAGACAAGACCCCGATACCGTTTTAAGTAATATCGACAAGTTTAAAAACAAGATAAAGAACTCAAGAGGAAGTGGGTTACAAGATAAAGGGGAGTACTCTTACGAAAATTTAACATTTAAGTTTTTACGTAGAAATGAGTACCTAAAAAAATTAAATGACGTTAGAAATTACCTAATAGATAAAAATCTTACATTAGAGGGAAATGTTTCTCATATTTAAGGATATTTATTAATAAATAATTAATTATTATGGCAGGAGGAAATTACGGTGGAAGCTCTATACCTACAACCCCTATTGGGGGAGTAGCTTTGTTGGCGGGCAAGAATACGACATATAAAAACTATAAATGTACCACAGCTGTTGGTGGTACTAATTTTGTGTATAACGGCGTTACTATAACAACATCGTCTAACGTGCCAATAGAGTTAGTAATGTCACCACCAAATATAGGCAGCCAAACTGGTGGGGTAACTTTTCTATGTTATAGTTGTAGTTGTGATGGGATAATGAGTGGTAGTACAGCACCATGGTCAGGTATGACAAACCCTTCTGGGCCTATATGGAATCCAGTTATCCTTGGTGGGAATGGTTTAAATAGTTAAAATAAATAAAATAAAAAAATAAGAAAATGGGAAAATTAAAACCTATAGGTAGTGAAAAATTAACAGGAAAAGATAAAGTAGCGAGAATTATGGAAATTGCTCGTTACGGTGAAGTAACAAAAAATGAAGACTATCATGTTACTAGTAAATCTTTTACTAAAAATGCTGCGGACGGAAACGTGTACAGTATTGTGCAAGAAAAAGATGGGTATTATTTAAAATCTGGAATTAACGAATCAAAATTAGATTATGTTAGTGGATTTATGAATAAGAAAAGAGACCGCTTTAAAAGTTATTCAGCAGCCCTTAAAAGAATGAATTTAATATTCAAACCATTAAATGAAGAATATAATGAAGGTATGGGCGATGGTATGTACGATGAATCTGAAATGGAAGAACAAGATAAATTTGTGTTGAATGTACCAAATGAAGGTGGTGACGAAGAATTGGACTTAGATGTAGAAGACGAAATGGGAGACGAAGATATGGACATAGATGTAGAAGATGAAATGGGGGGTGAAGAAGAAATGGATGTAGACATAGATGTAGAAGATGAAATGGGTGGTGAAGAAGACATGGAAGGGTTTATGAAATCCATTCAAAAACTAACAGGTAAGTTAGGTCAAAAACTTCGTGATGTAGAAGAAGAAATGGGAAGTGCTGACATTAAGTATGTTTTAAATTCTATTATTTCTGCTGTAGATTTAGAAAATTTAGATGATGAAGATAAAGATGATGTGTTAGATAGATTTGAAGAAGATGAATCTACTTATGGTGATGAAGAAGATATGGATATGGATATGGGTGATGAAGAATTAGATATGGATATGGATATGGATATGGGTGATGAAGAAGTAGATGTTGATGTAGAAGATGAAGAGGAATTTGCGATGGAATCACTAAAAAAGAGAGTAGGTAACCTTCTAGAATCTTATACCAAGCAAAAAAAAAATAAACCAGTAAATTCTAAAGACTACTTACAGTCTCGTATCACAAATGTCATTAAGGAAAAAAAAATAGTTGAGTCTACTAATACAATAGAACAGTCATTAACGGTTAAAAAAATACTTAAGGAAAATACTGAATTAAGGTTGGAGGGTCAAACAAAAAGAGGTGAAATAGTACTAACCTCAAAAAACAAAAAAATTATAGTAAAAAAAGACGGAACTATAAAATAGTATGAACCTTTTATTCATAAATGAACTCGGACCTAACTATAAGAATGAGAATATCTATGAATTTATATTTGGTAGTGAAACAAATGAACTATGGGGTGAGGATTGGGACGCTACACCAGCAAATGGTAAACCAGGACCACCAGAGTTAATATATGTTAAAAAAGTGGGAGTACTTAATAACACCAACGTTAAATTGGAATTAGCACAAAACTCAGACTATTTTAATATGGAACACGCTCTAGATAATGTTATAGCTTTAGGGTGGGAAACATATGAAGAGGAAAATGAAAATGGTGAAGAAGAAAGGTTAGTTTTTCATTTTAATGACGAACTAGAAAAAGTTAAAGATAAATTATATTCACGAGATATAATATTAAAATTTGATAAAAAATTTGAGCATGCCAAATAATAGAAAACAACTAATTAATAAATTTATAAACGAAGGGTTCACACATAGAACCCTATCTTTATTTTCAGACATTCAGTTAAAACAATTACATAAAAAAATATTTAAAGAAGCGGTTAGTGATGAGGCAGAAAGACAGGCAAAAGAAGTGTTAATTAAAAAGAAAGAAGAAGAGTTAGCAATTTTACAAAGTGAGAATGACACTACTGAAGAAGAATTAGATATAGAAACCGACAACACTGGAAATCCAGATGTAAGTATCGACGGAGAACCGTTACTTAGAGAAAAAGAAGTACAAGAAGATTTTGACTCTAAGGCACAACAAAAATATCTTTACGCGGTTAATCCAGCCGCAGCAGAAAAATTAGCGTCAAAGATGACAAAAAAAGACTATGAAGACCTACCAGAATATGTTAATGAAGATAAAATGTTAGAAGAATGGATTTTAAAATTAGTAGAATCTAAAGAAAGACCAGAAATAACTAAAGGAAACTTTATAAAGACTATAAAAGAAAATTTAGGTTCAGATGAAATCAGTAAGGAGGATTCACCCTACATAGTTGGTACTGAAGCTCAACAAGAGGCATTCGCAAATGTGGTAGAAATAGGGAATGAAATGGTACCACCAATGAATGTAAATATAGATAGTTTTGATGATGGTGGACATTTAAATGGGCATTTAAACGCTCCAGAAAGTGAACAAGTAATAGAGTTAAATATTTGTCCAGAGGGTGATATAAAGTTAGATGGTAATTCAGTTGGTAGTACGGAATTAAGTGAAACCGATAGGGATGATGATGGGGAATATATTGGAGCACCTGAAGCTACTACTGCACCAGTAAAACCAGCTCCAGTAAAACCAGTAACCCGACCCGGAGAAAAAACCAGAAGAGGACCTTTCGAAAAACCAAAAACCACACCAAAACCAAAAGCTAGAAAGAGTGGTAGTTTACCAGATTGGTTGAGTTCTACTAATTTAGGAAAATCTTTAACACAACATGGCTAAGAATAAATTAAATGAAGCACCACCTATAGACTATAGGGATGGTAGAGAAAGAATGTCACCAGACATTGAAGCGAAGTTACGTTCACAAGAACATCCTTTGGGTGGACATAAGGCTTTCCCAGATGTAGATGGAAATGGGATACCTGATAATTTTGAGGAACTAATAGCATCTCAGAGATTCCAAGACGTTGTGGAAAAAGTAAAAGATGCCACTGGTGTTGAGAATATAGACCCACGAACTCTTATGTCTCTACAACCAATGTTAATGCAAGCCGCTCAAAGGGTTATGGAAATTGAATCACAAAATAAGCAAGCTCTAGAAGATTTAGCTGTAGAGTTGGTAGTGGATGAGATGGGCATACCGGAGGGGGATTTACAATTTGACGCCAAGTTAGGTAAACCTAACATGGATGGCATACAACAAAAACCAAACGAGAAAAAGAAAAAGAAAAAGAAAGAACCAGAATTTCCTAATTTTGAAATGGAGGATGAGGCAGCAAAAAGATTAGAAAAATTAGATTTAGAAAAACAAAAAAGAAGATTTATAAATTCACTAATACAAGGTTCAGCTAAAAAAGCTCACTATATGTACCATTTAATTCGTGAAAAATTAGATGAAATAAATCCAGATTTAGTGGGTTTATATTCTATAGTTATGTCAGTAAATGATTTATTGTATTGGGTAATGCCGGATATGGAGGGCATGATTGGTGGTGGTGGAGCAGAACAAGCAATGGCAGGAAAGGAAGAACTTGATTTAGAAACAGACCCCCCAACTATTAAAGCCATGGGGTTGATGTTCCCTATACTAGTACATGAATTATATAAAGGGGTTATGGAGTATGTGTCAGCCCACGGATTACCTTCTGACCCTGATATGGCAGAAGATGTGATTGGTACGGAAGATACTTTACCAGCAGAAGTTTGGGACTTAAGGTTAGGGCCAGTAATTTGGGAAAAGTTTCTTGAGGTTTATCCAGATGATTTTTTTGATGCTGGTGAACAGAAAAGAATTAAAAATTATTTTTATTATAAATTTGTAAGTTTAGAAGCGGAAGAATTTCTATCTTTAGCAAAAGAAATATTATCTGGTAGTCAAAGTGGTAAAGACCAAGTTAAAGATATGATTGATGGTATAGTTAAACAACTTAAAGATGAAGACTGGGAAGACGCTAGTGGTGAAACACAATCAACACCAGATATACCAGGATTTGAAGGGACTATAGACGCACTAGATGACGCTTTAAACATAAGACCAAAAGATGGACCAAAGTCAGTTGAACCAACCCAAGATTTGGATATGGACACCATATTAGACAAAATAAACAAACTGGGTATGGACTCCATAACAAAAGCAGAAAAAGACTTTCTATATAACTTGTAAAAGGTTAATAATTTTCCGATATTTATAGCATATGGACCAACAAGAGTTAATACAAGAATATGCTAGGTGTTTACAAGATACCAACTATGCGATTGAATCGTATTTAGAAACGTACGACAATACTCAATCTAAGTATGTTCCCTTTAATTTATTTCCTGAACAGAAAATGATGCTAAGTAATTTTGAGGAACACAATGACAATATTACAAAGAAGTATCGTCAAGCTGGGGTGTCTACAGCAACAGCAGCTTGGGTTTCAAAAAAACTACAATTCGCTTCTAAAACTAGACCAGAAAAAATACTCGTAATTGCTAACAAATTAGATACCGCTTCTGAATTTGCAAATAAAGTAAGGGGTTTTTTAAATCAATGGCCTGCATGGATTAATGTAGGA
>TARA_R110002096_G_scaffold517_7_pt1 | contig 12497 bp, 14 predicted proteins | sample TARA_R110002096 | Tara Oceans TARA_R110002096 (sample SAMEA4397295) | marine metagenome | biome: Polar Biome; feature: [DCM] deep chlorophyll maximum layer (ENVO:01000326); material: water (ENVO:00002006), including particulate matter (ENVO:01000060) such as... | depth 35 m | reverse complement strand
TTTGTGAATACAACCTTTATTTATGGCTTTATGAATTAACTGATTATCATGTTTTATTAAAGACGCACTTGGGTAATAAAGTGCATTGGCTAAATTTGTTTCATCTGGGTAGCCTGCTTTTCCAGTATTTGGGTCATAAGAAACAGGTTGTGCTTCTAACTCATTGAGAGTAAAAGCATTAATATTTCTATATATAATATCAACATTGTCTAAAAAATCTTGTCTAAGTATATTTAAAAAATATGATTTTCCAGAACCAGACATACCTGCAATTAAGGTAACATGTCTAAATCGCCAATATTTTAACATAGCTCTATCTAATGCATCCCATCTACAATAAAGTCCGTGTTGCTCTCCTGACCTTTCTTCGTCTATACGTGCTTTTGCTTCATTTATAGCATCAGCTGTAGGTGTGAATATTAGACCTTTGTAATCTTCGAAATTAGAAATCATCGTCTGTTTGAGTTGAAAGGTTATTTAAATTATTACTTTTACTCAAACGTAAATCTCTGAGTTTAGTCCAATATTCAGCTTCAAGGAATTTTTTTATTCCGAAATTTAATAAATAATGTTTTATTCCATATTCAACATCTTTCATGATAGCTTCATGTTCTATTCTATCTCCATCGATAGCATCCCAATAAGCTACTCTAAAAATTTGTTTACTCATAGATGTAAGAGGAATCATTGTTCCATCTTTTTTACGAACAAATCCTGGATATAAACACCATAATTCATTGCCCGCAGTAAATTTATCTGCATAAATATCTTTGAATTTATTTCCTAAACTAAATCCTTTTATTTCACGAATAAGATAATCTCTATCAATTAAATCATCTCTGTCTTTTTCAGATAGAAATTTACCTTTTTTGTGAGGAAAAGTATTTGCATATAATTTTATGGTACTGATCTTTTTACAGAAAAGTAAATGCAACACCATGTATTGTTCCACAGTAATTTTGTGTTCAATACAATAATCAATGATTCTGTCATAATTGCGCATTGTGTTAATAATAATAAAATGATTAAATATCTGAAATATCGTAGACATCTTCTGTATATATATTGAAATCTATATCTTCAATATTTTCTACCCATTTGACGTAATGCTCATTTTTTGATTGACTAATTCTAAGCCAATCATAATCTTTTGTACCTTGACAGTACAAATTAATTATGAGCATAACCGCACTTGGGTCTTTAGGAAGTAATCGTTTAATTCTACCTCCTCTCTGTAATTGTTTATTTGGATTGCTTGTACGAGCTGTAATTAATCCTACTTCAATATCTGGACAATCAAAATTCTCATCCATCGCTGAAGCAGTACATAAAACATTTGCTGTACCATTAACAAATGCTTCTATAGTCAATTTTTTAAGAGTAGTTAATCCAAATTTCTTTATTTCTCCTGCTCTCTGACCAGTTTTGTATCTAATGTATTCTCCATGTTGATTTGTAAGAGGTCTGCTTTTCATCTGTGTATGATAACTAACTGCTACACCTAACTTTTCTTTATTAAACCAATCTGTTAATTGGTCAGCAAATTTTGTACTCTGCCCAAAAGTCATAATTTTTTTATTATGAAACTTTTTAAGTATATCCATTGCTGCCATATATTTACTGTCATTGTTGTATAGAAAGTCATTGATGTTTTTAAGATTCTCTACAACTCTACGAGCATATCCTCTTATAACTGAAGGATTCCATAATTTATAAATATTATGATTAGTAGACATTGAAGAATTCCATCCCATATGAGAAGCATATTGTTCTGCCCATTCTTGTGCAGTTTTACTTCTACCATTTCTCCCTTTTCCTCCACGATGACAAAGAAAAGCAGCACGAACACCTTGTTCCCCGAATTTAGGAAGATGTTTGTTAATTTGGTCTTGATAACCAATATATTCTGCTTTCTCTTGTGAAGTTAAATTAACAGTAAGATTGTATTCTGTAAATTGTGAAATCCAACCTTTTTCTAAGGCTTCTGTTTGACTTATAATATCTATAGGATAATATAAATCTAAAATCTGCCTATGTCTGCCTCTAGGGTCAAGAAATGTTGCCGTTAATCCTAAATTGTAGGTAAACTGTATATAATCTCCGTTTACATATTTTATGTATTCTTCACTATAAAATTTATGTAATTCATCAACTATAAGTAAATCTGTAGATAATCGTAAATCATTTTTTATAAGATATTGTACTGTTATTACCTTTACTCGTTTACGTATATCGTTTTTTTTTATATTTTTGTTTAATTCTCTAACCCAATGATGATAATGTACTTCTCTTGAAACTAATATAGTAATGTAATTACTTATACTTTTATTAAGAAAAGGTTTAATTATCTGCTCAATAGTACCAAAAGTTTTTCCAAAACCAGTAACAGCCCAAAATGTTCCACTACCGTTTTTGGAAGAACCATGTTTACTACTATTTCTCCATTTTTCAGAGAATTGTCGTTGTCTTATTGTCTTGCTTTCCATGCTTTTTAATAAGTTTTTTTAAATGTAATTGTTTAATTAAATGTTTTATTTTATTACCATAACAAACTCCTTTATAACAAGATGTAGCATATACTTGTCCACCTGCTTTTACAAATGCTTTAGATTTTGTTACAGTAGTTCCCCCACAAAATGCTTTACACCAAGCAGCTATTGTAGGCTTTCCTGTAATTCTTTTTCTATACTTTTTAGTGAGAAGTTTTGAATGTGCACGAATGCTCCACCACTTAGATTTAAACTTCCTAAATCTATCTGTCGGACTGTCGTCATGAGCAACGACATAAGCATTTTTATTTTTTCCCCAATATTTGTGTCCATAATAATTGTTGCTTTTGTGACATAATTTGCTAAATCCATAATTACTTTCTAATATTGCCTGGGCAACTATAATTTCAGGGGGTATATCAGGATAGACTTTTGCTTCTTCAATAGCAGATTTACACATAAAATCAATAAATTCGTTTATCTTATGTCTTTTCCATAATTTAAACTTTTTTCTGTTTAATGAGTTTTTTATATGTAATCCTTGCCATTCATTTGAAGTAAGCCATTCCCTGCCTACTGGCACACCTGTTTTATCATAAATAGGATTATCCGCTTGTGCGTATCTTCCTGCATAAATGTCAACATTTTCACAGCTGAATAATGTTGTTAAATAAGTGATAATTGAAATAATAAGTACTTTCATAATTTTTATTTATTTTGTCCAAGAATTGAGAACTTCATAATCTGCTCCCATTTTTACATACGACATATGTTTATTAGCCGCATTAATCATTGTTTTTTTAACATACTCAGGAAAATTAATCTTCCTCTTTGAATTATAATATTCAGTACTTTGTCCATCCATACGTTTAGGCATAGAAAAAACAAGTTCATCGTGTACTTGTGATAACCACTTTATTTCTTTGTAGTTGTTAATTTCTAAATAACTACAAATTTCTACAATAGCTTCTTTAACACAGTCAGCTTGTGTTCCGCTAATAGGAACATTCCTTGCTTGCCCATCAATACTCTTTTTAGCGACATAAGATAATTCATAATGTATATCTGTTTGGATAACTTTATATCTACCATCGCCTAAATAAGATATTTGAGGGTTTAAAATGTTATAATCGATTTGATGTTCTTCTTCGATTTCTTTAAATAATTTTAATACATCTGGAAACCAAATACGTGATTTACTTTTATTATCGTATTGAAGAAAACCTTGATTAAAAGCTTTATTAACATTACTTTCAACATATGAATAAGCATCAGGAATAACAGATTTTTGTGCTAATAAAATAATATGACCTTCTTCTTCTGTTACATTAACAGGAGTGTAATTTGAGTCAATTTTCATTAATTCAGAATCTGTTCCATTAAAGGTTTCAGCAGCTTTAGCAGCTTTCATTCCGTATAAACCTCCAAAAGTTCCATTTTTTCCTGCCTGTCTATAAGCTTTATTTTCCGTCTTTGAAACAATAAATGTCTTAGAAAGATTATACCAGTGAATAACTTCTTCATTAGTGCTTTTAGCAATATTATTGGACTTCCCTTTTAATTTTTGAAATTGTTTTGGAGTATTCCATTCTCCACATAATTTACCCGATCTATATAAATATATATTTCTCCATACATTTTGTACCATAGGAGAATGAGTATCATCTTGCAATATTGCCCATTCATATAGGTTTTTATCAGCACTTTTATCACATAATATTGCAACTTCTGCTCCCGATAAATCACAAGTAATTATTGAAGACTCTTTTCCAAAAATTATATCTCCTTTAAAACAATGTCTAAACTTTTTCTTACGAGGAATATTTTGAGCATTATATTTATCCATCTCTAAATATCCTCCTCCTGATTGGAATCTACTATTTATAGCATTTGCTTGTCTGAAAATAGTATGTAATTTACCTGTTACAGGGTTTATTTTGTCAAAAAAGTTTTCGCCAAAGGAAGTGATTTCATGGTTTACTTCTCTCCATTGTTTAAGAAGTAATATAAAATCCTTTAAAGAAGTTTTAGGAAAATCTATTAAATATTTTGTAAGTGCATTTTTTCCTGTTGTAAATCCTTCTCCTGCACTTTGTTTAAAAGAAATTTTCTTTCTTTTTATAAAACCAGAATTACCTACAATTTTATTCAAATCTTGTTCTAAACAAGGAATTAAATAACTATATTTTTTTGATATTAATCCTTGTAAAGGTGCAGGCTCTTTTAAACAAGCTAATATATATAGAATTGTTTTATCTGAACCCCAATTAATATTATTAATATTTTTACTTTTCTTTGCTTTATTTAAATCCCCAAATAAATTTGTAGATAATCGTTTAATCTTTATATTCCTGTTTCTATCGTATATCCCTCCTAAAATCCTAGACCTTTCTACTTTTGGTGAATTATCTCTTAATTTTCTAAATTCAATATCTAATTTGCAAGCTAATTCATGTCTTATTTTAAGAGATTCATCTATATTTTTTTGCCATTGTTTAGTATCAAATCTAAACCCATTAAGCTCACATTGAGCTAAATAAGAAATTAATGGAAATTCTATAGCTAACATCCATGGCGCTAAATTATATTCCTTTAAATAATTTATTTGAGAATCTCTAATAGCTTCTAAATTAATCAAATCTTCAGCTAAATACTCTATATGATTATGCTCAAATACAAAGGTTTTTGGATTTGCACCTATGAAATCTAATCTAGTATCTTTTCCGTGTTTTCTCCCTATACCTAAATGTCTAAAAGTTACAGCAGATAAATTAAATTTAAACATAGGATTACTTTGACATCCTTGATAAATCTTATTCTCCGCAATCATAGTATCATAAACATTATTATGATGAAAATTGAAATGAACTTTTTCTAATTTTATGTCATATTTAATGTTATGTCCTATATACTTTAAATCTTTAGGAATCTTCCAATTTGTAATATTAATTGAACATAAATCAATACAATATTGTATTTCTTTATTTCCTAATCCTAATAGTAATGGAGATAATTTATAAGCATCAAGACCTGTAGCTTCATAATCTTTTGCTACAGCTTTTCCAATTTTGTAATTACTTTCTAAAAATTCTTCCAATTCTTTTCTACCTTTTCTTTCAGATAATATAATTCCTTGGAAATTATGCTTTTTTGAGTTTGTTATAAATTTAATCATGAGTTTCTATAAAATTAAATACTTCAAAAATATCTTCTACTTTCTCCATCTTTTCTATTGCTTTATAAGCACTATTAAGGTTTTTGTAATTTTTATTTAAATTATTAATTGCAAAATCGCAGAATATTCTTTCATACCAATTACCATCAGTTCTTGCAGGATAAATTTTTAATCCTTTTTTAGTTTTATCAATACAAATGTAATTGGTTTTTATTATTTGAAAACCTTCCGAATTTGTAAAAGTGTACTCAACAAACCTATCAACTTTATAAAAAGTTAATCGATTTGTTGGTACTTTTTTTACTTTTGCTTTTTCTTTAATCATTTTTTATTTGTTTTATAAAATAATGTGTGTAAATAATTTCGCTCTACTAGCTGCAACATATCTTAGTTGTCTAGTAATTTTACGATATACCCTGTCTGTTTCATCATTCCATTTACCTTCTTGTTCAAGAAAATATTTATTTACAAAATAATGTTGGAAAATATCAGCCATATCAATGAAAACTTCATTGTATGTTGACCCCTGTGATTTATGTACAGTCAAGGCATATGCATAATCAAATGCTTTGTTTGGATACACCCTGTTATTATAAATTTTTGATAAATTTTCTAATAATAAATGATTGTCATAAAATCCATAAAAACTTACCCAACCTCTTTTCTTTGCAGCTTTTTTATAATGCTCATAATTATTTATGTATTCATTATAACTTTCTTTTCTTACAAAATCAATTAATTGATTATTGTCTTCAGAAACTTCAGTAAGAGTGCTGTAAATTTTTATACCTATTCCACTTAATTCTTTTGTTACTTCTTTAACTAAAAGTTCGTCAGAATTATGCACTAAAGTATATGTAGATTTTGTACTATTATCCCATCTTGTTATAGGTCTATAACACATTAATAAATCTCCCGGTGTTAAAGCATCGGGAGTTTCAGGGAACAAATGTTTCCTGATATGTTTATTATGTGCATTAACGGTATTGTTTCTCCACGCTAAAGTCTTTACACCTTCATAATTACTTTTTAAATGGTAATCAATAAATGTATTACACATGGTTTCATTAAATTCATGACGACTGTTATAAATTTTAAAACCCTCTCCATGTTCATTTATTACCTCATCTCCAAGATAATTTCTTAAAACTTTGTGTGTGTTATCTACATTTTTGGCTAAATCTACCTCAAGAGCAGTAGTAAAAATTTCTTGTTCCTTTAAATGATTTATTAAAACATTCCAAGAATTATTACTCCTTTCAATGTCATGTCTATCTGCCAGTAGTAAGGAATACGCAGGATTTTGCGCACTCTGTCTGCAAGGTGTCGATAAATATACAACTCCTCCATCAATAAATCTATTTTCAAATACACTAGATTTAATTTCTCCTATTGGTGGAAGTTGTATAGGGTCTCCTACAAAAAGTATTTTTACTTTATTTTTTTTTGCTTCTTCTTGTAAATATTCCCTTAAACTTTCTTGAATCATACTAGCCTCGTCTACTAAAACAAAGTCATAATTTTCAAGTTTAGCTCTATTTTTCCTATCAAATTTTAAGTTTACAGGGTCAAAATCTTCCATATCCTGGTCTACCGCTAATCCAAGAAGAGATTGAAGAGTTTTACCATCTTGCTCGCTCTCTTTTTTTATGACCTTTAACGCTTTATGTGTTGGAGCAGAAACACAAATCTTAAATTGAGGTATGTGTTTTAAGATATATCTACTTAAATATGATTTTCCTGTTCCTGCAGCACCTGCAAGTGTCATAAAAAGTTTATTATCATCGTATGCCCAAGCAACAATGTCATTTGTTGCTTTGAATTGACATGTAGTTAATTCTTCCATAATTATATAGTTTTTATATATTTAACCATTCCATTGCTTTAAGAATAGCTTTTTTCATATTTAATTTAATAATCGTACTTATTTTCTTGTCAGTATGTTCTTCTAAGTATTTTTTTGTAATATAATGACGACCATCTTCATAATCAAATAGCCATTCTTTAGCTTTTCCATTATATTCTATATTATCGCTATTTACATATACACAATAACCTTTTTTGTTTACATCAAGAATAATCCCATGATTTGCAAAAAAGTCTACAAATACTCCGTAGTATATTCTTATATCTTTTTCAAGTAAAACAAATAAATCTATAGTTTCTTCTAACCCTTTTTTACGATAGTAAGTAACTAATAATTTATTCGCTTTACTTGTTTTTGAAAGTTCTTTTAATATCATAATATATCTTTCATTTTAAACTGAAAACTTACTATTTGAATATCTGCTTGTCCTTCCCTTTCAAAATAGTATACTTTTTTTGAAAAATCATCATCAATAAATCGAATCTTCCTTTTATAATTTTTATCATATGCAATCATAAATGAATGATTACACATTGTTTTTATTGCCACAATTTTACTCTGATAAAAACCTTTAGTATCTCTTTCAAGAATAATATCTAATAAATAAGATTCAACTAAAACATCTAAAGGGTCATTTATTTCTGTAATTACAGAAGGAGAATAAACATCTAAATCATTATGATATCTATACTCTGTACGAATCACTTGTGTACACAGTTTTTTCCCATCTATAAAATCTCTTGGACCTTTTTTAGCAAGAAAAGGATTTTCATCTTGATTATCTGCATAATATCTTACAGGATAATCAATATATGTTCTATTTCTACTGGAAAATGATGGCTTTGCTTCTTTATTTTCTTTGTTCATAATATTAATTTTTATATGGTTTTTAATCTTCAATATTGAAACCTACTTCTCTCAGACCATCTTTAAAATGTTCTAAATTACTCTTCCCATAAACTTGTTGAGCATGTTCTTGCGCATACTCGTAACTATTAAATTCAGGAGCGTTTATACATATTGCTCCTAAAAATGGATTTTGTAATGTCATTTCTGAATATTGTAATTTACCAATATCCTCATTACTGTCATTTGTGTAATAAAATATTCCTATATAATAGGAATAACTCTCATCTTTGTAGTTAAATTTTCTATTCATTTTGTGATAACATAATATCACAAATTTGCTGTCGTGAATTGTCATTTCCATAATTATTATATTTATAGTTTTTGAAAAAAAGGGGTAACTGTTATAGCAAATACTTTAATCTTACAAGTATTATTTGTGCATTACATAACTAGTTACCCCACTTAATGCACTCAAGCTAATCCATTGATTAGCAGCACCGAGTTAAAATAATTTGAGTTGGTCTTTTGTTTTTATCATCTTTTTCAACTCACTCTTTGTATAAAATATGCTAATCTCTTCTCCTCTCTCTTTATCTCTTTCTTCATGTCCTAAAGGATAACCTAACCAACTACCATTATCTGCTCTTAACATATTAATAGTGTCAATCCTGATTTTTACTCCTCTACTAGAATAATCGAAAAATCCTACAACTTTACCTACTTCATCAATAAAATAATTAAATGATGAACCTCCCCAACCACTGCAAAGTTTGTCTATATCCTCTGCTGTATTTATATGCCTATTTAGAAATATAATTTCAATGGCTTTTTCAAGTTGGAGAAGTTCTTCTAAAGTTTTATTGTACTTCTTCATATTCTGTAGTTTCAGTGAAGAAATTGTCAGTAAAATTATTGATAAAAAACTTTGAAACATCACTGTGTTGTTTCAAATAAATACTTGGATGACTCTGCTGCTCTATAGCATACGTGGCAAGATTATATACATTCCAAAGATTATTCTTTCCTACACCGTAATTATGAGTAGGATTACGATATTCCTTTTGAATTAAACTCAATTGATTCATTCTAAGTATTTCCTCCTTTAGAAATATACCGCCAATTAATTGATGTAAAGCTGTTTCACTTAATTCTACTTGCTTAAAAGTTTCTCTTACTTTTAAAGTATCTTCAAATTTTGTTTTACTAGCTTCAATAGCATCTATAATGAAATTGTTGAGTTGTACGTCTGCTATTCCTTGATGTTTAGATTTGAAAGTATGATCTCCTACTACCATACCATTGCTGCAAATAAATACTGAAGCACCTATTGCAAATTTAACACTCATACTCTTGTCATAACTATTTTGGAATGCAATCATGCATCCCATATCGCTGTCTCCTAAATTTAAAGTATATTTAGCAGTCATTTTATCTAAATTCCTGTCTGTAAAATATACCTTGTCAACAATTTTTAACCCCTTTTCTTCACACATCCAATGTACGTTATTTATAATTTCCTTGTGACTAATTGGTGTGTACGTTCTTGTCGGTGTGGGTGCTACTGCATTCATTAATAATGTTTCCATAATTTTTTAAATTTTAATTTAATAATCAGTTAATTTAATATGTTTTGTTTTTAAATTCTTGATATTTTCTTCTGCTTTAACATGCAGTGAATTAATAGCTTCTTGAGTATATCCGCTTTGTTCAAAAAACCACCTGTATCTTTCAACGGTAGCTTTAGCTTCCATTACTAATAGTTTCTGTCCTCCTTCACTGTATTCACTATATTTCTCAGGAAAACCAATTCCTTCTAAAGAATTGATATAATATAATTCAACTAAAGTTTGAATTAGTTCTGCTGCTTTTAACCTCTCTTCTGTTGTCATTTGTTTTAATTTATACCAGCTTTTCTCCTACTGGCGTTATATAATTAGTTATTAATTTTAACAGATATTTAAATAAAATACTGTCATAAATATTAGAAGAATTATGACAAAAACTCGAAAATGTCATGTCTCTGTGTAATTCTTTATTTGCTGTATGGAACACTTTATAATATAATTTTCCATTAATAGAATCTTCTAATAACATTACTCTTATGAAATAGTTTAATAACATTACCTCGCCAACTATTACTGCTGTGTAATGATATTGTTTAGTGTCGTCTATAATTAAAGATTTGTTGTTATAAATAATGTCCCCTACAAATCCTGTATTATAACATTCTGTCTTTTTAAAAATTAATCCCCTTACAATTAGCAAATATACTATCTGTTTAGGTTTTAATTTTAATGTGTTTAGCATTATTTCAAGTCCAATCTCTTGCATTGTTGTATTATTTGATTGAATTAACTCCACACATCTGTTGATTGTTTGTTTTAATGTAGTTTTCATCGTATACATTTTTGTTATTAATTAGGACTTGTTTAATCCTATTTGTTTCTAACTTATTGTTTTGTTTTATATATACTAGTTGTTTAGTCTAGTATAAATAAATTTGTGTTTATTTTATGGTTATGTTGTAGCTGTACGCAGTACAGCAATAGTTCCAGTTGCACATTAAATTGGAATAATATATACAACTTTAATTCACATTTAAAGGCATGGTTTAAGTTGAGCACTATTTACACCTAGTAAGCATAGATGAGTATATTGTATGACTTACTATGTTATTATTATGCAACATTTAATGGAGATAATAATGGTATAAATATGTACTCAACTCACAAAAACCATAATATAAAAATGATATAAAAATATAATAAAATTTACAGGGGAATGAGGAAAAAAAGGTGAATATTTTGGCTATCGAGCATACTTATCCCCCTATAGCGAAGCTTAGTGCTGCGTTAGCTGTTCGGGAAATAGTTTAGCTTGCTAAACCTTAGTCGAGGGTTATTTTGTGGTATTTTAAGAGTAACAAGAGGGAGGCTAACGCAGTGATTATTTGCTTCTTGGGAAGAAGCATTTTCTAATATCTTTGCAATTTTTTGCAATACCATTTTTTATTTGATAAATAAAAACAAACCCCACACAATTAAGTGTGAGGTTTGAGTAATACTATAGAAAATCGTCTCCATCAGTTGCTTCAGCAGTTTCAAGAACATTGCCCATAGCAGCTGCTAATTTCGACATACGTTCTTTGTTTCTGCGAGCCTTTACAGTATCAGCATCTGAAATCTTCTGTTGCGTGTAATTGATTTCAGTTTGTAACATTATCTTCGCATTTAAATCATTAAGCTGCTCTTCAGCTGATTGCGAAAGATGTATAGATTTATCATCCATTTTCCAGAATGATTTCTCGTAATTCGGTGTGCCAGTACGAGAAAGTAAAGTTTTACCATTTTTATCTTTGCCAATGGCTTTCCCTTTTACACACCACTCAAGAGTGCATGTAAATTTTGATGGGTCAAACGAATTAGCATTGATAATACCTGCAGTAGTTGTAAATGTTGCATCCACGAGATTTTCAATCTCAGCGGTTGTCAGCATTATTACGTTATGCTCGTATTCAGTGTTTGAACTGTTTACTGTCATAACGATTTTGTCATTTTTAGCACCTTGTAATTTTGTGCCTAAAGAGATAATTGGTAACTCAACATTAACTCTTTGTCCGTGAACTTTTTTGTTCGTACTCATAATAAATAGGTTTTTGAAATAATGAAATAAATAGATAATAATAGCTGCAAATAATTGTAACTTACAGCCAGACCTAAGTCGAAGGTTCTTGATTGTGGTATTTTAAGTACAGTTGGAAAAAATCCAATAGGTTGTAGAGACCTATTGAATTTTATTAACCAAGATATTTAAGAATTTGAATATCAACATCATCATCATCATAAGGTTCAAATTCAAATTCAAGATTTGCATAATGTCCATCTTTTTCAAATGATTTATCAATACATCTACAAATAACAATATTTTGTAATGTATCATGATTGTAATAAGATATATATCCATATTTAGTAATTCTTCTTTTATAATTAAAGTCAAATGACCCTACATAAATATGTTGAGGACTTATATATGCACTTCTCATTCTGTAATATGTATTCATTGATGCTTCTAACACTTCTATTAATGCATCAATTATTGGAAGATTTTGTCTTGTAAT
>TARA_R110002096_G_scaffold50601_1_pt1 | contig 12502 bp, 12 predicted proteins | sample TARA_R110002096 | Tara Oceans TARA_R110002096 (sample SAMEA4397295) | marine metagenome | biome: Polar Biome; feature: [DCM] deep chlorophyll maximum layer (ENVO:01000326); material: water (ENVO:00002006), including particulate matter (ENVO:01000060) such as... | depth 35 m | reverse complement strand
GTGTTCTCTTTTAAGGACTTTGTGTCCGTTAGCATTTTCATAGAAAGGCACACCCTTAACTTTTTTATCTGGTATTGGTAGTTTTCTATTGTAAGCAGTTTTACTATCACCATAATTAAACTTTAACAAACCCTCCTTATCTAAAAAGGCATTAACATCTTCTTCTTCTTTAATTTCTTCTAAGGGGTTCTTACCCACAAAATCTTTACCCCAATCTCTTTTTCTACCTTTAACTCTACTTAATTTACCCTCACCCACAATCCCAGCACCCTCATCACCAAAAAAGCGAGGAGCAGTTGGTATTACTTTTACACCAGTAGTAGTCCAAATCTCTTTTCTGTGAGTGACGTTCTTATAGTATCCACTCCTATAAGGGTGCTTTTCTGCTCTCTTCTCTCCACCAAAGACATCATCAGTAGTCATCATAACATCATCCATATTACCTAATACCTCATATTTCTCAGTAGCAGTCGGTTTTATTTTAGGTGTTGTCCCAATATTACGCCTATTAGGGTCTCTCGGTTTTTGTTTTGCTTTCTCCATTAATCTATCAAAATTCGCATCTCCTTTTTTATAAGTAGTTGCTTCATCTTCATATGCGGGGGTATATTCTCTCTTACCAGTTCTGTATAAACCTTTTCCTTTTGTTTTCTCTTTCATTTCTTCTACTGCTTTACTAAACCCTTCGGGTGTAGTAAATTTTCTTTCTACTGATATTGTTTCTCTTTTAGGTCTAACATTATCCAAATCAGCAAAATCTTTATACTCATCTTTTACTTTCTTCATTTCATCAAATAGTTTTACATAGTCCTTTTTTAATCCCTTATTAGTTTTAGCGTTTCTTTCTAATAGTTTTCTTTGTTCGGGGTTTAGTAAGACATTTAGAGCAGCGGGGATTTGTCTATTTCTTTTATCATAGAGTAATCTATTCTTAATCATATCACCAGTATAATCCTCGTCGTCGTGATACATAGAAGGTTTGCCCTTATCTAAATTATCTTTGAGTTCAAACGCACTCGTAATTCTACCTTCATTAGCAGATGCTATTTCATTTTGGGGTTTTTGTCCCCAATCATCTCTTACATCGCCCCCCTCAGTATAGAAGTTATAAGCGCGCGCGTCCTCACCATAACCTTTTAGTTGTTTTTTCTTATCTATATTTTTGATAATTGAAGAGTTCTCATTTCTTATTGAGTGGTATTTTGTCTCTACTACCGCCATTTGTTTTCTTAATACCTCATACTCACCTTTGAGTTTTAATCTTTCTCCTTTTACATCAGTAGTATCTGCTAATTCTCTACCATACGAATATTTGAGGACACCTTCATTCTTAGGTATATCATATCTTACTGGTTCATACTCAGTTTCTTCATAGACATTTCTTAACTCTTCTTCTTCATAAGGGTCTTTACGAGTTCTCGTTAAAGGACCAGTTTTACCATCTCTAATAACTCTACCTAATTTTCTCTGTTGAGACCTCGTCATACCTTCTATACTTTGTGATAGTTTAGTTGCTGCTTCTTTTCTATTTTCACTATTCATAGAATATGGTATATCTACCTCATTAAAGGCAGCATTAGCAATTACTTTATCTCTATCTTTTTTAAATAATGCTTTCTTTTCATCTGGGGTCATACCTTTTGTCTCAAACTTCAAAAATGGAGCATTATAATAAGTATCACTACTATTATCTCTTTCTTCAAATTCATCAGCGGGTAGTCTTACTCTATACTCACTTCTATCTAAAATATCTTTTCTAAACAATTTGTAGGATTCTTTCTTCTCACTAAACCCTTTAATTCTACCAGTTCTTATACCATACTTAAATTGCTCGTAAGAAATGAAATCTTCACCGGGTCTAACTAAGATACTATCTAAATCACTTCTTAATGCTGGTGATTGTTCTACATCACCAACCGCAAATTTGGGGACGTTAGATGCTAAATCAAATGCGGGGTTTATAGTGGGTTTAGGTTTATTAAATAACGACCTACTCAATCGCCGTGGGTTCGGTGGTCGTCTCTCCATTTATTATTATGAGATATTTTCTTTTAATAATAAGGTGCGTTTATTCTTTTTAATTAAAGTGTTGATTTAAGTTAAAGATGCCTCAAAAGAATAACCCTCAGTATTTAGCAGATATGTCCTTTGGATTTGGTGAAGAAGATATTATACAACCTATATTAGAAGCAAAATTTGGGGTTCTTAATAAATTAGATAAGTATAACCCATTTGATTTTGAGAATGATACTTATTTAATTGAAGTAAAAAGTAGAAGAATACCTCATAATAAATATGAAAGTTTAATGTTTAACTATTCTAAGTTAGAAAAATTAGAAGGATATGAAGATAAGAAAGAAGCAGTATTCGTATTTAATTGTGAAGATGGTATTTACTACTGGGAGTATGATAGCACGCAATTCACTATTGGTAGAGGTGGTAGATGTGATAGAGGTTGTAATGAATATTATACTATGGCGTTTGTCCCAGTAGAACATCTTATCGCATTAGAAGAAATGCCTATATTTAATAAAGAAGAGAAGAAAGAAAGTTGTTGTAAGAAACTTATTAAGTCTATGAAGGAGGAGTAAGAGTAATATAACCACCTCCTAAGTGGTCGGCGGTAGAACTTAATACCATCTTAATCATTAAAGAGTATCCACTCTCACCAGCACCATAAGTATTCGTAACTACTCCACTATTATATTCTAATGTAGTCTCAGTATTAGTAGAATAACTACCTAAATAAGTATTACCAGTCCCACCCCAATTTCTTATTTTATAAAGATAATAAGTTCTCGTTTGATTACTACCAGCACTTTTTCTACAATCTATAAAGATTTTTGAGGGTGTCCAATCAAAAGGTATATGAATAATTGCTATTGCCTCTAAGGATGAAGTTGCTACTTTTGCTCTACCTAATGTTGTAGAACTATCATCTTCTATATGAATATTATATAAAGTGCTATCATCATTAGGTCTCCATTCAGTCGCAGTTATGGTATATAACCATCTATCCGCTCCTACACCAGTATCCTCATAACTAATTCTATCACTAATAGTTTGATATAGAGGACTTATCTTAATAGTTCTCGCAGTTGCCCCATTATAAGTAGAACCACTATCTAACTCTAATCCATCCCCAGCAGTTAAGTTATTAAGATTAGAACCGAGAGCAATACCACTAATAGTATTATCAGTTAAAAATAATCCACCACTATCAGCAGACATACCGCCACCACTTTTAAACTTAGTATTAATTGTTCTCGTAGTTGTGCCGTTATACCCAGTAGAACCATCTACAAACTCTAATCCAAAGTATAATCCTACTGGACTTAAATCAGTCCCTAATGCCTTACCGCTAATAGTAGAGTTTGCTAACTTAGCATTACCTATATCTCCATCTGCTATTGTAATAGTAGGTGTAGAATCTCCTTTGTAAGTTGTAGCAGTTAAGGGTGCTGTGAATGTAATTGTGTCTAAATTTGTCCCTAATGCTTTACCACTAATAGTAGAGTTTGCTAACTTAGCATTACCTATATCTCCATCTGCTATTGTAATAGTAGGTGTAGAATCTCCTTTGTAAGTTGTAGCAGTTAGAGGTGCTGTGAATGTAATTGTGTCTAAATTTGTCCCTAATGCTTTACCACTAATAGTTGAGTTTTGTAAAGTCCCATTTGGTATATTAGATATTTGTAATGTTCTCGCTACTTCACCATTATAGGTGCTACCGCTCGTATAAGATAATGGTGAGGATAAACTTAAACTCGCTAATAAATCACTTATACTCGCCCATATACTATTAGTCCCATCACTTCTTATAATTTGATTAGGATTACCATTATCTCCATTTAATTCAATACTCTCAACAACATTAATAGTATCACAGAATAAGGTATTTAAACCATCTATGGTTCGTCTTTGGTTATTCTCAATACTCATTTACTATCTATAATATTTTTTTCTTCTTTACCAACCGCATTACAATCTTTAACATCGCAGTTGGATAATTCATAAAATCCTTCATCATTAATAGATACTTCATATTCTTCTTCAACTTCACTTAAATCACTCTCACTATCACTATTCTCAAATTCAAAAGAAGCACATTTAAGATATTCATTTAATTCTATTAGAAACTTTTGGTGGTATGCTTCTGGGACATTCTCCGCTATATTTACTGCTAAATCATTAATGTAGTCCATATCAATTACGAAATGTTTTTTAGACATCTTTATATCTATATATATATTATATTCTAACACATTTAAGTAATTTTTCGTCTTTTAACAAAAAGAAATACCACCCATAGGTTTTGCTGGTTTAAAAGTCATACCTCCTTCAACACCATAATCTATCTCTTCTTCACTACTCTCTTCTTTCGCCATAGGTTTATTAGGTCTTCGTGCTGCCTTTTTATTTGAGTAGAAATTATTAATCTCTTCTTCTTCACTACTACCATCATCATCATCATCATAATAGTTATTTATTACTACTTTCTTTTTTGGTTTCTTTTGTTTGCGTCTATTACTTCTATGAGTATTTACAATAATCTCTTCATCTTCACTTTCACTTTCTACTATTTTTTGCTTAACTGCTTTCTTTTTCTTAGGTGGGACACTAACATACTCTCCGTGGTTCATATCATTATTTCTCTTAATGTCTTCTACAATACCTTCATCAATAACTCCATCTGGGACTGGGTCATCACCAATCGCCATATTTTTCAAATTTTCTAATTCTTTGGTTGATAAATTATTAAGCAAAGATGTTTCTTCAATCAACTTAGATTTCTTTTCTTTCTTAATCTTTTTAGTTAATTGTTTCTTCTCTTCTTTATCTTTCTTCATTTGCTCCAATTGTTTCTTTCTACCCTCTTTCATTTTTTCTATTGCTGCGAGGCGTGCTTCACTCAAAGGTTTCTTTACTCTCGTGATTTGCTCTTCTTCGCTGGAACTCATTTTTACTTATATCGTAGATAAAAAATACGATGAACGAACGAACAATTTTTAATCGTTTCTATTATCGTTGGGAGGAACAATAGGTTCGTCTTCTATCACATCAACATTCTCATTATTTTCGTTTGGTGTTTCTATATCTACTGGTGGTGGTTCTCTTTTACAATCGCATAAATAGCAGTTGTCGCTACATCCTAATCTACAATGAATACCGCATCTGCTCTGCCAAACCACGAGTAATAAACTACCTACCGCACCGAGTATTAATACTACTGAACCGGCAAGTTGGTCTATACTCATACTCTCAATTTCTATAACATCGTTATCTAAAACGGGAGTTTCACTCATACTTATTTTATTATATATAGATATAATAAATATGCCGTTGTTGTTAGAACTTTTTAAAGGGACGGGAAGTGCTGGGAAAGCGTTTAAGGGAAAAGTAATTTCAGTAGATAATGAAGAGAAATATAATCCAGATATTCTTACAGATATACTCAAATGGGATTATAAGAAAATTGATACTCCAGATTTTATTTGGGCGTCTCCTCCTTGCTCTTCTTTTACGAATATGGCGCTTACAAAAGATAAGACACATAGGGTCGCACCTCGCGTGAGAAATGTAGATACTATGAAACCATTAGCAAAATCTGCTGTTATAGGTGATAAGATACTTAATAAAACTATTGAGATTATTAGGTATTTTAAAAAATTAAATCCTCGTTTAAGATGGGTAATAGAGAACCCACACGGGAGTATGTGGCGTTCTCCTTATATGAAGAAACTACCAAAATACCATCGTGAATTAACTTATTATTGTCTTTATAAGGATAAGAGAAAGAAACCTACTGATTTCTTTTCTAATGTAAAACTGAATTTAAAAAAAGGTAGTTGTCGTGCTAAGGTTGATATTAGTGCTATACCTCTATGTAAAAGATATATGATACCTCAACCACTATTAAAAGATATATTTAAACAGATTTCAAAAACTAACGCTCTATTGGTATAGTTGGTTCTCCATCTAAACCAGTAAAGACTAATCTTTTATCTAAATTTTTATGATACATTCTATCATAACTTTCATTCGTATCAATAAGTATAAAATTATGCTTATCGGTAAATACATATTTATTCATCTCATCAAAAGTAGCGCGAGGGAGTAAAACTATCTCATCAAAGATAGTATCTAATTCTTTCTTATTAGTTGTTTTAAAGACAATATGATAATCTGCTGTTGCTCTAAGAGGTCTCGGCAACTTATTAAATACTTGCGTAGTCATCCACATACTCAATCCACAACCATCTCCTTCTTCACTCGCACCGCATATATGGCGTCTATTCATCATCATCTTAGATAAGAGATGTGCTACTCCTACATTCTTCTTAACATCATTTACTACATCATCGGCGATAATCAAAATGCGTTCTCCACTACCTTCTATCTCATCATATACCGATTGTAAGTTTGCCTCAGTCATCTCCATAAACTTTTGTTCTTCTGCTATACTCTTTAATCTATTATCTTTTGAGGTTGCGAGAGATGGTGAGAATACATATACCTTATCAAATTTGCGATAGTAAGGGGACTTTCTAAAAGTTAAAAGAGAATACATAAGAGTAGTTTTACCTTGCCGAGGTTTTGCTGTAATCAGTAAGAAGTGGTTGTAGGTTCGTGGAAGTGGTTTTGGGATAGATGCGTCTTTCTTATCAACTCCAAAGGAGGTTTTTTTGACTTCTAAATCGTTTATTTTTTCTTCACGAATACTCATTTACTTCTTAGTAGATTTTTTTTTGCTTAGTTTGTTTTCTACCTTTTTTAGTTCTGCTTTCTTACGGCGTATCTCTTCATCTAACTTCTTTGATATTTTCTTTTTCTCTTCTGTTTCGTTTCTCCTTTTCTTATTCTTTGTTGCTCGGGATTTCTCACTCTTTAACTCGCTACCAGATTTACATACCCTATAAACAGAACCATTAGAATTATACTTCATAAAGCACTTACTACCCTTAGGCATCTTTTTACTATCTTTCGCTTTCTTACCACCTTTCGCCATCTTTATTGATATAGTAGATTATTTTTTACTCTTACGCTTTTTCTTTCTCTTTTTAGGTGGTGATTTACCTTTCTTCTTACCTCCATTACCACCTTTCTTAACAATACCTAATAGTAATGCTTCGGGCATTTTATCATACTGCTTTTGCGTAATTAGTCCATCTTTAACTGCTTTCTTTAAAACTTCACTCGGCATCTTTTAATATTACATAGGATTTAAATAAATTATTGCGGTCAAATAGATTAATTTTTATCTAATTGAATATAAAGAATGGCGAGAACTAATAGTCTCTGGATATTACAAATCTTTTATGATAAAGATAAAAAAATTTTTTATAAAAATGTAGAATGTAATACCTTAAAAGAAGTAGCGTATATTACTAACTCAAATATTTATGATGTTTCAAACTTCTATCATAAAATTACAAAACCAAAGGGTATATATGAATACTTAACTATTTATAAGACTATCTAAATTCTAATAGGTTTAACAAATCCTTTACCTTCAATACCATTAATATTATCACCACCTTCACATAAACCTTTAAGATAATTAACTCTCATAGATTTATCTACTGGTGTTTTGATGATTTCTACATCACCCTCTATATGTGAGATAAGACCGCTTCTAAACTGATATTGTCTCTCATAAATCCTATAACCTTCTGGTGCCTCCCATTCGGGTTTTTCTTTCTTAATCATTTCTTCATAATCTCTTTGTTCTTTTATTTTACTACCATAAAGTAGATGGTGGAAGTCTTCATATTCTAACTTACGAGCAACTCCCTTTGCTGCTGATGCTTCAATCTTACCACCATCATAAGTAGTCTTATGTAAGCAGTATTGCTTACACCCAGCAATTATACTCTTATCAAAATAGTAATCACCTCCATCTGCTTCTAATTGGAGTTTCATATGGTTCTTAATCATTTTCTTAATTATCGGTTTATCTAATCTTTCATCTAAGAGTGGATTTTCTTTCATTACTTTACTACCAAAATATTTCTCCAATTTTTCTACACATTCATTCTTCATACTACCTAAATCATCACCAGCAGTAGTAGGGTCTTTAAAACCATCCCAACAAAACTCTTTCATCATTTCTGGGTGCTTAGTCATATCTACATCACTAATACAACTATCCGTATCACAATATAGAATATTACCTACCTTCTTAATAGCAGTCATAAACTTATGGATTTTAATTCGTGCCTCACTACATATCGCAGCAGCAATAGCAACATTAAAATCCTTAACGGGCATAGGTTTAGATGTTCTTACTAATGTATATTTACCTACTCTATTAATGTTTGAGACATAACCCTTATCTATCAAATCCCAGAAACTATCATCATCACACTTTAAAATCTCCATACCATCTCTACCTTCATTATTATCACCTCTCGCATTCAGTCCCCAAAAACCATATCCAGAGTTCGCAACAATCTTATAGCACTGAGCGAGTGCTAATTTACCATCTGCTTTTGCCTTACCCTTTTTATCAAACGCATCATTAAAGAAGTCGCTTAATACTCCATTATCCCAGAAGGTTTCTTTTTCTTTCTTTTTAATACCAAATACTTCACTACCAAAACTAATAGCATCTAATAACTCATATTCATATTGGTCTAATTCTTTACCATATAGTAATTCATTATACCAAAGGTATAACTCAGTAGGTTTTTCTAATATAGGAAACATCAACTTACTATCCATCTTAATCGCGTGTAGTGGTAGCAAATCAAAGTTCTTAGTCGTCGCAATAACTCTTACAATACCTACAATAGGTCTTAGTGCTTTACCCGCCTTCAATCTATCATTCCACTTCAATACATCTTTTTTAGTCCAACGAGTAGGTTTGCCGTAAGGTAGTCTCTTTCTACCTACATCTGGATATAGACTGGTGAAATCATTATAATAACTTTTACCTACAAACTCTCCAATATAGAATGCCTCATTACGACCACCAAAATATCCATTACGGCAGAATGTATCATACTTCTCATTCATAGAATAGATAGGCATATTAATACCATCATAATAACTTAGAAAGTAATTCTTCTTACTTAGTGATGCCCCAGTAAGACAATCAGTAATATTGATATTATCCATATTCTCATATACATCAATCTTAAACTTATTCAATACTTCTAATAGACCTATTGTATCCCAATTACAATATACTACATTACCTAATTCTAAACGGAACTTATCACTACTTAATACTTTTTCATCTTTTACATATCCACCAAAACAATTAGTAATATTCATCTCATTAAAATCTACTGAACCACTTAACTTCTTATGTGGGACATCAAACTCTTTACATAACTTATCTAATGAACCCGGTAGCAATCTATAACTATCTTTGAGTGCTAAGGTATACATATCATCTCCTTCTTCACTGAATAGTATAAGATTAAGATATGCTCCATTAAGAACAATTAGACTTTCTGTATCAATCTCCCAATACTCATCATTCTCTAATAGATATTCACCCAATATAAGTAGCAAATCAAATTTACCCGCATTATGAGCGTATAGAGTATATCCGCTCAACATCTTTCTATTATCATATAACCACTTCATCATCTTACGAATAGTCCCTTTACCTCCAAAGGATTTAGTTTCTATACCTATAAACTTATCTTCATCATCTAATACATTATAAGATACTGATGCCCTATATGTTATGAACTTACCACCATTACCATTTGGGGTTGCCTCAAAGTCATATGTAGCAATCTTATTATTCATAGGATTAATTTGTCGCCTTACATAACTGGGATTGGATTTGAAAGCATACTTATAAATCCTCTCATATTTAATTCTTTCATAACCTTTAAGATTTTCACTATCTATTTGTTTTTCATTCTCACACCAATCTCTAAAATGTCCGTCATCTACTATTTCAGTTGCTATGTGTTTCTTAATAGGTTTATTTGCTTCATACGATTTCTTTTCTTTCTCAATATCTATTTCTAATTTCTTATCACAAATCTCTTTAATATTAAGTAGTTCATACCATCTCACTAATGGAATGAAGTGATGATTAATACACCATACTTCATATGTAATTAAATTGCCTCCAATATAATCGGTGGGGCGGATTGTCTTTACCTTACAGAATACAGAATTATATACTACTACTTCGCATTTGTTATTAGAACCTCTACCACCTCCATTATAATTTTTATCTACCCATTTTTGTATATCATCTTCGGTAGTTGTTTTTCTACTAATATCTTCTGTTAGTTTTAAAGTCCTCTTAATTTGTTTAGACCTTTCATTAATCTTTTGTAATAGTTCTCTATCATCTTCACCTAATAATTCTAATGCTTTTACCTTATCTTTATTTAAGTCTTTCATAATTCTTACAAATGATATGGAGCGGTAGAAACAATTGCTCTTTGATGTAGAACCACAAATGAACCAAATGTTATTCGCCATTTGGATTGTCTTATGACCTCCCGCACCAATAATCTTATTCGGTTCAGTAATGTATGAAATACCTAATGATATGAAATCAAAACGCTCATCATCTTCTTCATCATATTCTTCTAATGCTCTCTCCATTTTATCTTCTAATATTTCTATTGCCTCACTCCTCGTATATTCTGCGTATGCTGGGAGACTGAACGCATACCTATCATCAAAGGGGTCTGTATCACTACTAATACGAATATTGAATTTTGATTTGGGGTGTCGCCATTTGGTATTATTAATTGCTATGCGAACATTAAGAACCATTTGATTTATAATAGATAGGTCTTTCTGGTCTTCATCAAAATCAAAGATGTAATCCGTTTTAACTCCACTATGATATTCTCTCAAAGTTCTCTTATTGTATTTTTGGTCTTTGACTATCTTTGCTGCTTTACGAGATTGATATACTTTCTCTGCTTTCGCATATCTCTTATTCATTTGTCTCACACGAGCAGTAGTAAAATTGTTATCACCCATAATTGTAGAGTTTTTAATATATGCGTTACGCCCACTCTCAACGAATAGGTCATTCACAAATGCCTTATTGTTTTTAGATATAAGTAATCCTATATTAAGTTTTGCTAATTGTTTTGCTATTTTATCTTTGTAGATGTCTTCATCTCTATTTGCTTTATCTCTATTCTTAATTCTTTTTGCTACTTCAACCTTTAATTGTTTCTTAATCTTATCAGCATCAGCATTAGGTTTTTTACTTTCTTTGGTTGCCTTAGTAGTGAGAGCAGCAATCTTACTATATAATTTATCTGCCCTTTTTATCTTACTACTAAGATTAGACAACTCCTCATTAATTAGTTTCTTAAATTTGGGATTAAGTTGTCCGTTTTTCTTTCTGGGATTGTCGCTCATTATAATTTACTTATATATTATTTATCTCAATTAAACCCACCCTATTTTTCGTTATATGCCCTTTTATATATATATCGTTTTATCTTTAAATATAGTTGAATGCCTTATAATACTTTTACCTTAATGTCTTTTTACCCAAAAAAGCGCCTCCGTTGGTGGAGAGCGCAATATGCCGTGGGTTTCGGTTTTCGCCGATATTAATACTTAAAACTAAAATAACTATTATATTTATAAGGAATGGCGAGTAATGTTTTTAAGGTCGCTGAATGTGTTGAGATTATGGATAAGGTTAATAAACTCTCATCTATATTAGATGATAATAGTGCCTTAATACCAGAAGGAATATATCTTAATCTTTATAATGAATTAAAAGAATTATATAATACTAAACTATTATTAAAGGTAAATACATACGCTCAAAAGAAGATTAGAGCGAGTAATGGTAGGACTAAACATACTCAACAACAATATCGTCTATTGGCGTCTCAATACCCCGATAAGTATGCTATCTGTCCTATATGTGAAACTGGAATGTTAAAATGTAATATTAAACTTCATTATCAAACTACTCAAAAATGTAGAGATATATATTATACTAAAAGGGGTGTAGATATGTGTAAAGAATGTATTGACCCAGATATTAAATTACTAATTACGCAGATATACGGTGAACCTATACCACCTCTACCAGATGAACTATTAGAGGCGGGGAACTCAGCACCTAATTATGCTGGTGGAGGACATTGAGTAAGTCCGCTAATAAGCATACCAGCAATATCACTAATCCAATCCGCAGCGTCGTCCTCCATAATATCATTGGGGACTGCTTCAATCTTAGGAAGAGACTTAGATAGTTCTTCTTCTTCATCATTTTCATAATACCATTCTACTTCATAAAAGCGGAAACCTTTTCGCCATTCATCATAATTCTCCATACCAAATACTCCACGCACTCCGTCGCGGTGATAATCCATAGCGGGTAGAAATCCCTTATCACGACATTCAGCAAACCACTTAGTAGCATTCTTGAGGTCTGCTTTCTCCATAGTGATATGTCCCATCTGTGAAAAGAACTTATGTAGTTTCTTCATATCTGTCCCACTCGGCGGGGGTAGGATTGAGAATAGGTGGTCCCGTCCAG
>TARA_R110002096_G_scaffold66048_3_pt1 | contig 12513 bp, 12 predicted proteins | sample TARA_R110002096 | Tara Oceans TARA_R110002096 (sample SAMEA4397295) | marine metagenome | biome: Polar Biome; feature: [DCM] deep chlorophyll maximum layer (ENVO:01000326); material: water (ENVO:00002006), including particulate matter (ENVO:01000060) such as... | depth 35 m | reverse complement strand
TTTAGTCAAGAAAAAGCCCACATACACTAAAAATAATGTATATGGGCTTGGCTGTATGAAGTATTGGGCAGATATCTCTGCTGAATTTCAACTGATTAAAAACGTATCATGCAATGCATCTTAATCTACAATATAACATTGAAAGGAGCCACTTTATGAAAAAGTAAGTGATAACCCTCATACCGCTTTAAGCTAAAAGTTTAGCTTACAGTACTATTTATACACTATAATTCATCATTTGTCAAGTCTTTTTGTTTATTCAATAGTTTTTTATGTTTCTTTATGTGATAGTGTATGTTTGGTACTGTGAAATCCATTATATTTGCTATTTCTTTAAGGTTTAGTTTTTCATTATAATACATATTATATATTGTACTGGTTAAACTTTTAGGATCTATTGTATCACGGTTTCCACGGTCATAACTGCGTTTGGTTAGCTGACTTTCTTTCTTAGTCCACTGTTCAGTTCTGTTGTCTATGTTGTGTGGTGCATTTTGTTCTATTTTGTAATTTACTACTTTATCTGCCATTGGAGCTTTTTGACCTTGACCATGTAAGTCTAACCATTCATTAATGCATAACGCATTAGTGGCACAAGCTATTCCATCTTCAAGCCAAATATACAAATGCCATGTTCCAGGCATCTCAGTCTTTAAATGTTTAACCCATTCAAAGTATGTTAATTTTTTATATTCTTCCTCATCACAATTGGCTTTGATGATATTGCGGATAGCAATTTTAGTCCTGTTCATTTGTTTTCCTTGTTCATTTAAGAGCCGTTTAGCACGTCTTTTGTGTGCGTTGTTATTATTTAGTAGTAAGTGTAGGGAATGTTTTTATCACCGCTTATATAGTCCTATTTGAGCGTTAAAAACGCCTAGTTTGACTAGATGTAGCGTGTAATTAGTAGGTTCCACCATCTACTAGGGTTGCTGTAACGTCAGTGTTTTCCCATAAATTAGTACTGCTGTTCCAAGCAATTACTTGCCCGTTACTTACTGCTGTTACTGTAACATCTATTAAATCTTCTAAGCTAGTAACACTGCCTGTAGTAGTATTAATCCATTGTCCATTAGGGAAACTAGCACTGGGTGCTACATATTTAAGTATTTGATTTGCTACTGGGTTTGTAACTGTTACATCACTTAATCTATCTAAATTAATTTGTCCTTGAACGTCTTGTGCCTGTGCCGCAAAGTGACTTTGGAGTCCTGTGTTTAGTGTAATAATACTCATTATAGTTCCTCCGCTGAATTATACGTTGTAGCTGTAATATCTACTGTATTTTCTTCTGTTAGTGTTAGTTCTTGTACTCTGAAATACTTTCTATTAGCTGGGCTTTCATCTGGGCCCCAACCTAGTTCTGAACTTACTACTTCAATGATATCACCACTTTTAAGTAATAGTGCTGTGTGTGCTGCTTCAAACTGTACAGTCTGTTCATTTCTGCTTATATCAACTGTTTGTGTAATTAGGTCTGTTACCAGTGTTGAATCTGTAATCATAGTGTAGTCTTCTGTTGCTTCTAATATACTACCGTTGTCTTCAATTGCATAAGCAGGATTGTTGTAAATTACTATATCATCATTGTAATTTGTATTTGGATTATTAAAATTACCTTGTGCTTTGTTTAGTTTACGTGATTTGTCTGGTAAACCCAAACGTATTACACCAATAATAGTGTTTTTATCAAATATTGCACTAGTAGGAATACCTACTTCTTCATTCTTCTTACGGATACGGAATTGATATTGTCCATCAACAAACAGCATCATGCCATTGCATGTTTCCATTATCTCACCTACGTTATCAAACAATTGACGTTCTGTTTGTAGGAATCCATTTAATGGATATCCAGCCGCACTTCTTGCCGCATTACAATCTATTTTTGCTTGTTGAAAACTAGCTAAGTTTACATTGGTTCCTGCTACCCAATTACCATTTGCATCTCTGTCTAGGCCTTTGCCATATATATCTGAAATTAAATAATCATAAAGTATATTTGCAGGGTTTTGGTTACTGCTAGTTGTGTAATTGCCTGCTGTCATGTCACCAATTACGTCCCCATTCACTAGTGTACTAACATCTAATATCTTTTTACCTTCTAATATCATTGTCATTACAGGTAATTGTCCACCAAATGCTTCACCATTTGCTTCTAATTGCATTGCAAAGTAACACACACCTTGTAGTCTGTGAGCATCAGTCCAGGGTGTTAGGTTTACTGTTCCATCACCTGTTGGTGTATCTGTTGCTAAAAATACTGTTCCTACTGTGTTGTTTGGTGATCCTACAGTTGTATAATCTGTTGTGCCTACAGTAACAATTTTATAGGATTTGTCTTTTTGAATAGTTGTTGCATCTACTGCGGTTGTGCTGTTTACGCTTGTTTGCATTGCTGTATCTACTGTTTGTGTAGTTGTTCCTGGATACCAGTTACAAATTATATAGTTTGCATATTTACTAGTAAAGCCGGCTAAGGTGTAACCACCATTTCCGTTAGCTGTAAGTGTGCCACCATCATCTACGTCCCATACTATAGTTTCATTGAAATACAGTACCTTAACTGTGCCAATTTCACCTTCACACATAGCAAGTACCATATTTAATTTTGTAGTTTTATCTGTGATTGTACCTGCACCATCTGAACTTTCAACATAGACTCTAGTTCCACCCATACGCTGTTTACCATATAATGCATATATAGGATCACTGTTTGATTGTTTGTTTACTAGAACATTGCTACGTGAGGCCCTTGCGGCACGTTCAGCTTTCTTCTGTGCTTTACGTTGTTGGTTATAACTGTAAAGACTAATTGCTAATTTAATAAAAAACTTTGTTACTGGATCTAAACCCATGTTATATTCTCCATATAGTATGTTCAAGCATTGTGTCTAGTTGATGTCTACTTAAACCTTTGGCATCATCTTGTATACCCCATGCCTGATTCATTAGTACTAAGTATGCACTAAAAAAGAATCTGTTGTGTCTTACCATAACAATGTCACCATCAATTACTTTCTCATCATGTATTTGTGTGTAACCATTATCAATAAACCACTGGCTTAGATTAATCTTCTTTGCTACTCTTATAGCACTCTTTAAGTTATTGTATTTACCGTAAATTTGTTTGAGTGTTTCTGTACCAAAACGTGCATCATGCCATTCCATACCAAGTGTGCAACAATCATTAATGCCTCTTATCCAGGGTTGGCGTTGTTTAGTAGCCACAAACATTCCTAGTTTATAAACGTCATCTTTATGCATTTTCTTTCCAAATTACTTCTTTTTGAACTTCTTTGGCAAAGCTAAATCCATTGTCTGCTGGGTGGTAATCATGTTGGCTATTTTGGTTTGTGTATCTTGCACTTACTCTATCAAAGTCTGTCCAATGTGATGATGTTTCAATGGTTGCTGTAGTTGATTCACCCTCTGAACCTAATGCACCACTCATGTTGTTGATATAACCTTTGTAAAGTACTATACTATGAGCTACTTTAAAATCTTCCATAAATGCTCTAGTTATTAGTACTGGCTTATCAATGTATTGTAATTGTTGTATTGTTTTGAGAACACTTTCTCCTGTTGGCAAGCTAACAATGCCTGCTAATTGGATATCTAGTTTTTCAATACTAAAGTTTGCACTATCAACAAAGTCAGTAATACTCAACAAGCCGCCTGCAGCTATGTAAGTGTTACCATCAATAGTTAAGTTGTATGGTGCTTGTGTTAGATAATATCTGTGTGTTGCATCAATGTTAACAAATACACAATCATAATATTGTATAACTTCATTTGCTACTAGTTGCTCTAGGGTTTGTGCCATGTGTTATTTCCACCCGTCTAAGTCAAATGCTATACTCATGTAATAGTAACCTGCTGTATCAACTCTGTAGCTAAATTCATCACTGTTGAGTGTAACTACTGCATGAGCTGGTTCTTTGTATACTTTTTGACCTGCACCCTGTGCTTCTCTAAACGGCCAAGGTGTGCGTATTTTAGCTTCACCATAAATGTTTGCGTTTGTTCCACTAAGTGCTGTGTGTAAGCTTCCATTTTCATTATTACCATCAATAAACACTTCACCTTCTAAGAATGCATTGTTTTCATTTGAATTAAAGCCTTCTACTAGCATTGTAGTATCACCTACAACTATACTGTTAACTAGTCTTGGTTGTGTTACTGTTACACTATTACTGTGGAATTTCTTCCATAATATTGGCAACCCATCTTTGTTGTTTAAATTAAAGTAAAAAGGTATTGCTTGTCCGTTTGCGGCTTGTACAATAGCATTAAACTTCATAAAGTCTGTGCTTGTCATTGGTGGATATTCTACATCCAGTGTCCATTTTGTATGTCCACTACTACGTGCATACTTAATACCTGATTGACTGTTGTTTACAATAGTAGGACTATTGTAGTTAATTTGTGCTTTGCTTGGTGTTACATGATCAGGCCATTGCTTTAAGGTATTAAAGCCTGCGGTTGTCCATTGATCAGCTGTATCCCAAACGTCTTGTTGTTCAGCTGGTGTTGGAGCTGGAGGTGTGTATGTATCTGGCACGGTGCCAAATGTTACCATTTTTTGTCCGGCTGTAATTCTACCACCTGCACTTACACCTAAACTGTTAATATAACCATTAGTTTGACCTATAGTAAATGTTGGAAGTGTTCCTGTACTAAGATCAGTTGCAGTACTTGAGTTAATATCATAAGCATCATTTTTAACAAATGCATTATCTACATATGTTGATTCACCTGTGCGTTGAATATATGTTTGTGTTCCACCAAAATACATGTGTGGATTACTAGCTTTGTATGGTGTTGTACCTTGTAATGTAATATCACCTGTTGTACTATCTACAATAGGTGCACCAATGTCTGCTGTTGTGCCTGCAGTTTCATCTAGATTTAATACACGTATTTCAGATGCTTCAAAATATACATCTGGTGTAGTTAAATTTTGCCAGTATTCATAAAGATTTGTGTTAGGATTAATATCAAACCAGTTTTCACCTTTGGTTTTTACTGCATTAACAATCATACCATCTTTGTTATACCAATCAACTTGTGTATAGTTTCCAAATGCATCTGTAGGTCCTGTACTTTTTGAATGTAAACTAAACACTTTGTTGTAAGAAGTTGCACTTACTAGTCTTAAATAACGTGTATCTGTTGGTACTGTAGTTTTTTCTAATATTGTACCTGTTCTACATAATTCAAATCCAGCACTAGTATTTGGTATATCAATTTGATCTACTGGACTGCTAGTTCCTGGTGCTGCATCAAAGAAAGTAAAGTTTAAATCTGCAATATCATCAAAGAAAGTGTTTGTTATATCACTGTATACACCAAACCTGCTTTCACTCCAAGCTTCATAGTTTCCATTATTATAAAATCTGTTATTAGCAACATCAAATGTTTGGTTTATCCAGCTTGATTGGCTATAATTGTTTCCATGTATAGCTCCACTTAAATCTACTGTGCCATCACCTTTATAATCTTTATTCCAAATATTTGGATCTAGTGCTACACATTTCAGTCCACCCCATCCACCGCTAGATCCTGTTGGACCAGGTATTACTGCAACAGGAAGTAAAATCATTCCTGTTGGTAAATCTTGTATTGTAAATTTAAAATCAGCAAAAACACAACTATTAGTAAAATACTGAGGTGGTGATGCATATGGATTTGAATTATATATATCTACTAGTCTTTGATAAAAAACTGGTATTTGTGTGCCGTTACTGTAAAAGTTAATGTAGTTTGGTTTTAGATTACTTGTATTTGTTGGCCAATCAATAGTTATTCCAAATTGAGTTGCTTCTAATGCTGGACTAGAGTTATATCTACTGCTGTTTCCACTGTTAACTGTTGTACCTGCTGCTTGTCCTTGTAAACTTACTTTCCAACTTTTGCTAGTGTTTGGGTCAGTGTAAAGATAACTTTCATCTAGACCTGATATTTTATTAGTTAGTGGGGATGTTCCATCATCATACATCCAGCTATTAGGTTGTCCACCATCTGTTACGTTAGTTAAATCTTGTCCACCATCTGTTTTGCTTAATCCATCAAAGTTTGTATAAACGTATCTAGGCTGCCAAGTTTGAACCATTCCTTTTTTAGCATTTACTATTCCTGCGTTACCACCTACACCACTATCATCACTAGCAATAGGTTTAACATAGAGTCCTGACCCTACTGCATCACCATTAGCATATCCACTGTAGTATAGTGTTTTTAAAGTACCAATGTTACCATTTATTGTAGTAGCTCCGCCTGTACGTGTTGTAACGTCTGCGTATGGTAAATTTTTAAGTCCATCAGTAAAAGTAGTAGTAAGTTTCTTTTGAACTCTCCAAACTCTGTTGTTGCTAACACCAATTTGATACATGCCTGTGCCAGTTAAACTAAAAACCTCTTGCTCACCTAAGTTTGTATAATCATTATTTAAAAATTCACTTATTTTAAGACTATTACCACCACCCTGTGTTTGTTGTACATTAAATATACTACCAGTGTCATGACTAATCCATAATGGACTTAATGCATTTAGTCTGTCTTGTTGTTTGTTACTTCCACCTGATGTTATAAAATCAATAGTACTACCATCTTGAGCTGCACCTAATCCTGTTAGTGTAACTTTTACTGGGCTAGTTTCTGGAGTAGGACTATCATAGTCAATGTTGGATACTGCTTGTCCTGAAATTAATGCAAGATAAAATAGTGGGTTACTTAACGCACTATCATAATATAAATCTGCTGTTGTAGCATTGATAACGTCAACATAATAATTGTTATTGTTTTGTTCAGCTAGTGTTCCATCAAAGTTTGTTAATCCAACTAAATCACTATCCAATAAGTCACTAGTGTCAACAGTTAATCTAACTGCTGGAACTGCTGCTGTGTCACTGCTGGTAATAGCTTCAGTAATTAATACTGCATCTATAGTAGCTAGTGGTTGATTCCAATAACTGTAAATTGATATATTTTCTAATCCATTTTCAGCATCTACGCCCTTGTGAAACAATCCTGTTGCTGTAATTAAATCTGCTACAGTGTCAGTTGGTATTAGTGAACCAGTAGGCCAAGCTAAGTTAGTGCCCGCTTTTAAATCTGTTATTCTTTTGAAATATCCGGTTTCACTACCCGGTGTTGTTGCACCATAATACAGTGGATCAATGTAACCTGTTCCACTATTATCTGGGTATGTGTAAATACTTAACATTAATAAATCCCCTGTTTTCCACGTTTATTATACGCACCTTGTATAATACCTGTAATTTGTTTTTTGTTTTTCAGAAGGAATTCAGTTCCAGTCTGTGTGTCAATTGCTTGTATAGTTATATTTACCGCCGGCGCTGACCCCATATTTCCAAAGCTCTCTTCATTGCTTAATACTTTAGCTGGTCCTGTAATTAGTTCTGGTCCATTTTCACCTGCAACTCCAAACTTACCTGCACCTAGTTTACCACCGTCTGCAAAGAAGCCTCCAAAGAAATCACCAATTCCACTTGCTGCACTACTAAAGAAGTCACCAATGCCTCCACCGCCGCCTCCGCCAAATATGCTACCTAAGTTAAATCCACCACCTGTTCCACCACTACCAAACATACCAAGTATGTCATTTAGTTTAGTGCCGCCATTTAGTGTATCTGATATTAGGTCTTTTAGTGTGCTTTTCCATAAGTCTGCAAATGTATCAAAGTTTAAGTTACCTTCAACTAAGCCATCTGCTAGTTTATCATTAAAGCTCTTATTGAAGTCTTCAACAAATAGTTCACCTGCTGATTTTAATTCTTCTAGTTTCTTACTCATGCCATCAACAGTTTTATCAAAGTTAACTTTAGCTTGTTTTAGCATTTCATTAAATTTGTCTTGACTAATAATACCCATGTCTAATGCTTCATTTAGATCTGCTATTGTTTGTTCATACTCTTTAACTGTAGCTTTCATTGGGAACATACTATCATGCAATGCAGTCATTTGATCCGTAAGTTCTAGTAAGCGTGTATTTTGAGGTTGCATATCAGCTAGAGCTTTGTTTATTCCCTCTATAGCCACCTTTGCTTGATCTGCTGGAATAATACCAGCTGCTACAGCGTCATTAATTCTTTTTATTTCCATTGCCGCTTGTGTTGCCGCTGCTTCTAGTGGAAATAATCCTGCTTGTAGCTTTTGAAACCATTCAAGTGTTTTAGCGTTTGCTTTGTCTATTGCTATCTGTGCCGCTGGATTTACTATAGGTGTAGTAGTTGTGCCTTCTGGAGTTCTAGTTCCGTATGAAGCCATTGCTTTTTCCATGTCACGTATACGTATAGCTTCATCAGCAAACTTTTTAGCTTTATCTGCTGCTTTATCAAAATTATACCCAGCTACGTCAACGGCAGTTGATACTCTATCTATTAATTCACTAACTTCAGGTGGTAATGCGTTTAGTAAAGCATCTGACATTTCACCTGCTTTAGTACCTACATATTCCAATCCGCCAGCTAGTTTTTCTGATAATGCACTACCTAAAGCTCTTGCTTCTGTATTAAATTCATCCATGCCTGGAATTAGTTTAGCTATCCAATTGTATGAAGAAATAATTGCATCAACAAAGTCATAAAATAAGTTTTTTATACGTTCCACTATTTTACCAACTTTTTCACGCATGAATCTAGTAAATGCACTAAGAGCCTCACCAAATACGCCAAACGCCGCTTCTATTTGTACAATTGTACGTCCTAGACCGTTTGTAAAACTTAAATAACCTATAAGAGCTGCAACTGCTGTAATAAGTAATCCAATTGGATTAGCTCTCATAACAAGGTTTAGTGCTTTAAAGGCTGGTATAATTTTATTAATATATGTTGCTAATTTTAGTCCAACTAGAACTTTAGCTACGTTTGCAAAAAAGCCAATGTGTGTAGCTGCAAATACAACTGCTTCACCTAACTTGTTAATTCCCATTGCTAATGCGTTACCAATACTTTCAGCAACTGCAGCAATAGCATCTTCATTAGTTTTTAAAAATGCATTAACTTTCATTAATTGTTCTTTGAGAACTGCAAATGCACTAGCATCCATAATGGTCTTTTTAAAGTTTGTTATTTTATCACCAATTAAACTTAGCTGACCTGTCCAAGTTTTAGCAAATTGTTTTGAACCACCTGATGCATATGCTGTACCATTTTCAAATAGTTTTCTAATAATGTCTTCTGTTTCTTGAGCAGTGTATTGTACGCCTTCTTGAAAGCCCAACATGCTCTTAATACCTTTTTCTCTGAATATATCTGCTGACGCAATACCGCCACTAAATGCACGTTGTATTTGTCCTGCTACTACATCAAATTCTAATCCACTAACTGCCGCAATGTCTCCAACCATTTCTAAACTACTAGCTAACTGATCTACGTCACCTACTGTTAATAGTAAAGCACTGGAATTAGCCATATCTTCAAATGCAAATGCACTGTCTGCTGCTGCGTCTTCAACTACCTTTAATGCTCTAGCACCTTCTGTTGCTGAACCTGTTAGAGTGTTTAACTGTATAGCTAAGTTTTCAAATTGTACTGCTGTTTGAATTAGTGATGATGCAATTTTAAATGAACCAAACGCACCAGCAGCTGCAACAGCCAAGTTCTTCATTTTATCAAAGGTGCCGTTTACTCTTTTGCCACCCTTTTCAATCTTCTTTAATTGACCATTCATTTTACCCAATGCGCCTGCGGCTTTATTATTGAGTACTATATCAATGTTATATGTGCTGGTACCTGCCATAGTGTTGTGTCCTTATCTCTGGTTTGTGTGCTTTAGTGCTGGCTCAACAATACCTCTTGGTGCTTGTTTACTTGTTGGACGTCCTTCAGCTCCATCTAGAATACCTGCGTATCCTACTCTGTTTGTAATAATTTTTACTGGAACTTTGTTTTCAATACCAACTGTGCCACCAAGTTTTGCCCATCTTGATTTTGCCGCACCTGTATCTATTGGGGTAAATTTACGTAAGTTTTTGGTTAAGTCAGCAACATAAAAATTTAAGTCACTATCAATTTGAGTTTTTACATTTTTAATTACAGCGTTTATACTTTTCATATTCCTGACTTTTCCTTTATTTCTTTTGTTGGGCCTTTGCTTGTTTGTGTAGATATTCATAATACTTTGCCCAAGCTTCAAGCTCTATGTAGCTCATATTATTCATTATCCACTCAACTGTATGACCTAGTTCTGCTGCTACCTTGAAGATAAACAACAACTCCAGATCATCTCCTAGTTTCCCAGGCTAGCTTTTGCCTCTTCTTTTGCTTCTTGCATTGCTGATACAACACGGATAATAACTTCTGGATCTACTTCACGCATCAGTACAATTTTGTCTGCTGGTGTAAATACATTCTTACCGCTTGCATCAAAGCTCTTTGCAATTAGCGTTTCAACTAATGCTTCTACCATTTGTCCTTTGCCATGTAGCTCTAGGATCTTTTTCTCTACATGAAAACTTGTTGCAGTTTTGAAGTAGATAGTAGTGTCCCATTCTGGAACTTCAATTTTAATTAATTCTTGACTTAATGCACTTCTAAAATGATTTTTAGCATTTCCTAGTACACTGTTTTTGTTTTCTGTTGTCATAATGTTTTTCCTTGTTTACTTTCATTTTGTCATATAGTATGACTTGTTGTTAGAACTGTTAGAGGTTGTCTAACAAATTACGGCTACTCCAAGGATAACCCTGAAGTAGCTATAATGTATTTACTTAAACGTCAATGTCAGTTACAAGTTCACCCGTACCAGTGAATGATAAACTCACTGTTTGGACGTCACCTAAAGCTGCATTATTGTCTATGCTTGTAACAATTGCTGTTCCTGTAAAGCTCATAGTTCCAGCGTCTACTGGATAGAATATTAAACTTACTGATTGACCAACTGTTACAGAGTTTGCTGCTACCTGAGCTGGAGTTAAACCTGCTGCAGAAGCTGTATCTGTGAAGTTAGCTTCCGCTGAACCTTCCCAAGAATTTAGCCCTGCCATATAGTCTTTCCAGCTAACACCCATGTAAGCACACTCTAGCGTTTCCGCTGATTGTGATACTGTCCATGAAGTTAACATAGCAACGTTTGTGCCCCCTATTGAGAGAGCTCCGTCTTTACCTGCATAACATATCATAATGTTTTTTCCTTATGTTTGATTTAGTGTATAACAATATTCAACTGTGAATACCATTCTACAACTTGCAAATGGGGCACTTTCCCCAATTACAACAGTCTCTACTCTTGAGAGCCTAATGTCTTCTACTAATGGAACGTTATTAACTGGCAGTTGTCTGTTTGCCATCAAAGTGTTCTCAATTGCTTCCACAGCTATATTACGCTGTGTATCACGCTGTTGACCACCTATTAGCAACACTACATTTACTTCCATAACGCCTTCTCTCATCAACCCAATTGAACCCATTGTCATTGAAACATCTTCAATGTTTTCATTTGTAGTCTCAAGGAAAACTGCTGGAAACGCTGTTTTAGCAAGTTGTGTAGGATCAATTGGATCCCTTTGAACTACGCCAAGCCTAACGCTTCTTTGAGCTTTAAGTAAGCTGACTATTTCTTTTACTATATCTTCTCTTCTAGCCATTATCTCACCAACCACTGTTGACTTGCTTGTTTGATGTCTGTATCTGTATCAATACTTCCATCATTCTCAAAGTCATACTTTATACCTATACCAAATTGGATATCTAGTTCTTCATTGAAACGTTCTTTGTAAAATACTAGTTGTTCTCTGAAGGGATCTCCCTCTGGTCTAAATGTACTCAGTCTTGGTAGTATGTAAGCATAAAGAGCTTGATATACTGTTGATTTAGTCCATTGTGCTTCAACTAACAAAGTACTGTTGAATTGGCTTCTAGAGTAATATTTGTTAAACCATTTATACTGAATTGTATTAATAACATCAACTTCCGCTTTAGCTAGTTCATCAGTCCAGTCATCAATGCCTTGTTCAAACACATCTGGTGCGTATTCTTGTAAATTATTATTTGTAGCAAACGCCATTTAATCTTCTCCTATAGTAGTAGTGTTAGTGGGCATAGTAGCCCACTAACTACCTAAATAATTAGGCTATCTTTATGCTGTACCAACTGTTACACCACGTGTAGCGTCAATGACACCAGACGCAAAGGCAATGCTAGAAACAATATTAGTTCCAACAGCAGCGGCCTGGCGTTCAAATTCAACTTTTACGCCACCTTGTGTTGCCATTCTTACTGCGTCCTGTGAGAACACTGCAAAGTCTGGAGTAGTAAGGCCTGTGTTAGTTGCATTGAAGTGACTTGAAACGTAACAAGGAACACCTGCAATCATGCCCAAGAAACCTGAACGCATTGCTGCATTCTGTGTCTCACCACCTGCAAAAGATGCTGAGCCAATAACTTTCATAAATGCACCGTATTTTGCTGCTGATACTACACATGATAGAGGACCAGTTTCACCAGCGTCTCTAATTGTGCCAATTGCATCATACAAATCATCTAATAG
>TARA_R110002096_G_scaffold408687_1_pt1 | contig 12514 bp, 8 predicted proteins | sample TARA_R110002096 | Tara Oceans TARA_R110002096 (sample SAMEA4397295) | marine metagenome | biome: Polar Biome; feature: [DCM] deep chlorophyll maximum layer (ENVO:01000326); material: water (ENVO:00002006), including particulate matter (ENVO:01000060) such as... | depth 35 m | reverse complement strand
CTACTTAAAAAACAAGTCGATTTTGTTTCAACCTGTTTTGGGATGACTCACAACAATTAGAACTAAAAAAACAGGGGTTATAGAACCAATTCCTAACAACTATACAAAAAGCAGAAACCATAAAATTTTGTTATTATGTTCTAAAAAGGGAAAAGTTAAACCCTTTTTCTTCTAATTTTTTATATTTTTTGTAATTGAACTTATACAAGAAAGCCCCTTTTTTGGAACCTGATTTATCTTTTTCATTTAATGGAATAAGAAGCCTTAGGGATAATAGTTTTTTTCTGAAATTTCTAGGATCTAGTTTTTTTTGATAAAGCGATTCATATAACTTTTGCAGTTGTGGTATGGCGAATTTTTGAGGTAATAATTCAAAGCCAATAGGATAAAATTTGGCTTTTTCCCTAAGTCTGTTCAAGGCATCTTCAACCATTAAATCATGATCTAAAACAAGCTTGGGTAATTTGTTTAATTCATACCAAATAGCACCATGTTTTTCAACCAATGCTTTATCAGATTCTTCAATCCGAATTAAAGCGTATTGTGCAATGGAAACACACCGGGCCCCAGGATCTCTTTCAACATCAGAATAGGTTTTCAGCTCTTCCATAAAAATATTATCCAGTCCTGTAATTTCTTTTAAAACACGACGCGCAGCGTTACCAGCACTTTCATCGGGTTTTACAAAACTACCAATAAGTGATAGTGTGCCTTTAAACGGCTCAACACGTCTTTCAAAAACCAATAATTTTAAAATACCATCATCAAAACCAAAGATGATGCAATCTGTTGCAACGTAAAGTTTTTTTTCTGATGCGTACCAGTCTTTTTCAGCCAATTTTTTTTTATTCATTATTTATAGAAAGTAATTATACAACCAAAGTGCTTTTTATAAAAGTTATAGTAGCGGAAACGACTTCAATTAGTTCTTTTGGTAATTTATTTTCATCCCACGGGTGTTTTGTATTAAAAACATGGTTTGCACCTTCAATAATTTTTAATGCACTGTTGGGATTCCATTTATGTAAATTCTCAGCTTCTTCAATACTTACGCTAGTATCATCATCTCCGTGAATTATTAAAAAAGGGGTTTTCAAATTTGAAACCGCTCGTTTTATAGTCAAGCGTTCTTCATTTTTAATGAAATCCTCATAAAACTGATAGTAATGTGGCATCTGTTGTTTTGTACGCCCATTTACTACATACTTTACACCATCTTTTTTCCATTGTTCTAAATCACCTGTTGCTGACGTTCGTTTACCATAACTTGAAACACCTGCTAAACTTATTACACGCGTTATTCTTGAGTCTTCTTCGGCTTTAATGCATACTATGCCACCACCTCTGCTATGACCGATTAAAGTTATATCGTTTAAGTTAACAGATTTAGATAGGTTACTTTTATAAACCCAATCAATCACAGATTCTAAATCATCTAACTCTTTAGTGTAATTATTATTTCCAAAGGCCTCCAAATCAGGAAAATCTATGGGTTGCTCGATAGTACCACCATTATGAGAAAAATTAAATTTTAGTAATAAAAACCCAGCTTCCGCGAAAGCGTTTGCCATCAAATTCCAAGCGCCCCAGTCTTTAAAACCCTTGTAACCGTGGCAAAAAATAATTAATGGTAAATTTTCTTTATTTGAAACTTGCGTGGTATCAATTAAAATGGGTTTCTGGTGTTTACCATCAATAACGTAACTGTTTTTTAAAATCATCAGACTTCTTTTTCGGTGAATGGAACATTCCCATTACAAATTTCTATAATAAGGTTTTTTAATTCGGTGCTAAAACTATCTAGGGTTTCCTCTGTAATTAGAGTATCTTTTTTGGCATAACTGCCTGGTTTGTCTTTTTTTGAAAACTTTAAAAAGCCTTCGCTTAAATTTTTAAACGATATAATTCCAGCTTCAATTGGACCTTTAATTTTGTTTGACCCAATCATCATATAAGCATAACACAAAATCTGGAAACTCTTGCTATACTTGTCGTAATCAGTTGTAATATCTTCCCAATTAACAACTTCAACTTTATTTAGTTCCACTCTGCCAGTTTTGTAGTCAATAATTCTTGTTACGCCATTGTATTCATCAACCCTATCAACTTTTCCTGTTAGTTTTATTGGGAAATCAAGTTCGGGAATATCAATGGAAATTGAGTTATTAGCTTCAATGTCAAGTATTTTTATTTTGTTTCCAGCTTTTACTGCTCTCATTTCCAAATCTAAAAAATTTGAAACATAACGTTTTGCTATTTCAAAAATAATAAGGTTTTTACCTTTTGTAATATTACCTTCCTTAAACTCATTTTTAAAATGGAACTGAACCTTTTTTTCTATTTGGGATTTTAAGCCTTCAATAATTTCTACTGATAGGAAGCTACCAACCAAAGGGCTGTAGAAATCTTCCAAGGTATTATGCACAACGGTTCCGAGCGTATTTGCTGCTACAGTTTCTTCAACCTCATCGTGCTCTTTAATTTTTAATATTTTCTTATAATAAAAATCAATGGGATTTCTTATGTAACTGGTTAATGAGGAAGGAGAAAACCCTTTTTTAGCCACTTCCTTTAGTTTTAATAATAAGGCGTCATTCTTTTCAACACTATTTAATTCGTTTGATATTACGGGCACTTGAGGCGCTATAATTTGATGTTTTATATTATGAATCCCTTCCAGTTGTAATTGTGTAATAAACCTGCTTTTTTCTCCTCCAGTTAGAACATCTGCCTCTGTGTTGTAAAGAATATAAACGTTTTTGGCACGTTGCAAAAGCCTGTAAAAGTGGTAGGTGTAAACCGCATCTTTTTCCTTATAGGTTGGTAAGTTGTTTTCTAACTTTACATCAAAAGGAATAAAGGAATTGTTGGTCTTTCCCGATGGTAAAACACCTTCGTTTACCGATGATATAATAACGGTTTCAAAATCCAAAACGCGCGATTCCAACATACCCATAACTTGCAAGCCTTGTAAAGGTTCTCCTTGAAAATCTAAAGTTTCAGAACTCAATAGTTCTTTATAAACGTTAAATAAAGTCGAAATATCCTTGATGTGATTGTACTTTAAGTTCAGTCGGGATATTTCGTTAAACAATTCATTAAAACGAAACAAATATTCCAATGTCAATAAATTATTGGCTTTCTTTTCGTCTAGATTTTCTTTAACTTTTATAATAAGTTGGAAGCAATTTTCCAAGATAATTTCTATGGAAGTGTTCCACTTTGTAAAGAGTAAATCAATTATATCATCAGATGAATTGGTTATTTGTTTTAGTCGTTCGGCTGACAAATAAACTAAATTATTTGAATCTATGGTTTCAATGATTTGCGAAGCATAATCAATGCCATCTAAATTAAAAAGAGGGCGAATAAACTGATTTGACAAAATATTATTTACGTCTTTGTAATAAAAGGTTTGAGATGTGTTTTTATGTACACGAAATAAAGTTTCAAATAGATTTGAGAGCGGAATAGCTTTTAGCGGGAACCCCATAGTAATATTTAAAGCTTCAATATTTTTTGGAATAGAATTTAAAACAGGAATTAACAAATTTTCATCGCCCAAAATAACTGCTGTATTTTGTAACGAATGTTTTTCTTTTTTTAAATTATTTAAAAGTGACCCTATGTATTTTGCTTGTCCAATATTTTTTGGAACACCATAAATAGAAATATTTTTTTCTTTTGAATAGTTTTCTGTAACCCAATTAAAAGGGTTGGTTTCAAAATACTTCCAATTGTCTTTATGTTTTCTTGTAAATAATGCGGCATCGTGTTTTGGGTTGTCAATAAAAAAGGTGTCAATATCCCAATAAATTTTAGCTAAATTGTTTTGAAGTAATTCTTGTATAATGGTATCTTCAGCGTTATTAAGTGCATTGAAACCTAAAAATACATGTTGCATCTTTGGGTTATTCTGAATGTATAACTCTAAATTATTTGTAGCCTCTCTGTAAATTAAACCCTGATAGCCAGTATTTTTATTTAACAACCCTTTTGAAAAATGGTTGTAATAATCATATAATTTATTCCAAAAAGATAAATAGTTTTTAATAAACTCGGTCTGGTTTTCTTCTAATGACCAATGATGATTTTCAATTTCCTTAATAGCGCTTAAATAATTGAATATTTTATCCTGAGGAATTAAGTATCTATCAATTTCATTAAAATCCTGAATTAGTATTTGTGCCCATTTTGAAAAGGCTTCAAAAGAATCTTGGTTTTCTTTTTTGGTAAGCGCTGCATAGGTATTGTAAAACTCAAAAAGAAGTTCGGTGTTAGAAATGGTTTTTAATTCTGATAAGTCTTCAACAAACTCTTCGATACTAATAATTTCAGGCGAGAAAACAGTTTGATTGATAACCGTTGATAGTTGATGCTTTAAAAATAATCCTGCTCGTTTACTTGGAAGCACAAAGGTTAATTGGGAAAGATTTGCATTGTTGTGCTGTAAATCCTTTAAAACATCAAAAATAAAAGTTGTCATACCAATTTAATTTTAAAATTGTGCATTAATAAATGGAATTATTTTTTGTTTATTTAAGGCTGAAAATATAAGTATAACATTAGTTACGGTTATATTTTTAGACGAAAAATAAGTGGAAAAGAAACCGTTTATATGTGTCATTTTGGAGTTTAATTGGTTTTATAAAAATAAAAAACGCTTCGGACTATCCGAAGCGTTTTTATAAAACTTATTAATTATACTTAGTTATTATTTTACTAAGTTAATTTCTACACGTCTGTTATTAGCTCTACCAGCTCTAGTATTGTTTGTATCAATTGGTTTAGCTTCTCCATAACCAAGAGCAGAAAGTCTAAATTCATCAATACCGTTCTCAACTAAATATTCTTTTACAGAAAGCGCTCTAGCTTCAGATAAAGATTGATTTAATTTCTCGCTACCAACACTATCAGTGTGCCCTTCTACAGTAAATTTAGCAGTAGGATATTCTTTTAAGATACCAATAATATCAGCTAATACTTTAGCCGAATGCGATTTGATTGTAGATTTACCAGTATCAAACAAAATTGTTTTAGCATATTCATTTAACGTTTTTTGTACCTCAGCAGTAACTTCTGGACAACCATTGTTAGCTACAGTACCTTTAACGTCTGGACATTTATCGTCTTTATCCAATACACCATCACCATCGGTATCTGGCCAAGGACAACCTTGGTTAGCCGCTGGACCTGCAGTGTTAGGACATTTATCATCAGCATCAGTTACACCATCACCATCAGCATCTGGACAACCAGATAATGCTTTTAAACCAGCAACAGTAGGACATTTATCATCTTTGTCAGCAACACCATCACCGTCAGTATCAGGACAACCGTTTAATTCAGCTAAACCAGCTTCGTTAGGACAATCATCTTTACTGTCTTCAATACCATCACCGTCTGTATCAGGACAACCATTGAAAGCTGCTAAACCAGCAACATCTGGACAAGCATCATCTTTGTCATATATGCCATCACCATCAGTATCAGTTCCACCAAATTTGATAGAGATACCAGCTGTGTGTTGGAAATGTATTGGTAGGTAATCTTCAAATGAATGCTTGTATGCAGATTGAAGTGTTAAACCAATATTGTCGCTGAACCAAATATTCAGACCTACAGTTCCATTTAAAGTTCCAGCACCAATTTCATCTACCCAAGTGTAACCACCACCGATGCCTACAAAAGGATTTATAGTACTTTCTTCTAAAAAGCTATATTTAATTGTTCCATCTATACCATAGTACGATAAGTCGTCAGCAGAAGCATCTCCAAACTTGTCAATTTTGTTTAAAGAACCTGCAGCTCCAAATGAGAAACCATCACCAATATACTTAGATACCGAGATCGTCGATAAAGAAGGTAGGATGTTCCAGTGATCAGTTGCATTAAAATATTCATCAAAAATAGTTTCACTGATTGGGAAACCAGTACCATCTCCAGAAGGATACACATCAACTGCGTTTACACCAATAGTAATTTGCCATGGGTTGTTTTCGTCTTGCGCGTTAGCGTTGCTATAACCAAGTATAAGCAACATAGCGAACAATAATCTGCTAAGATTTTTCATATTCAAAAGTTTAATTTTTAAGTGTTAATTGTAAGCAAAAGTAAGTTGTTAAATTTTATTAACAAAGACAAATATATAAAAAAAATGAAGATACTTACGTTTAATCTATAGTTCAGAACGATTTTAGATAATATTTAGGTGTTTTCCAACCTTTGTAAAGGCTTCAATAGCTTTATCTAGATGCACTTTTGTGTGTGCTGCAGATAATTGCACACGAATTCTTGCTTTTTCTTTGGGAACTACAGGAAAAAAGAAGCCAATAACATAAATACCTTCTTTTAAAAGTAAATTTGCCATGTTTTGAGAGAGTTTTGCATCATATAACATGACAGGTACTATTGCTGAATCCCCATCAATGATATCAAAACCAGCATTTTTCATACCTTTTTTAAAGTAATTTGTGTTCCATTCCAGAGTATCTCTTAATGCATAGTTGTTAGAAAGCATATCAAAAACCTTAATTGAAGCCCCTACAATAGCAGGTGCAAGGGAGTTTGAAAATAAATACGGTCTTGAGCGTTGACGCAGCATATCAATAATCTCCTTTTTACCAGTGGTGTATCCGCCCATAGCACCTCCAAGTGCTTTTCCTAAAGTACCAGTAATAATATCAATTCTATTTAAAACCCCTTTTTCCTCAAGGGTTCCACGCCCTGTTTTACCAATAAAACCAGTTGCATGACATTCGTCAATCATAACCAAGGCATCATATTTATCGGCTAAATCACAAATTTCATCAAGTGGCGCAACTAATCCGTCCATGGAAAACACACCATCGGTGACTATAATTTTAAAACGAGCGTCATTTTCATTTGCAGAAATAAGTTGTTTTTCTAAATCTTCCATATTGCTATTTTCATAACGATACCGTGCTGCTTTGCACAAACGTACACCATCAATAATGGACGCATGGTTTAATGAGTCTGAAATTATAGCATCTTCTTTTCCAAGTAAAGGTTCAAAAACCCCACCATTTGCATCAAAAGCCGCAGCATATAATATGGTGTCTTCAGTTTGATAAAAATCGGCTATTTTTTGCTCAAGTTCTTTATGAATATCTTGGGTTCCGCAAATAAAACGCACAGAACTCATCCCAAAACCATGCGTATCCATAGTATCTTTAGCCGCTTGAATAACCTCGGGATGTGAAGAAAGCCCTAAATAATTATTGGCACAAAAATTTAAAACCGTTTCACCTGTATTTAAAGTAATTTCTGCACCTTGAGCAGAAGTGATGATGCGTTCTTCCTTATAAAGGCCGTTATTTTTTATCTCTTGGAGTTCTTCTTGTAAGTGATTTTGCAGTTTTCCGTACATTTTGATGAATTTTTAGCAAATTTAAACATCTTTTACCTTAATATCGTTATTAATGTACACAAGAATCTTCTTTTCCACAACCAAATTCATGTCTTCCAAAACATCTTGATATAATTGTAATTGTTGGCCGTGTTTTTTGTCTTCAGTTCCCGTTTTATAATCAATTATTATTACTTCTTGATTCGAGTTAATAACCACCCTATCGGGGCGCAAGACCAAACCTTCTTTAGTAATAATATCGCGCTCATTATAAATAGTATTTTTTGAAGTGTAATAATCATGAAGCTTAGGATGCTCAACAATTTGAGTTATAATTTCCTTTAAACTTGACGCTTGTTCTGGGTTAATTAAAGACGTATTTACAAAATCAACTATCACAGCATCAATATCGTTTTTGGTTTTGATGTGCGACATGATATTATGAATCAAGTTTCCTTTTTCAATAGCGTCCTCTTGGTTTGTATCCCAAAGGAATCCCGATTTTGTAACAACCTTTATGTTATGCTCCTCTTTTGAAGTTGATATAAATTGCTGTTGAATGATGGTTTCATTTGAATCTGAAGAATTTTCGATAGTCCGCTCTGAATTCCCAAAGCTATATTTTAATTCGGATTCATCCCAAAGGTCTAAATGCTGTAAATATTTAATGAATAAACCCGAATATTTTTTTTCGTTTACAACGCCTTTTGCCGAAATATCTTTTGCTGAAATAATATATAATTGCTCAACGGCTCGAGTAAGTGATACGTATAACAAGTTAATGTTATCTAATTCTAGTTCAGATTGATGTTTTGTGTAAATGTTTTGTCCTTCCTCGCCATAAAACTCAAAGTTTTTATTGAAGTTTAATAAGGTATGCGAAAACCCGTTATATTTTTCCTTATCCAATTTAAACCACGCTTTAGGCTCCAATTCCCTGTAAATATCCAAATCGGCATACGGGAAAATAACCACAGGAAACTCTAAGCCTTTAGATTTATGAATAGTCATGATTTGAACCGCATTTAAACCTTCGGGAGACACAATACTCAAACCCTCTTTTTTCTTTTCAAAATAGGCGAGAAACCCAGAAATATCTGAACCCTTTTTATGTGAAAAATCCAAAATAAAATCTAAATAAAATTGAATGTAAGCATTGGAAGTTTTTACTAAATTAAAACTGCGTACGATAGTTTCAGCTAAATCGTAAAGCGGAAGCTGAACCAAATTATTGTTATTTATAAAAATATTAAAAGCCTCAAAGCTTTTGAAAAGCTCTGAAATAGATAAATTAATATGATTTATAAAATAGTCGTGCTTATTTTCAATTTTAAATAGCGTGGTTAAGTAATTTAAAATAGAAATTTTTATTTCATTGTTTTTAGGCTGAATTAATAAAGCCAATACATTGTTTATAAAATTAACCTCGGGGGAATTATTTATCAATAAGGTTTCAGAAGACACAATAGGTATTTTATTTGCGCTTAAATAATTAGCTACAGCCACACCTTCCTTTTTCTTTCTAACAAGAATACAAATGTCTTTTAAGGCAAAATTATTTTCTAAACACTTATTAATGGTGCTTAAAACATGCCGAGAAAATAGCTCGTCTCTGTCGTCTTCTTTTTCAATATTTAAAAAAGAAAGTTCAACATAACCATTTTCATTTTTAGAACTGTTTTGATGTGCATTTTCATAAAGCGTTTCATGGGTTTGTTTACTAAACACTTGGCTTGATAGAAACTTAAAAAAACCATTATTAAAATGTACAATTTCTTTTAAACTTCTATAGTTATTCGGTAGGTTTTCAACTTGTTTCTCAATAAAAAATGGATTTCCCTCATTAAATAAATCTATAAACTGTTCTGCCTTTCCACCTCGCCAACGGTAAATAGCTTGTTTAGCATCACCAACCAACATGGTGCTTCCGCCTTCTTTGGAAAGCGAATTATCTAACAACGGAATTAAATTTTCCCATTGCTTAACTGAGGTGTCTTGAAATTCATCAATAAAATAATGATTGAATTTTTCGCCAATACGCTCGTAAATAAATGGTGTAGGTTGGTCTTTTATTTCTTTACTAATAATGGAGTTAAACTCCGAAATAAGCATTTTGTTTTGTTCTAGTTTTAAGGCTTCTAATTCAATATTTATAACATTTAAAACAGATAAAGGCGTGATGTTTTTATAAAATGTTTTTGAAAAATTAAGATCAAAGAAAGCCTGTTTAGTCTCATTAAAAGCCAATGCAATTTGAGGTTGTATGTGTTCAATTATAGAAGCAACATCACCAGTAACCCGTTTTGGATACAACGTTTTGGTTTCAATAGCTTCTTGCCATTTGCTTTCAAAATTTACATTAAAGTTTTTTTCTGATAATTTCTGAAAATGCTTAGGCAAATAACGTCCTGAAAAATCATCAAACTGCAAACCCGCTTCTTCAATTAAAGTTAAAACACCTTGCGCTTTTTCTACAATGACAGATTCTAATTGAGCAATCTCTTTTTTTAACTGTGTTTTAAGTGTTTTAAAATCTTCAAGTGTTTTATCTTTTAATGTTTCAATAAACGGCATGTCGTTTTCATTTACTAAAAGTTTTGCTATTTTATTAAAATCAAAAGCCACATCCCAACTTTTGTCATCATCAGCTTTTTCAATAGCAAAATCCACCAAAACATTAGTAAGTGCCACATCAGTTCCTGCTTTATTAATTAGGCTATCAACAGCCTCATTTAAAAGCGCATCTTGGTCCAATTCAACTTCAAAATTTAAAGGCAATTTTAAATCGTGCGCAAAGGTTCTAATCAATTTATGTGTAAAGCCATCAATGGTCGAAATATCGAAAGCCGCATAATTATGTATAATGGTATTTAATAATTTTTGAGCCTTATCGTGAAGCGTTTCAGGTGACATTTCCAAATCATTGCAAATAGCCTCAAACATAGGGTTTGGTTGTTTTAAAATAGCTTCATCAGAAAATTGTTTTAGGGTGCTTATAATACGGTCTTTCATTTCGGCTACCGCTTTATTAGTAAACGTAATAGCTAAAATATTTTTAAATAGATAAGGGCTATCGGAAGCAAATAAAATCTTCAAATATTCTTTTACAAGCGTAAAGGTTTTTCCGCTACCGGCCGAAGCATTATAAATGGTAAAAGCACTGTTTTTTTGCATTAAAAGGAATTTGGATACAAGATAAAAACTATCAATGGTTTTATCTGTTTAAAATTTTTGTTTTTCTATTGATAAAAGAATTTTTTTGCCACACTCAAGGATTTGTCAAAACAAGAATTAATAAAATGTTAAAATATTATTAATTTTCTTTTTAAACGCATTTCATAACAGGTAATTATTTTTAATTAACCTGTTTTATATGTAAATTTGAGAGAAATTAATTATTAATATAAAAAAAAACAAAAAATTATGGCTTTTGAATTACCAGATTTGGGATATGCTTATGATGCTTTAGAACCTCATATAGATGCGCGTACAATGGAAATACACCATTCTAAGCATCACCAAGGATATACAAACAATTTAAACAATGCAATTGAAGGAACAAATTTAGAAGGAAAATCTATTAAGGATATTCTTACTAATTTAGATATGAATAATAGTGCCGTTAGAAATAATGGTGGTGGATTTTTTAACCATTCTTTATTTTGGAGTATAATGAATCCTGAAGATAAAGGGTATTTATCAGGAGAACTTAAAGATGCTATTGAGGCTGCTTTTGGTTCTAAGGAAAGTTTTATGGATGCTTTTTCTAAAGCTGCTGCAACACGTTTTGGCTCAGGCTGGGCTTGGTTATGTGTGCATAAAGGCGGAAAAGTTGAAATTTGCTCATCACCAAACCAAGACAATCCATTAATGCCAGGAGTTGGCTGTGGCGGTACACCAATTTTAGGAATTGATGTTTGGGAACATGCCTATTATTTGCACTATCAAAATCGTCGTCCAGATTACATCAAAGCGTTCTTTAGTGTAATAAACTGGAATGAAGTTGAAAAACGTTACGCAGAAGCTAAGTAATTAGTTTTAAGTAGCAATAAATATTAAATCGTCTGGAATTTTATTCAGGCGATTTTTTTTATGGGTATTAAGCAAATAATGTGTATCCATTTTTCAAAACACTTATTTGTATAAGGCATTTTTTATTTGTTATATACGTCTTGAAGTTAGTATTAGTTTTTAGTGTAATAAAAAATTAGCATTTTGACGTGTTTTCGTTTCGTTTATTTCGTTTATATTTGTATAACGCATGAAAAATTAAACAAAATGGAATATTTTAACGACATAAAAAAACCTTCTAAAAAGGAGCAGATTGCAGCAATGGAGTCATATAAGGCTCTTGCTGCTACATTGGAGGAATTACGTTCCGAAAATCCTGAAATTGAAATTGGGGAAACTTCTGAAAAAATTAAAATTCCTTTAAAGGCACTTAAGCTTTTAGCTAAAATATTAAAAGCAACTAGCCAAGGTAAGCCAATATCTGTAGTACCTATAGCAACAGAAATGACTACTCAAGCAGCGGCTGAATTATTAGGTTGTTCAAGACCTCATTTTGTTAAATTACTTGAAGAAGGAAATATTCCTTACACAATGGTTGGAAGGCATCGAAGGGTTAAATTTGAACACGTAATGAAATATAAGAAGGATGTAAAGTTGAAGCAGGAACAACTTCTTATAGATATGATGAAGTCTGATGAAGAATTAGGGTTGTATGATTCATAGCGTACGCTTCACCTGTGTTCTTGACACTAAGGGCTTGTTAAGAAATAACCTACACATTTTGACTTGCTCTTTTGCACATTTACTTCGTTAAAAAGCCTCGTTGTAGCTAAGACTATAACTGTGTTTTTTGCCTAGTTAATGCACAAAATAGCGGCGTCAATTCTGTACACTTTATTTCTTAACAAGCCCTAATGTTATTTATCCCATAGAAATCAGGGATTTATTATTTTGGTTTGCTCATTATGATTTATTTACTCCTAAGTGGAGTAATCATATTTTTGATGAGTGGGAAGATGTTATGGGTAGAAAAGGAGTTTCAAAAGAAGAAATTAAGAAACATCCATAACTAAAACTTGATACCCAAGGAAATGGGTGCACGACAAATTTCCCTTTTCAGAGAAAAATTTGTAA
>TARA_R110002096_G_scaffold91625_20_pt1 | contig 12534 bp, 11 predicted proteins | sample TARA_R110002096 | Tara Oceans TARA_R110002096 (sample SAMEA4397295) | marine metagenome | biome: Polar Biome; feature: [DCM] deep chlorophyll maximum layer (ENVO:01000326); material: water (ENVO:00002006), including particulate matter (ENVO:01000060) such as... | depth 35 m | reverse complement strand
AGGGGAAGTGGTGGGCACGCACCAGGGCGCGGTCGAGGTCGGCTTGGAATTCGGCGGAAATCGGCGATTGGTGAACGTGCCGGCTGGCAAGGCCGTTGTCGCCAATGGAGAGGATGCGCCCCAGTTGCGCAACCTAACGGCCGGAGAGCAAAATCTGGCACGGATCTATGCGATGCTGGATATTCCGGTTTTGCCGCGGCCAAGGATTGCCGGGGATTTGCGTTCCTGGGTTTTTGGCAATCGCCGAGGTTGGGATGCGAGTTTCGCGGTGCCTAGAGCCGCGAGTGAAAACATGGTTCAACTGAGCATGGAACCTCAAACCATCATCAATGAAGGCCGAGTGGCTGCGATGCGAGCCGATGGCAAGTTGTTCGTATTTCAGGAAAACGAACTGGAAACCCCTGAGAATCTCGAACCCATCTCGGAAGTCCAGCTTTATCCAAAAGGCGTCGCCGTTTTGACCGAGAGGGGAATCATCCACAGCTGGGGAGCCTTCCAAGGGACACTGGAAGGAATAACGGCTATTCAGGCAACCCGGGAAGCGGTTCTAGGGATTGCACGCGATGGTTCTGTCAGAGGTGTTACCGTGAAAGGTGCCGAATCTTTCCCCCAAATCGACCCTGCGGATGGATTTGGATTTGTTGAAGGTGAGAACGGGGAATTTTTACTGTTTCGCGGAAAGAAACTCGAGCTTGGGCGAATTGACCGTGGAGTCGTGAGAAGCGATGAATTTAGGGTGGGCCAGGATTGGGTTGAAGTCCACCACGGCACGTTCGATGCATGTTGGATTGACCGCAACGGTATGATCTTTTCCCAGGATCTGGGCAAGCTTGGCGAGCGGGCGCGAAAGGTTGTTCTGGCCGAAAACACGATCTTATGGATGGATGCCGATTTGGAATGGCACAGCCCGAAGATGGACCGATTCGAAGAGGAACGAAGCACGTTTCGCAAACTGGTTTCCGGTGCAGTGGATCTGGCGTTCGGCGACAGCCGGTTTTATGCAATCATTCCACGTGACCGGGAGAAGGCGAAGGAACTCGTGGAGGAAGAGTGGAAACTGAAATTGCGTCGCCGCGAGAATGTAGGAGATTAGCGGCGAATCACTTGGTTGGGGCCTGACGGGCCCACTTTTTTGAGGTTGTCGCAATTGGCAAGATCCAGAAATCGCAATTTGGGGTGATTGGCGAGTCCGTCGACCTCCTCCACGATTTCGGAATCCAAATCGAGGAACTCCAGATTTCTGAGAGGCGCCAAGTCCATGGTCCGGAAGCCGAGTCCACGTGCCTCAAGCCAGCGCAGGCGAGGGAAACTGGTCAGATCCTTGGACGTCGATTCGTCCACAGCATCGGGGGTGAAACTTTTTTCGAAGAAGGAAAGCTCCATCGCTTCGATGCTGTCGCGATTGCCGAATCGGCAAATCGTGCGCCAATTGTCCTCCTTAATGCCCCCTGCATTGAAGTATTTTAGTTCCTTGGGAGAACCGTAGCTGCGTAAAATGCCTTGGTCGTCTTGAATTGACAGCGTGAAATCCAGTTCAACGGCTCGAAGCTTCGGAAAGTGGGTTCCAGAAACCGGTTTGGAAATTCTCAGGATTTCCAGATTCGCGAGCGCTCCGCTTTTAGCCCACGTCGTAAAATCTTCCTCCGATAAACCTCTTTCCTCCAGCAATTGAAGCTGATTGAGATTCGCGAATTCTTTCACTCCAGGATCGTTTTGAGGCCGCAGATCAGATAGCATCGTCAATGATCGGAGGTGCTGGAGCGAGCCGATTTCTGCCGGATCGACAATGATCCGAGCCAGATCGAGCCGCTCCAGGTTGCTGTTTTTGCTGAGACCGGTCCATTGAACCGGTGCCGGATTTCTTGCCGCCATTTGGAGAATCCGTAAGTTCGTGAGCTTCGACAAAGCGAGTTGCAGATCTGCCGTAAGTTCAAAGCCCGAAAGAGACAGATCCCGGACAGGAGGCAAGTCGGTAATCGGGATCGGTCCGGAATCTCGAGCGCCGCTGGCGCTGATCTTGAGCGCTTCGAGCGTGGTAAGGGCCGAGAGCGCCGACACCGTATCAATGGTGATGTCTGCATAAAGGGCTAAGGGCTTGTGCGTCGCGATAGCTTTCAGTCGTTCTGCATCAGGGGCCGAATCGAGAAAAAAAGCAACCGGCTTACCGCCGACTGGAGGCAGCGTGCTCAGTTCGACCCGATTGTCCCAGTTAAAGCAGACCGAGGCTCCAAACGGATGCGAGTTAGCTTTCAACGCTGCCTCGAAGCTATTCCCACGCTGTTGGTCATCACGGAAGATTCCAACAATCTCAGCAGGTCCCCCGTCTCTCGAGACCAGGAGGAACGGGCCGTCGGTTGAGAGCTTCCAGTGGGCTGCGCCATTGAAGCGGACGATGTGCTTGTGATAGGTTGACCCAGCGCGAACCTGCAAAATTACCCAGCCTCCAATTGGCAGCAGCATCTCGGAAGTGGTGGCTCCGGTGGGGAACGATGCTGTCATTCGATTTGCGCCAATGTATTCCACCATTTCGGAGACGCTTGGTGGAGAGGGATGCTCGACGACCAAGGGTTGCCAAGGAGCACCCGGCGTAGTGGAGGCAGCGGGAGTTGTCGATTTCTGGCTTTTGATCCAGGCTTGATCCGCCGCGCTGAGACTAGCGAGTGGAAGCGTGAAGGTCTTTCCATCCGAGATGCGCCGAATCCTGACACTCGCCCCCTGCAACCCGAGAAATTCGGCTTTCAACTCGACGCCTTTGGAATTGCGGAAGGTCCGGACTTCGGAGAACGCCGTTTGATTCATGATTGCGGCGATTACAAAAAGGACAGCTAAAACGATACGTAAGTGGGGTGACTTCATAACATGGTTGGGTTGACGAAGGTAAGTAGCGGTTCCGGGACGCGAGGTAACGCTTTGCGGCACAAGAAAAGACTATTTCGCCAGATCGCGAGCGAGTTGCTGGCTCTCCGCGGATAGGTTTTCGAGCGAAATCTCCACCGCCCGGTTAGTGGATTTTAACAGCATTTTGACCTTTCCTTCGTTCAGCCCCAAAAACCGCCCCTGAATCGTTTTGGAACCATCCGCACTTTTCCACGGATGGAATTTTCGGAGTTCCGGCCTCAACTCCGCCTGAATGATCTCCAGGTCGTATTCGCGCATCCTGTTGGCTCCCACTCTTTCCGTCACCCCCCATCGCAAACTCGCATGGGCGATGCGGCAAATCTCTCCGATAGCACCTGCCGCGTCTGTGGGTGCGACGGTGAAATCATAGCGCTGGGCAAAGGCGAATTTGTCACGGAGATGACTGACGCGATAAGATACTCCGTCGCGCTCGGGATCCTCGCGCTTGACCATCTTGGACCAAGCCTCCACGGCCTCCAGGAATTCGGTGTCGCGAAGGCGGATTTCCGGCAGTTGGATGCTCCTGGCTTTAGCTTCGCCGGGCGGCAAGACTCTGTCATCGATATCAACGTAGGAATCATTCCATTCGGCGGCTAGCATGGCCTTGGTGGTCTGAGCGTTGAACTCCTCGATGATTTTTTCCAGCGCATCGTAAGCCGTGACGTTTTTGAGACTGAGGGTGAGCCGAGCGTCGTCAAAATGGTAGGAGATACTTTTGCGCTGTGAATAAACTCCGTAGCCTTTGGGATCGGCGGCTTTGGCCGCCTGCTTCCAGCGTTCAATCGCTTCTTCAACCGTTGCCTGGTTGAGTTGGAACGTAGTGAAGGTCAGGGATTTCCCTTTGGGAGGGCGTGGAGAACGCTGTTTGCTGGTTGTTTGTCCAAATGAGGCGCTCAACAGCGCAATCCAAATCATCCATAATAGAGTCCTGCCTTTCATGATCGAAGGATATTCTCCCGGAAAAAACTTTTCGAGCATAAACTGCATCTTTGGCTTGTTCCGGAACGGCCTGCCATCAAAACTCAGTCCCTATGGAGAAACCGAGTTTCTTTCCACAAACGCGATGGTCCTTGGTGCGTCAGGTCCAACAGGCTAACCCTGCCGAGCGCGAACATGCCCTTGAAGAACTTTGCCGGATTTACTGGAAGCCGCTCTACCGTTTTGCGCGCTCCCGGGGCCATTCCAAAGAAGATGCAGAAGATCAGGTCCAGGGATTTCTCGCCAACCTGCTAAAATACAACTCCTGGGCCACCGTCGATGAGTCGAAAGGACGATTGCGGGCGTTTCTCTACCGCAGTTTTGAAAATCATCTCCGGAACTGCTGGCGCAAGGGCCAGGCTATTAAGAACGGGGGAGGCGTAAAATTACTATCCTTGGATTTCGACGATGCAGAATCCCTTTTGCCGATTGCCCATCCGGCCGAGGACTCCGCCAACCTCAGCTTTGATCGGCATTGGGCCGCCGCACTGGTTCAACAGGCCGTGAATAGAATTGAGGAGGAGTTTGACGAAAAGAAAACACGTCTCTTGGCTGCTTTGCGTCCCCATTTCGTCCCTGGAATCGGAGGAGGGAAACCCTACGCGGAAATTGCCGTCGAATTGAACCAAAGTGAGGCCTCCATCAAGATGGCGGTGAAACGCTTGCGGGAAAAACTGCGAAACCGGCTGGAGGGTGCAGTGATGGAAACGGTTGATAGCCAGGAAGCCGCCGAGGAAGAATTGCGCTACCTGTTCGACCTGCTCAATCTGGAGTGAGGCTGCTTCCAAGTGGAAGACCGCATAACGGATATCTTGCCTGCGATTCCCAGGAAGCGGTTTCTTTCCGTTTGTCGATAGCGAATTGAATTGGGCGTCGCAATCGTGATTTGATCTTCGCGCGGAAAATCGAGACTCAGCCGATCCATTCCGGAATCGGCCTGAGCCACTCCGACATCGATGTGCTGGAAAAAGCTAGCCAAGCCCTCCTTGCCGAGATGAACCGGTTCGAAACCGCGCGCGACGTCAGTGACGATTACAACAAGGGCAAATCCCAGCTCGACTTCACCCTGCTGCCGGAAGGCCGCGCCCTCGGACTCACCAGTGCCGAAGTCGGCCAGCAAGTGCGCGACGCTTTCTACGGTGCGCTGGCCCTGCGCCAATTGCGCGGCACCAACGAAGTCGAAGTTCGGGTCAAACTGCCGCTCGCCGAACGCCAGGACATCCATCACCTCGAAGAACTCGTCATCTTGACCCCGGCGGGAACCGAAGTCCCCCTGCTCGACGTCCTTCAGGTCGAACGCGGCGAAGCCTTCACCACCATCAACCGCAATGGCAACCTGTACCAAAAAGCAAAAAACTATCGACAGACCACCTCAGATGTTCGATTCGCCGACGTTTTCGAGGTCTGCTGGAGGCTGCGTGGGTTTTGCAATCGCAGCTCGAAGTTCCTTGCGATACCGGCGTTCTATGAACATGCGTGGAGGGCGACTCGTCAACCCATCGTTGCTTTCACGTTTCCAATTCTGAAAAAGTAGATGTTGTTCATGAGCGATGGCAGTCTCGAGCTGCTCCAGAAACTTATCAAAAAGATCATCGCTCTTCCTTACCTTGAAATAGACGGTTCTTTCATTCAAAAGCGCGGCCTCCCCTTTTCTTAGTTCGAACGACTCAACTTTTGCGTCGAGGGTGAATCGGAATCCCTTAATGAACGGCGAGTAGACCTTGAGGTTCGTCTTAATTCGATATGTGTGCTTAGGAAGAATAAGATACGCAAACCAAATGGTGAATGGAATTAGAATGATCCCAGTGATTAGTAGTGTTAGGAAGAACTTGGGGAAGAATGGTACCTTTAAGAAGAAAGATGTAATGAATCCAGCGAGTGCGATGATTGCTATTACGCCTAGGAAAATAGTCGCATTCTTTGCGAACGGAGAAATTTTGAAAATTGCCTGAAGGATCTTCGTAGTCATTTAGGACGTATTGTTCTTGGTTTCCTCATATTCTGGCGAACGTCCGAGCGCTGGCACCCGCTACGGGTTGCGCAGCGTCGCAACAGGGTTAAGAATTCGAGTAAAGAGGGTCATGTCGACTCGCCAGCGGTAGCGGGTTGCTCAGCCGCGTCTTGTTCGATCTCGTTGGTTATGATTCGGAAGTCCGTTGGATGACGCTCCGCCTGCAGAATTTTAGCGTGAGGATAGTCGTCTTTCGCAATTTCAATGATCTCACGACGGAGTTCCTCCGGGGCACGGCATCCGATGACGACCTCACGGACTGCCTCTGGAGGAAACTCTAGAAAATGCATCTTTCTGCCCTTGATTTCACGTTCAGTGCAGACCTGCCATGCGATGATAATTCTGTATTCATCCTCGTATGACCACTCCGGTGACTTCGTTTTCATTACTCGCCGGTATGGATCATCTGGATCGGCATTGAATAATGGATGATATTCGCCTCTCTCCGTGGAATAGATCACACGGTGCAAAACGTCTTCGAAGTGATCTGAGTCAAATCCGATCGCGATACCCCTGTGGTTGTCAGCGTAGTGTGACCATAAAAGGATGTTTTCCCGGCCACCGCAAAAGCAACATACTCCTAAGCGCTTTCCGGCGGCATCATAAAATCGTTCAGGGCTCGCCGCGCCGTGGCCTGTATACGTTGAGAAGATGGTATCGACCCAGCTCTCTTCATCCTTACGAATCTCTTCCTTAAAGGCGTCGAAATCGAGTAGGCACCCATTCGAAACTTGGATCTCATAAAAATTCTGCAGAAAGCTAGGATTGTTGAGCTTGATTCTCGCATGCTCCCGATTCACATTAGCCATTCGCGGGAAAAACTCAAACGGGTCATTGAACTCGGAAGGCTGTGAAATCTTAAACTCTCGCTTTTGGAGCGTCGCGGGGCCAAATCCACCCGTGTATTTGTAGATTATCATTTGGATCGAACTGTGGATATCCTGCAGAATTGCAGGAATATCCTTTTATAGTCAACATTCTTGCAGGGAGAATTGTGTATTAGGACGGGGAGGAATGCCGGGCATAGCGGTGGGTGAATTTTCCATGATTGCCTTGGCTTACTGCCGCCTTTGGTGGGAATGCTAGTGCGACGAATGGGGAGTGTCAAGCTTTTGGAGGCGTGGCGGTTTCGCGGGTTGAGGCTTAGGAATTCGGATAGATTTTCCGGAATTCGCCCTGCGAGGTTGTCAAGATATCACGGGAACCTGGGACGATCGGAAAAACGATTTTACCATGCGCCCCGGAAGAGGCGCCAGAAGCAGGATCCTGACGCGCTCAGCCGATCAATTCCGGAATCGGCTTGATCCCGGAATCCACGAGATAGTGTGGGCGGCCGCGCGCGTCCTCAATCGTGGTCCGGACCGGATCGATGCCGATACAATGATAGAGGGTGGCGAAGACCTCTTGAAACTTGACGGGTCGTTCCGTGGGCGCGGTTCCATGCTTGTCGGTCGCGCCGATGACCTGACCGGTGTTCATCCCGCCGCCCGCCATCAGAGCAAAACTCGCTCTGGGCCAATGATCGCGGCTGTTGAGCTTGTTCAGTTTCGGGGTGCGGCCGAATTCGCCCCAAACGACGACGGCGACATCGCGGTCGAGCCCGCGCAAATGAAGATCTTCCAGCATCGCGGCCAAGCCTTGGTCCAGCATCGGGAAATCTTCGCGTGCCCGTTTGAAATTGAAGAGGTCGGCGGTGCCATGCCAATCCCAGCGACTGAAGTTCAGGCTGACAACTCGGGCGCCGGCTTCGACCAATCGCAGCGCGACCAGAAAGTTGCGAATCATCTTGGGCGGACCGTCGTAAGTGTAAATCGGATCATCCACGCCGTAGCGCGCCACGACCTTGGGATCTTCCTTGGAAAGATCGAGCGCGTCGGTGAGTTTGGAACCTGTCAGGATGTCGAGCGCTTGTTGGTGATAGACGTTGAGGCCATCGCCTTCTCCCACCGCATCCGCGTCGCGCTGAAACGTGTTGAGGGCGTCTCGCAAGCGAGTCCGATCGTCGAGGCGATCCAGCGTGATGCCCCGCAGGCCGATGTCTTGAGGTTTCGAGAGTGGATCGCGTTCCACCAGATTCATCGGTTTGTGGGCGGGGCCGACAAACCCTCCACCGTAGGGTTCGCCCCAGTTCCCGCCTTTGCTGGGATACATCATCGCGAGATTGGCTGGAACTCCTGCATTGGAACCGGCCACTTTGGAGACCCAGGCCCCAAAATTGGGCCAACCTCCGGGAGGCGCCGCCGGATCCAGCTTTCGCCGGCCCGTCATGCATTGATGAGGATCGTGCCGGCCTTCGCTGTCGGCGATGGAACGGATGATGGCGAATTTGTCGGCGCATTTGGCGAGGTTGGGGAACAACTCGCAGAATTCCATCCCGGGCACGTTGCTCTTGATCGGTTGGAATTCGCCCCGGATTTCGCGCGGAGCCCCCGGCTTCATGTCGAACATGTCGAGGTGGGGAGGACCGCCCGGCAAAAAGATATTGATGATGGCCTTGTGAGAGCTTCCGACGTTCTGCCTGGCCTCGGCAGCGAGGAGTTGAGGGAGCGAAAGCCCGCCCGCAGCCATGCCGCCGATATTGAGAAAATGCCGTCGTGGAGCTCTTCCTCGGCGCGAGTTGGGTTTGTCGAAAAGCGTGATCATGACAGGGTGCCTGTTCCTTACACGTTCCCAGGCGACGGATTGTTTCGACCGTGGGGAGCCTATTCTTTTTCCGTATCGCGAGGACTCGACTTCAGAGTCTGTCTCCTCCAAGATTTCAGGATGAAAATTCGAACCTGGATCACGGTGAGTTTTGGCTTGGTCAGTCTTTCCATCGCGTCCCTCAACGCAGCCCCGGTTTCCGTGAACGACCGCGCCGGCTTGATTACTGCGGCTCAATCGGCGATTCCGGGAACCGTCATTCGCTTGGAGGCCGGGAACTATGCCGGAGGAGTGCAGATCCGGGCGGTAAACGGGACCGAATCGGCGCCGATCGTCATCGAGGCCGCAGATCCGGAAAACCCGCCCTTGTTCTCGGCCAACCTTGGCGGCAACACAGCCATTCAACTTTCGGGGTGTTCTCACATCATCCTGCGAAACCTGCGCGTCACCGGTTTTCCGGCGAATGGCATCAATGCGGATGACGGCGGGGATCGTGAACGCCCGTCCCGCGGTTTGCGGTTCGAGAACCTCGCCATCGAGAACACCGGTCCACGCGGAAATCACGACGCGCTCAAGTTGTCCGGCCTTGCCGAATTTGCAGTGTCGCAGTGTTCCTTTCGAGGCTGGGGCGGTTTCGCCATCGACATGGTTGGCTGTCACGACGGCGCGATCGAGCATTGCCAATTCCGGGGCCGCGAAGGCTTCTCGCAATCCAACGCCGTTCAGATCAAGGGAGGCTCGTCGCGAATCCAGGTTTTGCGGTCCTACTTTCAGAACGCCGGGCACCGTTCCGTCAATCTCGGGGGCAGCACCGGATTGCCCTACTTTCGTCCGCCGGATGCGACATGGGAGGCGCGAGATGTCGAGATCGCCGGAAACCGTTTCGTCGGAAGCATGGCGCCGATTGCCTGGGTTGGTTGCGACAACGGGCACGTTCATCGCAACACCATTTACCTGCCCGAAAAGTGGGTCGTCCGTATTCTGCAGGAGAACGTCGACCCCCGGTTTGGTCATTGCCGAGCCGGAACCTTTGAGCACAATCTGATCGTGTTCGATCGACGCGTTCGGGTCTTCGCCAATGTGGGCGGCAACACCCAACTCGACACATTTCTCGTTCGCCACAACGCCTGGTTCTGTCTCGATCAACCGCATCGACGGCCAACCGGATTGCCCGGTGAGCCGGTTGATGAGATCACTGGGACGAATCCGGAGTTGAGCGATCCTGGCCAGCCCACCATGCAGATCGGGAACCCGGCTCTTGCCGATGTCGGGGCCGACGCCTATGCCGATTCCGAATAGGGCTCGCTCCAATCTTCCAAAATTGTGGCTGGAAATTGCGGCGGATCTCCCCAACATCCTCCTATGAATCGCCCCATTCTAGTCGCCATCGCGTTCGCCCTCGTTCTCTCTTTTGCGCAAGCTCAAGACAAACCCAAGGAACCCGACTACCCGGTTCAACCGGAATCCGTGCGGCAGGATGGCGTGCCCCAGGGAACGGTTACCAAGTCCACCTTCAAGAGCGAGGTTTTCCCGAACACCCTGCGCGAATACTACGTTTACGTCCCCGCGCAATACGACGGCAGCCAGCCCGCCGCTGTCATGGTCTTTCAGGATGGCCACACCTATATTGGCGAAAACGGCGACTTCAAAACGCCCATCGTCCTCGACAACCTCATCCACCAGGGCGACATGCCTGTCACCATCGGCATCTTCATCAACCCCGGCTGGTTCATCGATGCATTTGAGAAGCCGCAGGGGTGGAAGGCGCCGGAAGGCGTTCGCAGCAATCGCATGATCGAATACGATCGCCTCACCGAAGACTATGCCACCTTTCTCGAAACCGAAATGCTCCCCGAAGTCGCCAAGACCTACAAGTTGACGGACGACCCCGAGCAACGCGCGATTTGCGGCATCAGCTCCGGCGGCATCTGCGCCTGGACCGTCGCTTGGAAGCGGCCCGACCTCTTTCGCAAAGTCCTCAGCCACGTCGGCAGCTTCGTCAACATTCAGGGCGGCCACATCTACCCCGCCCTCATCCGCAAGACCGATCCCAAACCCATCCGTATCTTCCTTCAGGATGGCTCCAACGATCTCGACAACGAGCACGGCAACTGGCCCCTCGCCAATCAGCAGATGGCCGCCGCCCTCAAGTTCGCCAACTACGATTACCAATTCGTCTACGGCGAAGGCGGCCACAACGGCAAACACGGCGGCGCAATCCTCCCGGAGTCGCTCAAGTGGCTTTGGCGGGAGTAGGGTAATTCTCGGCTGCTAGATGCGGTCCAACCCGAAACCCTCATTGCGTCCATCATGCCGAACCACGAGAATTCGGATCTGCTTTTCGGTTAGCTTGTAGATCACACTGTAGGGAAAATGTTCCAAGTGAATGGTGCGGCGATTTTCTCCAGGCTTAAGGGGCCGCCATTGGGTGGGATGCTCGCAGATCGAGCAGAAGATCTTGTTGAGATCAATCAAGAAACGATCCCCGGCGACATTGGATCGTTCGTCATACCAAGCGACGATCTGGGAAATATCGTCGCGAGCCGCTTTGGCGATGACGAATTTCACCGTTTCCGGTTGTGCATTTGATCCATGAATTCGTTCACTGGCATCCAGCCATCAGGGGCGGCATCCGCTTCGCGCTCTCGTTCATCGCACAGTTGGATCAAAGAATCCATCTCATCGCCGGAAAGCTCGATGCTATCCCAAATCCGTTGCGCGAGTTGTTTGCGCTCCTCAACGGAAAGGGCCATCACCGCATTTTCAACTTCGGCAAAACTCATGAGCTCAATAAATGGGTTCTCAAGGTCACGTCAATTGGCAACAGGTATTATCCCTTGTGCCGTTTGGGACGAAATCCCCCTTGAATGGCGAATTGTTCAGACCGAAAATCCTAAACCAAAAGCTGCCGCAACTAGTCTTCCACCAAGTTAAACGCGTCTTCGGGTCTCCACTACGGGATTCACAAAGATAGATAGCGCTGCGGAGGACCGCATGGAAGTAGAGTTCCTGGCATTGCATTCATCCTTCATCCCTCCGCCTTCATCCTTTGGAAAAGCGCCGGGTAGTAACTGAGGATGATCCAGGAAAACGGACCGACGCGCATAAAGAAGTGGATGCCGAGGTGGAAGAGGATGCCCCAGATGGCGAAGCAGAGCGGGTAGTTGATGCGGTTGAAGACGCGACGCTGGCGACCGGGGCGATCTGCGGTTGCGCGGTAGTAAAGGGCGAGGAGAAGGAGCGGGGAAAGGACTTCGAACCACCAGGAGAAGGCGGTGGTGAGTTGAGTGATGGGGTAGGCTTGGCTGAGCCCGGGAGTCAGGTCCCAACGTCGCCAGAAGGGATCCTGCAGGGTGTAGTAAACCGCGCTGAGGTCGCCGCCGGGTAACCAGTGTCCGCTGATTTTCTGGACGCCGGTGGACCAGTAACAGAGCACGAGCTGAAGGATCATGACGAGGCGCGGCCAGGCGGTGACGAGGGTGGGGGAGGTCCAGCGCCCGTGCCGGAGTTTGCAGTCGAGCGAGAGGGTGGCACCGGCTCCGCTGAAGATGAGGAGGAAGAGTTGGTTGGTGAGGAGGGAGTCGTAGGCGCTGCCGTCGTGGGGATTGAGGTGGATGAGCAGGTTGAAGAGGACGAGGGAAAGGATGGCGGCGATGCGGGTGAAGAGGCCGAGCGCGAGGAGGAGCCCCGAGAGGAGGGTGGTGAAGGCGAGGATCCAGATGAGGCTGGGTGACGGCCCGCCGCGATAGCCGGCGTCACTCCAGAGGGCGATGAGGGTTCCGTGCGGGAGGACGAAGCTGACGGAGGCGACGAGGCCGATGCCGGCCATGATGCGGCAGAGGGCAAGCTGGAGGCCGGGTTCGCGGAGTTCGAGAAGGTGGAGCCAGCGCGCCCAGAGTTTCTTCATGGGGTGAAGTCGCGCGTGCGGAGTTGTTTGGCTTCGGCGAAGGAGAGGGGCGCTGGGGCGGTTGAGGCGCCGGGTTTCATCGCGGGGACGATTTCAA
>TARA_R110002096_G_scaffold169591_1_pt1 | contig 12537 bp, 20 predicted proteins | sample TARA_R110002096 | Tara Oceans TARA_R110002096 (sample SAMEA4397295) | marine metagenome | biome: Polar Biome; feature: [DCM] deep chlorophyll maximum layer (ENVO:01000326); material: water (ENVO:00002006), including particulate matter (ENVO:01000060) such as... | depth 35 m | reverse complement strand
GGTTCGATCCCCTCTGGGAGTACCAAGGAGATATTATGTTTAAAAGACTAGAGAAAGATAGCGAACCAAATACTGAAAAAATAAACCCATTTGATCAATTGGAAAAAACTACAAATATAAATAGAAGTCAGTTAGATGACTATTCAAAGTTGATAAACCACCCAAGCCATTATAATCAAGGAAAAATTGAAGTAATTGATGCAATTTTAGATTGGGGATTAGATTTTATTGAAGGGAATATAATAAAGTATGTAGCAAGATCACATCACAAATCATCTCGTATTGGAGATCTTAAAAAAGCCAGATGGTATCTAAATTACCTGATTAACAAACTAGAAAAATCATAAAAAGGACAAATAATGCTATTAAAAATCGCAAGAACACACAGGCTGGCAAAACTACCAAGTAGAGCAAATCCATCTGACGCAGGCGCAGATGTTTTTTATTGCCCAGTAAAAAATGTATTTACTGAATTGCAACCTAATGAATCTGTTATACTTCCAACAGGATTGAAAATTGAGGTTCCACACGGATATATGTTAGAGGTCAAGAACCGTTCAGGCATGGCAGCAAAGAATAGCTTGGTTGTCGGTGCTTGTGTTATTGATTCGGGATATTCAGGAGAGATTTTTGTAAATCTTCATAACATTGGAAACACACCAAAGACCATTGAGATCTATGATAAGATCGCACAACTGGTTCTAATTCCAGTTGTTCAGTGGCGTAGTTTTCTAGTCGAAGAAGAATTGCTTTATGTTGATCCGCTTACAATTTCCGATCGTGGGTATGGAGCACTTGGGAGTACCGGCAAGTAACATGGGAAAAATAAAACAAATAATTGAAAAAATAAAAGCAGAAGAGGTCCTCACGACACAAGAGGTCTTGACAAAATACTCAGACCTTGCTATACTATTAGAACAAGAAGAACAACAGGAGAAACTAAATGAATCAAAAGACGGACGAGTTCTTCTCAAAAGTTGAGAATAAATATGAAGTCAGTATTGGACGTATAAAACGGTGCCCCACTTGTGGAACAGAAGGGACACCAATGCAAGGCAACGGATTGGTTATGGAACATCGAATAAAGAGCGCTAATAATATCGTTTATCATCGATGGTCTTATGGGACTGGTCGTATCGTTGAACCCGAATCACAAGATACAAATATTTTGTGATGAACAAAAAAATTACCGTCTTTGTTGATGAAACAGAACAATCACGACAGATTTTAGGCTTTATTGTAAAAAATAAAATTGCTCACGATTTGGTAACAGACCAAAATACTGTGAATAAAATGAAAGAAGCATTAAATTTTGAACCACCGATTGTTTTGTGTTATAACAAAGACACTAACGAATATTCTATTTTAGAAGATAAAAAAGAATTAATGGAAATAAAAAATGGAAACTAATAATCGACAACAAAAGATGGCAGAATATATTCAATCACTTGCTGCTATTGAAGATTGTATGCGCCCTTATCGTGAGTCACGAAAGGAACTACGCAAGAATTTTATTGAAAACAAATGGTTGGAAAAAGATGAGATTTCGCTTGCCATAAAGGCTTACCGGATGTGGGAGCAACAGATTGACTTTGATGATTTTGCTAAGGTTTTTGAAGCAGTAGAGACAAGTTTTATTGATACGGAGAGCAACAATGACACCACTCAATAGGTCTTTACTTGTTAACGTTTTAAGCCAGGAAGAGGATAAGCAATCCGCTTTTTATTTACCGGATGATATTATAACAGGGAAAAGGCCATTTGAGGTCGTGGAAATTGTTGGGATATCCTCAGAATCAAAGTTTATCGATAAGCTAAATGTAGGTGATAAGATTGTTGTTGAAGGACACATGCTTCGTGAGATCAATGTGTTTGGAAAAACCACAACTTTGATTGAGGACAATTATGTTCTAACAAAAATGTAATGCCAAAAAAGGTTGTTGAAGTACCATACAGAAACATTGTTGTTGGGTCTGATATAAGAGCACTGTTATACTCTTTTACAAAGGGTATGACGTGCTTTTATATTCATCAAGACAAAATAGAACCGATTATACAGCCGACCAATGAGTTTATTTTAAAAAACTTTTGTACAGATGAAAATATCGCAAACAAAAATAAGCAGGAAAAGTTCTTAGAAGCTGATAAGTTAGAGTTTTTTTTGCGTTATATTCTAAATTTGGGTGGAAAGCTTTATCAGATAAATCGAGACAACTTGCGATATACCGATGGTAACTTAGTTCATAAAACAAATAAAACAGAGTTTATCTTACAATCCGATAACATTTATCTTTTTGATAATATAAAGTTAAATGGGGCTAAATACAAACAGGTTAAAAGGTCTTGTATTGTTGAAGATCACTTCAGAACAAACGCAAAGTCAATGAAAAAGACTTGGTTCCGTGGGCACGACCCATTTTTAAATTTTGTTTGTATTGATGGCAAAGTTTTAAAATCAAGATTCTATCTGAAGGATGACAGAGAAATAAATGAATTTGATAATAGTGCCGTAATAATACGCTATATGTTAGACGAATTCTTAACGGGAAACGAGGAAATCACACTAACCAGAAATTATTATCGAAGTTTAAAACCAAAATTAGAAAGTAGAGCAATTATATCAGACTATAGATATAACACAGAAGAAAAAAATATTACTGTAATAGGGGAAAGTTTAGAAAAATTATGTCAACAACCAATACTGCCTCAGCGGGAGTCATATCTCTATTACCTGACAAAAAGAATTTTGGATTCGATTGGCACGACTGTTTGATGCCCATCAATCATGATTTTACACTTTTAGATTTAGCAGTCTATGAATGTGCCTGTGCTGGTGTTAAATCGATTTGGATTTCAATAAACGATGATTGGTCGCCTACTATAAAGAAACGCCTTAGAGACTATGTTATGGACCCTGTATGGCAAAAAAGGGTTATGGATCCAATGCCATATCAGAATAAAAGATTAATTCCAATCTTTTTGGTTCCATGTCAAGCAAGATATTATAATACAAGAGATAGTGAAGGTTGGGGATATATTAACGCTGCGGTTTATGCGACTTTATCTGCAAGAAGGATTAGTAATTTTTTAATACCAGATGTGTTTTATGCTACATCGCCTTATGTTGTTTATGAGCCAAGTTATATTTCTAAGTTTAGAAAAATAATCAAAGATAAAAAAAGATTTATGTTTGAAAATAACGGAAAAAACTTTTTAAATGACAATCATCATGCTTTTACCTTTCTAAAAGAAGACATCAAGATTGTTCGTAAATATCTTAACGATAATGCAACGATGCGATATACAAAATCAGAAGAGTACGAAAAAACCGGTGATGGCCCGATGTTAAAACAATTGCCAAAAAAAGAAAGATACAGCGGTAAGAGCTTCGGTCTTAACGATTTATTCAGTCACTTAGACGAAAAAAGTTATCATAAAGAACAGCTTAATTGGAGTTATACGATGAATGGTTGGGAAGATTACAGGGAATACATGCGAGACGGCAAAGAATTTAAAAAACCAGCCTTATTAGAAAGAAAAAGTATTTATAAAATCTATGGAGACGAAAATGATTGATCCTCAAGAAGAATTACAAATTTTAAGAGAAATGAACAGAGAGTTAATGGATGAGAATGAACACCTTCGTTGTCAAATCAGAGCGTTAGAAGAACTTGCCATCGACGCTAATATGCGTTATAATGAGGATGTATTAAGAACAAGGGGAGCGTATGATGAATAACAATATAATTTACGATATGATTCCCTATCAGCTATTAGAAAGGGTAGGATTTTCAACAACCTACATACAACTATCTTTAGACCAAAAGTTTTTTATTGATAATATACTTGGGAATAGCTGCGAACTTGCAGCAAAAAACCTAGATTTAATTGATAAGGTCTATGAATTAGAAGATGAAGTCGCAGACTTAGAATATAAACTTAAAAACCTAACAGGAAAAAAATGATTTACAAAAACACACATTATAAAAACAAACATCACATGGCCACACAGCTATTACTAAGTACCGCAGGGGTGATTGGACATCTGGATGACGAAATCCTAGAGGTATTGTATTCTGTTTATAAGACAACAATAAGCCGTGCTTACAGACACACACAACCACTTACCTTTCGAGCTTGGAAGAATTGTTCGTTAAGTAAGGGAATTCCTGTTGACGAATAAGTTTGTACAACTTGCTAACAATTATGGAGAATAAATGAGTAATGAAATTAAATTTGTGGGACTTCATGCCCACTCAGTCTTTAGTGTGTTCGATGGATTAGGATTTCCAAACGAGCACATTGATTATGCCGTCGAAAATGGTATGGATGCTTTGGCTTTAACAGACCACGGTAACATGAATGGTCTTTCTTATCAGGTGCTTCACTCAAAAAAGCTGCAAAAAGAAGGTAAGAATTTTAAACCAATTTATGGTATTGAAGGTTATTTTATTGATTCTATTACAAAATGGAGAGAAGAAAAAGCAGAAATTGATAAAAATAAAAAGGGTCGAAAAAAAGAAGAAAATAGCGCAGTAGTTATTGAAGACGAGATAGCGACAAAGCGACAGGAAAAAAACATTCTAAACCGTCGTGCTCACTTGGTTTTGTTGGTTCAAAACCAAACTGGTTTAAATAACTTATTTACTTTAGTAAGTAAGTCGTTTGATCCAGACAACTTTTATCGCTATCCGCGTATTGATTATGACATGTTACGGGAACATAACGAAGGCATTATTGTTTCTTCAGCCTGTATGGGTGGCCCCTTGTCTAAGGACTACTGGAATAACCGGGAGAATGGTGATGAAACTGTACAGCGAGCGATGGTCGAAACCATTAAAAACTTTACCTCTATCTTTGGAGATAGATTTTACGGTGAGCTTCAATGGAACTCAATCCCAGAGCAGCACGAGATTAATAAACATATTATCAAGGCTGCTAAAAAAACCGGGATCAAACTTATTTCAACAGCGGATAGCCATTATCCTCGACCAGAATTGTTTAAAGATCGAGAACTTTATAAACAACTTGGTTGGCTTGGAAAATCTAAACCAGCCTACGCAGAGCCAATCCTCCCAGAATCACGCAAGGAATTAAAGTATGAACTTTATCCAAAGAACGGTAACCAGATGTGGGAGTCTTACAAAACCTATTCAGAACAGTGTGGTGTAGACTATGATGATGACTTTATTCGGGAAACAATTGAGTGTACTTATCAAATCGCTCATGGCCGCATTGAAAGTTTCTATCCCGATGCTACTGTTCGCTTACCTGATTTTGTTGTTCCTGACGGAAAATCGGCTGATGAAACGCTACGAACGTTATGTCTTGAAGGGCTTAAGCAAAAGGGGTTGGCTTCCAAAGATGATTATTCCGACCGACTTAAAGAAGAACTAGAGGTTATTGAAGATCGTGGATTCTCAAAATATTTCCTAACAATGAAGGCGGTAGCAGATGAGGCAACGAAAACTCAACTGGTTGGCGTCGGGCGCGGTTCGGCTGCTGGCTCTCTTGTGGCTTATGTACTTGGGATTACTGGTATTGACCCCATCCATTATAACCTCCTTTTTAGTCGATTTCTTCGACGCGATGCTGTTGATTATCCCGACATCGATTACGATGTCGCAGATCCAATGACCTTAAAAGAAATTCTTATTGAGAAGTGGGGTAAAAATGTTGTAGTTCCAATTAGCAATTATAATACTTTGCAGCTTCGCTCTTTAATTAAGGATATCTCAAAGTTCTATGGTTTAGACTTTTCGGAAGTAAACCGTGTAACTTCAGTAATGATGAAAGAAGCTACACCGATTGCCAAAAAAGCACATGGGATTACAGCAGGAATTTATGCTCCAACATTCGAAGAGGTAAAAGAGTACAGTGAAACACTTAAACAATTTCTTAACAAATATCCACACATCGCAGCACATGTTGATAATCTTTATGGCCAGATACGATCTATCAGTCGTCATGCTGGCGGTGTGGTTATTGCTGACGGATTGAACAGACATATGCCACTGATCAACTCAGGTGGCGTTCAACAGACCCCGTGGTCAGAGGGACAGAATGTCAGGCACTTAGAGCCACTTGGTTTTATTAAGTTTGATATTTTAGGTTTGGCTTCTCTGCGAATGGTTGAAGGTGCAATTAGCCACATTCTTCGCAGGCATCATGGGGTTGAAAATCCCACATTTGCCGACATTAAAAGATACTACGACGAAAACTTAGAGCCTAATGTTCTAGACCTTAATGACCAAAAGGTTTATAAGAATGTTTTTCATCGTGGTAAATGGGCTGGTGTTTTCCAATTCACAGAGAAAGGGGCACAAGGTTTTTGTAAAAAAGCAAAACCAGAGTCAATTATTGATATCTCTGCGATTACATCTATCTACCGTCCTGGGCCACTATCGGCAAAGGTTAATATTCATTATGTAAAAGCAAAGAAAAATCCTATGGGTGTCAAATATCTCCATCCATTGGTCAAGGAAGTTACAAAGGAAACTCATGGGTTCCTTATCTTTCAAGAACAAATTGCTTTGCTTGCTCATAAATTAGGTAAAGATCTATCGCTCGATGAAGGCAACATGCTTCGCAAGTTGTTAACAAAGAAAGGAACAGGCAAAGGCCATGAAAAGAAATTGGCAATTCATAAAAAGTTTATTGATGGTTGCACTCAAAAAGGTATTAAAGAAAGCGATGCCCAAACGCTTTGGCAAACATTTGAATATTTCTCAGGATATGGATTTAACAAGTCCCACGCAGTTAGTTATTCTATTCTTAGCTATCAGTGTGCCCACCTCCTCACCTATTATCCTATTGAGTGGCTTGCTGCCTTCCTTGACAAAGAGCCGGAAGGACGAAAAGAACAGGCAATTAACATTGTACGAAGCCTTGGGTACGAAGTAAAACGCCCTGATATTAATGAGTCAGGACAAGTCTGGGAGATTAGTGAAATAGACAAAAAAACTTTAGTTCAACCTCTCACCTCTATCAAGGGCCTTGGAGACAAAGCAGTTGAACAAATCTTACAGCACCGCCCATTTAATAATGCAGAGGAATTGTTATTCAATGATAGCATTGTTTATTCTAAACTAAACAAGAGAGCGTTAGATGTCCTAACTCGTTCAGGCGCTTTGAACACCATGGTTGATGATCGTTTTACAGGTTTAAAACACTTTTGGTCTGCTGTTGCTGTCGATCGCCCAAAGAAGAAGAAGGATTTTTTGAGTAACATCGAACTTTATAAACCAGAGGGTGACTTTACTAAAGCGGAAAAGATGGAGTTCCTAACTAATCTAACTGGCATTTATCCAATTAATGAGGTTATTAGTGATAAACTACTAAAAAAGTTTGGCAAATTAAAGGTTCCATCAATCGGTGAATATGATAGAAACTTACGCCTGTGTTGGTTTATTATTTGTGACGTTCTTGAAAAAAAGACTAAGACCGGCAAAGATTACTGGATCTTAAAAACAATTGACAATCAAAGCAACCAGATTGACATCAAGTGTTGGGGCATCAATCCACAATTAGATTATTACAAAAAAAATGTTCCTTGTATGGCGAAGTTGGACTATAATGACACTTGGGGGTTTAGCACGCGCTCATTTAGAAGGAACATCAAATTTGTAGAATTTGATTAATTTAAATACTATTTATAACATTGGAGGAATTATTATGGGTAAGAAATCAAGAATGCGCCGCAGAGCACGCGCCGCAGCAGCAAGAGAGACAACAAAACCGACTGTAACTGTAGTCGAACAGTCGAATCCAGTTGAAGAAAAAAAGGTGGTTGTTCCAAAAAAAGTTGTAAAAGAAGAAGCAGCCAAGCCAAAAAAGGTTGTTTATAAAGCTATTAAAGGGGAAAAATAATGAAGCTTACTAGAAAAATTTTAAATCAAATTATCAAGGAAGAAATACAAACAGTTCTAAAGGAAGGAAAGACCGATCTTGATAGAACCGATAAACGCGCTGTTCGTACAGCAGCCAAGCAGATCATAAGTGCAGAAGAGGTCGGCAGCGACCGCGCCGTACTCACGGGTGTTATAGAAGCACTTACCCGTGGCTCCAAGAAGGTTGCCGTCGTGGGCGGTCCCAAAAGTGGTGACACCATTGATTTGTTAAAGCATGTAGTATATATTGATTAATTTACCACTTGACAAATAGTTTAAAAAAGCGTACAATGGGGACTCCAACAACCAAGGAGTCCCCATTGTTTATTTTAAAGAAATTTTTGTCAATCGCAATTATTACTTGCTGTGGTTCTACATCGCTTGCAAAAGGTAATGATTTAGGGATAATTAATATCAACGGAGATGAGACTCCAGATATCGTTACTCAATTACTTTGGCCAAAAATGCACCCTCATTTAAAGAAGGGATCACACAATTACTGTCATAGTGAGATGTCAGATTACCCGAAAAAGTTCTATAAAGATTTTGTTGACAGAAACTTAAACGAATCCGCCAGTGGAGAATTTTTTATTCGATTCTATATTTACAAATGTTTTTGGAACAACAAAACTTGTGACGAAAAAGATTCTTTTGACAAGAACAACCGAATTAAATTCGATGTACATTATGATTTTGATTGTTAATTTAAGCATAGAAGAACAATGAAACAATTCACTCAAACAAATTATAAAAAAATACTAAAATCAAGCAAGGTGGCAATGATCTTTTTTACTTCCAGTAATTGTCACCTATGCGTAAAACTAAAACCCATTCTAGAGAAACTACAAAGGCAACATAAAAAAATAGATTTTTATGTTAGTGATATAGACAAAGAAAAAAAACTAACTAAGCTTCTTGTAAAAGAAGACGGTGTTCCAACTGGATTTATTATGAAAACCGGCCTAATTTTTAAAATCAAAGATCCAGAATCACCAGATGATGATACTTGGTATTCAGAAAAATACCTTCAAAAACTAATAAAAACACTACAATAAAGGAAAAAAATGAAAAAAGGTTTAACTTATGATGATATGTTGCTTGTTCCACAATACAGCGACATCCGTTCAAGGCTGGAGATCAATTTAAAAACTGACTTTGGTAAAAGTATCTTGATGAATCTACCTATTATTTCTTCGCCTATGGACACAGTAACAGAAACAGACATGGCATATGGTTTGGGTAAATTGGGTGGCCTTTCTATTATCCACCGCTATAATTCAATTGAAGAACAATCTGCAATGGTTGCGTCGATTAGTAAAGAAATTCAAGTTGGTGCAGCAGTTGGAATTATTGGAGATTATATTGAGAGGGCAGGATCCGTTGCTCTTGCCGGTGCGGAAGTTATTTGTATTGATGTCGCACATGGGCATCATATTCTTGTGAAAAAAGCATTGACAACTTTAAGAAAAGAATTAGGTGATTCAATTCACATTATGGCAGGTAATGTAGCAACCTTAGAGGGTTATAATGATTTGGCTGATTGGGGCGCTGATAGTATTAGATGTAATATTGGAGGTGGCAGTATTTGTACTACAAGAATACAAACGGGGCACGGTGTTCCAGGGCTTGAAACAATATTCCAATGCGCCAAATCAGACCGAAATGCAAAAATCATTGCAGATGGCGGTCTTAAAAATTCGGGTGATATTGTTAAGGCTCTTGCTGCTGGCGCTGATGCTGTTATGTTGGGATCACTCCTTGCAGGAACAGATTGCTCTCCAGGCACAATTTTTAAAACACGACATGGAGAACTGAGAAAGACTTATCGCGGTATGGCGTCTGCTGCTGCTCAAAAAGATTGGAGAGGTAAAGTTGCATCATGTGAAGGTATTTCATCTTCAGTTATTTATAGGGGCAAACTCGTAGATACAATTAAAGAATTGGAGCGTGGTATTCGTTCAGGCTTATCTTATTCAGGTGCTCGTACTGTAAGGGAGCTACAGGCAAAAGCAGAGTGGTTGCAACAAAGTAATGCTGGCGTAATAGAAAGTTCAGCACACATTAGGCTAAGATGATTCAGCCAACAAAAAATATAAAAATTACTATTCCTGCAAAATTACATATTGACTTTCGCAATAGATTACTGTATGATGAAATGACAATGATGACGTTCTTTTCGTATATTATTCACGAATACGCCAATAATTCAGAGTTAATGATGCAGGTTGTTTGTGATATCATGGATAAAAGAAAGTTGAGATCCAAGAGACTAATAGAAAATAAAGCAAGATTAACAAAAAAAGGAAAAATAAATCTAAAAAAGAATTTTCTGTCAGATGATGAGATTGAAGTTGTATATGATGTTATTGAGAGGTATGATATAAATGAAGTGTAAAAACGATATAGTAAACGGTAAATCCCCATGTCACAATCTAGAATGTAGAAACTGGATAGATTATGATAAGGACAAAAACTGTTGTCTTGTAAGCATAGACAAACACGGTCAAATGACACTAATGCAAGTGGCAGAGAGACTAGGAGTGTCACACGTTAGAATAAAGCAAATACAAGATAAGGTGCTAATTAAATTAAAGAAAAAAGTCAAAAATCAGGATTGAGCGTTTTGTTTTTTACAATACTATTTATTACAGGTTTTATAACAAGGAGATTATGACCAATGAGAAAGAAACTATTAGAAGAGGGCACAATTCGCCAATTCATGAAGTTAGCACAACTTGAGCCACTCGCCTCGGATTTCCTCAGAGAGGGCGATGAGCAAAAAACAGAAGAAGGTGTACACGACACTAAAGAGGAAAAGACTTCTCTTGAAGAAACGATGTACGATCTTGAGGAAGAAGAGTCTGGTATGGAAGCAGAAATGGATATGGAAGAGCCAGAAGCAGATATGGAAATGGGTGCCGAAGAAGAAGAAGTTGAAGAAGATAATATGGAAACAGAAATCAACATCACTCCAGATCAAGCACACGCAATCATTGCCGTTGCTGAGATGCTAAAAGATATTATGCCAGATCTTGAAACACCAGAAAGTGAAGAAGAAATGGATATGGAAGAGCCAGAAGCAGATATGGAAATGGGCGCTGAAGAGGAAGAAGAAGTTGAGGATGTGGAAATGGCCGCTGAAGAGGAAGAACTCACAGAACAAATTATGAAAAGAGTTCAAAACCGTTTAAGAAAATTAAAAAATAAATAAATAAAACTTTTTATAAAACCTTATTGAAGACCGTAAATTTTTTACGGTCTTCTTTATTTTTATGCTTGACAGATCTAAAATCTGTGTTATAATGTTTATATACATCTTTATAAGGAGAAGGAATGAAACGATATGGCAAAGATCAAGAGTTACAACAAAAACTGTTAAAAGGCGTTGAGATATTAGCAGATAATGTATGTTCAACTTTGGGTCCAAAAGGACGCAACGTAATTCTAAAGGGAAAGGAAGGAAACCCAATCATCACAAAGGATGGTGCGACAATTGCCAACTTTATTGACTTAGAAGATCCCTTTGAAAATTTGGCAGCGCAGATTGTAAAGCAAGCGGCTGCAAAGACAAATCAAGTTGCTGGTGACGGCACAACAACATCAACAGTTTTAGCCAGAGCAATCTATAAAAGAGCATTAAAGTATGTTAATAGCGGAGCGGCCCCGGTTGATTTAAAACGTGGCATGGATAAGGCGAAAGAGGATATCAATGATATCATTAAACAAAACGCCACAAAAGTTTCATCTATGGAAAACCTTAAGCATGTCGCTACGATCTCAGCGAACGGTGATAAGGTTATTGGGGATCTGCTTGCCACTGCAATTGAGCAAGCAGGGGTTGATGGTGGTATTAAGATTGAGGACGCCAAGTCTTCCCTAACAAGTCTTGAAATGGTTGAAGGATTTATTTTTGACTCAGGATTTACATCTCCACGATTCGTAAATGACGAGCGTAGAAATGCAGTCAATTACGACAACCCAATATTCTTTATCACCGACCATAAATTAGAGCATATTGAGCCTGCACTGCCCATCCTTGAAGTGGCAGCAAGAGAAAACAGGCCACTTCTTATTATTGCAGATGAGGTGGAAGGTCAGTTCTTGGCATCACTTATCATGAACTCTGTTCGTGGATCAATGAAAGTCGCCGCCGTAAAAGCACCACGTTATGGCGAAGAACGCAGAGAAATTATGCGAGACATCGCACTCGCAACTGGTGGAACCTTCTTTACAAAAGAAAGTGGACGCGACTTTTCAACCTTTAAATTAAAAGAGTTTGGTTCTGCTAAGTCCGTTGATGTTACAAAGTTTGGTACAACAATCATCGGAGGTGATGCAGATTATGAAGCATTGGAAGATCGTATTGATATTCTAAAAACACGCATCAAAGAAGAAGACAATCTTCAGGAATGTAATAAGATGCAAGAGCATATTAATCGTTTGGTCTCAGCAGTTGCTATTATCAAAGTTGGCGCACCAACTGAGGTAGAGATGATTGAAAAAAAGCACAGGATTGAAGATGCTCTTGGAGCCGTCACAGCGGCACAGAAGCACGGTTTCCACGCTGGTGGGGGCGTTGGTCTTCTAAGGGCGGCACAGGACACCCAGGGCGATTCTGAGGCGTCTGAGGACATACAGCTTGGCTACA
>TARA_R110002096_G_scaffold43479_23_pt1 | contig 12539 bp, 9 predicted proteins | sample TARA_R110002096 | Tara Oceans TARA_R110002096 (sample SAMEA4397295) | marine metagenome | biome: Polar Biome; feature: [DCM] deep chlorophyll maximum layer (ENVO:01000326); material: water (ENVO:00002006), including particulate matter (ENVO:01000060) such as... | depth 35 m | reverse complement strand
GATCGTGTCGATCCTGAAAGAAGCGGAAGCAGGTCAACCGGTGAAAGAGATTTGCCGGAAGTATGAGATCAGCTCGTCGTGCTACCGACGTTCCCCCTTTATGAGTAGCAGGGTTCTCTAGAGTCCGCTTTGGATATTCTGCCCTGCTTCAGCTGCTTCGCATACTCAGCAGGCGTTAAACCGCCCAGTGCCTTCTTCGGACGTTCGTTGTTATATTCCCATCGCCAGCGCTCAATGAGCCGCCGTGCGTGGGCGAGATTCAAGAACCAATTTTCATTTAGGCATTCGTCACGGAATCTCCCATTGAACGATTCAACGTAAGCATTCTGGTTCGGTTTCCCTGGCTCGATGGGGCGCAACTCAATGCCGCTCCTGTGGGCAAAGGTTAGCATCTCCTTTCCGATAAACTCCTTCCCATTATCTGATCGAATAACTTTTGGCAGCCCGCGTTTCTGTGCCAGCTGTTTGAGCTCCTCAACCACTTGTGCGCCGCCAAACCAATGGCGCGCTTCGACTGCTACAGAATCGTGCGTGGCATCATCGACGACCGTCAATATCTTCAACACACGGCCGTCCGCAGTACGATCGAATACAAAATCCACTGACCATACTGTGTTCGGAGCCGCGGGGCGGATGAGCGGTTGGCGCTCGAATACCGGGATCTTCTTGCGGCGCCGTTTCCGTACCTGCAGACCCACATCTGTGTAAAGACGTTCGACCCGCTTGTGGTTTATGGCCCACCCGGATTGCCGAAGTTTCAGATAGATCATCGGCGCGCCATACCGGCGGTGGCGATGCGCCAGGTCTCGGATCGCGTCGCGCAGCGGGCCGTTCCCGTCGGGCGTCGGAACATAACGCAAGGCGCTTGCGCTCATCTTTACGATGCGTAGCGCGTGACGCTCCGTTATTCCGCGCGTCGTCATGTGCGCTACTACGCGCCGCCTCGACGCCGCGCTCACCACTTTTTTCGTAGCACCTCGCGCGTGACTTCCTGTTCCAGCTTCGCTTCGGCCAGCAGCTTTTTTAACCGCGCATTCTCCGACTCCAAGGCTTTGAGGCGCTTCACATCGGAGACCTCGAGACCAGCGAACTTGTTCCTCCATGCGTAGAAGCTGGCCTCGGAGAACCCATGTCGCCGGCACAGTTCTTTGACCGACATGCCCGATTCCGCTTCACGCAGAAAGCCGACGATTTGCTCGTCGCTGTAACGCTTCTTCATGTCCAATCTCCCTCAACAAGGTTATTGGACTCCAGATACTCGTGCTACTCAATAACGGGGGAACGTCGGGCTCGGTTAAGTTTTCTACGGGAACAAAACCTTCGAGCTTTAGAGCGGCGGCCAGAGGCGGAGTTGCGCGCCTTTGCTCGACGGTTTCCCATCTTCTCCGATGACGACTACGGCGCACAGAGGAAGTTGGCCTGGCGCGCGGAACTTACGTGCCTACCGCGCCGAGAGCGGTAATAGTCGATTTCCAGCGGACGAATTGCGCTATTTTAAATAGATTAGCCCCGTGGTTGTGCTCGCCCGCCATATGCTGCTGCGCGCGCGATAGGATTTTACGATGTTCGAATTCTCCCATACCACGGAATTCTGAGCTGGCCAAGACGTCCATGATGGGTTCCTTTAGATCGTTGCGAACCCATTCATCGATTGGCGTAGGAAATCCAAATTTGTCGACGCGCGATACTACAGACTCGGGAATTTTATTTTTCATTGCTTCGCGTAGCAGATACTTATTCCATCGACCTCGAAGTTTCCATTCGGCGGGGGCTCGAAACGCAGCATCGACTAGTCGAAAGTCAAGAAAGGGTAATCGAGCTTCAACAGAATTACCCATGGAATTCCTGTCTTCAATTCGCAGGTATTTAGGCAATGGGCTTTCCATAACAGAGCGTAGGAGAGAATCTTCCAAGCACTCTCCGTAGCGCTGCTCCTTAACTTTGATGCGATCCAATTCGGACCTGGCGATCTCTGGGGCGAGCCAACTCGCCATTTCTGGTTGTGGCGCCGGACCGCTTAACAGAGGCCCTGTCGCATTATGTTGTCGGATCTGGGTCTTTAATTTGATCCACAGCTCTTGAAGCAGAAGTCGGATGGGGTTGCTGCTATTGCTTTCTGCGAAGTCAGTCAGATCTTTCCACAACAGACGTGCTTTCCTATCCCGTAATAGCGACTGGCGCATCGCGCTAAAGTACACATTGTAACCGCCGAGAGTTTCGTCAGCCCCTTGTCCTCCGAGCACAACGGTAACTCCGTTCCTGCGTGCCAAGGCCATCAACTCATATCCGACAAGCGCGGTCATGGAGTGCAGGGGTTCATCGTGGATATGCAATACATGGTCAAGGGTGTCCCACAACTTTCGAGGCTGCAGCCTGTCAGAAAACATGTTTGCTCCGGTTTGCGCAATAGTGTCGTTAAGGAAGCGCGATTCGTCGTAACCGGGTTCGGTAAAAGAGAATGCGTTCAGCGTTGAAGTGTCACGTAGATTTTTGGCCATTGCGCAAATAATCGATGAGGAGTCCAGTCCGCCTGACAACGTAACGCCGACCGCGACATCGCTTCTTAGTCGGATTTTTACGGCATTGTTAAATAGCTCTGCGTACTCCTCCGGGTTTGCGGTACTGTCTGCGACCGTTTGTGGAAGACTGTAATAACGTTTCAGACTAAAGCTCCCGCCCGGTTCAATGCGGAAACTGTGGCCGGGCGGAAGCTGGTAGATCCCATCGAAAAATGTTGACGGTGAATCATCCAAGCGATTCGAGACCATGAAACGACCAGTGGTGACGCTGTTTACTGAAAAGGCCGTTCCACAGTAGTTTCGAATAGCCTTTATCTCGCTTGCAAAAACAAACTCGTCGGCATTTTCGAAATAATAGAGCGGCTTTATTCCATATCGGTCTCGTGAGCCGAATACGCGGCCCAACCGGCGATGGAATATTAGAAACGCCCACATCCCATTAAGGTGGTTGACGCAATCGTCGCCCCAATGTTGGTACGCAGCGAGCAAGACTTCCGTGTCTGATGATGATCGAAATGTGTAGCCGTGACCCGATAATTCGCTCCGCAATTCGATGAAATTAAAAATCTCGCCGTTGAATACGATGACAAGCTCGCCATCTCGACTTTCCATCGGTTGGTGGCCGAGGGGACTTAGGTCCTGGATCGATAGTCGCCGAAACCCAAGGCCTACGTTTTTTTCTACAAACATACCTGAGTCATCAGGCCCGCGATGTGTCATTGTGTCGCGGGCTATGGATAAGCGCCTCTTTTCCACCCGGTTTGAATTCCGATTAATGACTGCAATTAAGCCGCACATAATTTCTTTGCATCCGGAAAGTTCATTGCATTTTGAAACATACCAAACAGGCGAGCCAAAGGACCGGCCGATTAGAAAGAACCCATGCGACACTCGGTGAGCAGGGGGTAGCAAGTAGTCCGTCGGGCATTATGGACAATCGAGTACGCCATCAAGATATCGGCCAAAAAGCGACACGGTTTTGCAGTACGTAAAATAGCTATGTTCCCTAACATCGCAGAGTCTCTGATTCGTCCTCCCACTGGGCTTCCTATGGTTGCCTAAGGCCCGCATTATGCTGGAATTGCCAATCCCGAAAGAAGTCGCCGGGTTAGAATTAGTTTAGTGAGATTGACCCGTCCATAAAAGCGCCGATGAATGCAACTAGTCCAATGGGATCGGGAAACGAGTTCGCTGCAACGCTCAACAATCCTGTCGTAGATGGCGCTTGCCGTGACGGTCACGCAGATTTCCGACGGTCAATCCAGCGCTAATATAGTGGTTTCCCGGTCGATCACACAATTCGGGAACTTGGGCGAAAGCTGACTGTACACGCACCATTCCGGGCACAGCGCGAAAATGGTTGTTATGCTAGGGCAAGTCTGAACCTCGAGGCCCGGTGCCCGCCAATCTCAGGCAGGTCCACATTTGTTCCGGAAACAACTAAAGTCCGGAGATGGTCATCCGATACGAGCGTTAGGGAAAGATTACCCAATTTGATGTTGTGTACCGAAATCCTAAGATAAATTATCCTGGTTGGATGTGTAATCGAAGAACACATTACAGTGTTAAGTGTTAAGGCGCTGCGTGCCGCGGCCGATAAGTAAGTGACAGTTCACGAACAGCGACTCTGAAGGTACGCACGCGCGGCCAGCGAGACTTATAATTCAACTGCGCCGGCCATCCGTCAAACCCGAAACATTCTTAAGCCCACACCGATGAAAATATTGATTGTTCACCGTTTGCTCGGCAGATTCGGCGGTGCCCACAAGTATTTGTTAGGTTTGATTGAAGTTTTACGTCAAAACAAGTGGGAGGTAGCTCTCGCAATCAACGAATGCCCAGATTTAGTCGACCTTCTCGAGACCGCATCCGACCTCGGTGCAAAGATCGTAGTGAGTGATTTTGACAATCTGCCAAGCGAAAGATCTTCCGATGAACTCGGCTATCTCATCGACGAACTTCAACCTAATCTTATCGACTTCCAAGCCGCATCCAAATGTATCAGGAGCGCCGCGCTTGGTTGCCGTGCGTTGCGTAGCTCGTCTGCAGTGAAACTATTCTCTATGCATCTACCGATTGTTACTGATCATAGCAACCTTCATCGAAATCGTCGTTTGATTCCATGGACCGAAGAAAACAAGTCACTAAAAGAACGAACCGAATTCTTATCGTTGTTCGATACGGGTATGAGCGTGAGTAACTATCACGCAGGCGTGATCACGAAGCTATTGAATTTGCCGTCCCGGTTTTTTACCTTCTTGCCAAATGGTGTGGATATTATTCGGTTCTCGCCGAAGGAAACTCGGCTGGAATCTCAAGACATGCCGCGAATCGTCGCTTGTGGCGGTTTAACAAAGCAAAAGCGATTTGACTTGCTGATTGATGCTGGCGCTCTTCTTCGTGACCGCGGCACGAGTTTCGAAATCGTAATTGCTGGGGAGGGTGCCGATAGACCGGAACTTGAAAACCAGATTCGGTCTTTAAACCTCGGCGAGTGCGTAACACTTGCTGGGCACATCGACGACGTTGCCAGTTTCCTGCGATCCGGTGATATCTATGTCCTTTGTTCCGACACCGAAGGATTTCCATTTGCAACGCTCGAAGCCATGTCGTGCGGCTTGCCAAGTGTAGTGACAAATCCTGGTGATTTGCCGCTAGTAGTCCGTGAAGGGTTTGAGGGGCGTGTCGTGAATTGTGGCGATACTCTTGCTCTGTCGGATTCTATTCTCGAACTCGTTGAAAACCCAGAGCTACGGCGTACGATGGGTGAAAGTGCTCGAAGACGTGTGCTGGAAATGTACGATTCGCGTGTCACGTGGCGCGATACTCTTGAATTCTACGAAGACCTTGTGCGAGAAAAATAACCGCACCTTTTTGATAAGACAGCATCAATGGACCGCTGTCGGGCTCTCGTAACTTTTACGCGGTATCTCCATTAACTTGACTATGCGGGTGCGTAGTTCTGCGCGAAGCTCGTCCATTTGCCGTTGTTCGGATACAAGGGGCTCAATATTGTCGAGCCCTCCGACCGCAATTATATTGGACACGGAACGACGCACTTCGGTGCTAAGTGAATCGAGGTACCGTAAATCCGCCATCGAGCCGGACTGTGTCGCATAAAAGCGCAGTGTTTCGATGTATTTCCGATCGTCAATACCCTCTCTGACAGCGATAGCGCGAACGCTCGGAATAATTGGCCCGCGAGTGTCGCGATTGCGCCGCCCGTCCGGGTCGATTGGCATCGCATAGTGCAGTGTCCAGCCGTTACCAAGTAGATCGCCTTTGTAATTGGCCCATATCAGACTCGCGTCGGCCCGGACTACCCAGGGAATAAATCCATACGCGAGGCGTGATTGCGCATCTAGCCGGCTAGCACCGCCATAGTGCCAGTATTCTCCCCCAAGTCGATGTTGCAGGTTTGCGGCTTCATGACTGAGCGTATTTGCGCCAATTACTTGGAAGTTCATTCTCGGGGTCTCGTGAGCCGACGCGAGGATCCGCATTTCACGCTTTCGTGGCCGTTTCGAACCGCTGAGCGACAGTCCAGTGCTTTGGTAAAGCCGTGTGTAACCCCGGCGCCATTCGGTCATGTAAAGGCGCGTACTGGGACTTATCTGTCGTACAGCCGGGATAGACTTGATGATTTCAAGTGTTGAATCCTGGTCTTTGAGCGCCTCATCGTAAGGGTTCAGTACGAACTCCGGCCAATCGTTTCGGATTTCTGCGCGCTTCAGCGCCGCACAGATCAAGGCGAAACCGCGCTTGCCGCTGTCCGTGTCGATAGGAGGAAAGCCGACTTTTGCCAGCACGTTATTGAATTGTTTGACATTTCCGCTCGCGCCCCAGTTCCAGAACGCAACATCACCCATGCCATAGTTCCGCAACAACTTCATTGTGGCGTTGAATTTGGCGAATTTGGCGTCCGACTCGTCGACCCGCACGCGGCCGCCTTTTTCGCGTACGAACGGCACCTCGTTGCCCTTGTTGAAGAAACCGCCGGCAAGGTTGTAGCCGTAGCGGCTGTCCATTTCGATCATCTCTTCTGTATAGCCGCTGAAGCCGCCTGTCCAGATGTTGTACGTTGTGCCGAATGCCCCCGCGTGGAAACCGTTCGTCTTGAGCGAAAACGGCAGCACGGTTAGTAACACCGGAAGTCGTTCGTGTTCTTCGCCATCAACGGAGACGATGATTTCACCCCGGTATTCGCCGGCGGGCTGATCGACAGGTACGTGAAAATCGACAACATATGCCATTGCTGTCGCGGGCGGAAATTTCCATCGGTTAGCAGGCGGCTTCAGCAATACCATCGGTTTTTCCACCGTTTCGGTTGGGCGTCTCCCCGGATCGCGGCGCGCTGAGTAACTCAGCATGAGTCGGTTCGTTACGGCCTGCGCATCGATTGCGCTGGCTGCGCTGGCGAGGGTCGTTGTTGTCAGCGAGACAACGCGCGAAGATGCCCCGGTGCGCACGCCAATGGCAACCGGTTCGCTTTCGCCGCGGGCCGCGAACAGCTCAATCGGTGAGGTGAATCGGTCTTCGGCGCTGACCTGATGATCGGGGTCTATGGCATGCCAGTATTTCGCGGGAAATATCCGCACCCCATCGGCGGCCGGTCGAGGCTGTGACGCGTTGGAATTCGCGTAGCGCGGTGGTCGAAGTTTCGGCCAATAGTGCTTGATAAAATATTCACTGGCCACTGCGTCGATTTCGTCACCGCGACGCCAGTCCGGAACGAACGCCTCTCGACCCCAGAAACGTGAGTTCTCGGGGACGATAGTTGTCCTTCCGGCCGAATCCGGCGTGCTCTCGCGCCCGATTTGCGTGGTGTTAGCAAGCATGAAAGTGGTACACATGGCGGCAACGCTCGCAAACGCGAGCGCACCGGCGAGACCTGGGGGCGCGCCGGTCATGCCTGGCGCCGGCGCATTAAGCGCATAAGTTGTAAACCCAATGTTATCAGTAGCGCCAACGCGACGATGAGGGCGGTAACGAGTGCCTGCCGGATCGTCTCCAGACGCGCGATATAACGCGCGTTGCCCGGTAGTTCCAACACCCGGATCCCGGGCTGCGCGCCGCTTGCAATCGCGCCGAGCACTTCGAGCGGCCGCGACAGCGGGGCCAGCAGCCGGACGACGGGGTCGTCGTCGTAGGAGAACACGTCATTACCCCAGAACAGGTAGAAATTCGCCGCGGTCTTCGCGTAGTAGTCGTTGGCCTCGGCGGCGGTGTGAAAACGGTATTTCTCCGCGACGATCGGCACGAACCGGTACGTCTGCATGTTGCCGTCGTCGAGCAGGCGGCGCTGGAACTCGAGCGTCGATAACGGTCTGCCGCTGGCCGGATCGATGACGAACAACGAGTGGTAGCTGTCGATAAACACCCACTGTTGCAGCCGCGTGTCGTAGACGTCGTTGAAGGCATGACCACGACCGAAACCATCGAAGCCGAGCCCCCATTCGCGCACCGGGATCCCGGCAGCGAGTGCCAGCGCCGTGAATACCTGGGAGTAATCCGCGCAATAACCGCGCCCCTGATCGCGGATCAGGCGATACGCTTCTTGCACGCTGCCCTGGATCGCCTTGCCCTTGCCTTTGTTCGCAATCAGGTGGCGCGCGAGGATCAAACTCTGCTCGAATTCCGGGATCTCGCCGCGCGTGTGTGGCGGGATCAACTCGTCGACCTTCACGACAAGATATTCCGGGGCGGGCAATCGTTCGCGCTGAAAATCGGCGGGCAGGGCCGCGGGCGGCAGCGACAACAGCTGTTCACCCGCGGTCTGCACGAGAAAACTGTTGCGTACCCGGGTGCCGTTTTCCTTCGACGTCCCGAATGTGATGACCGCCACCGTGAGCAGGCCGAGTGCGAGCACGTTCAGCGCGATCATCGGCCTGAACCGGATCGCGCCGCGCTCCCGCCGGCGCGTCATCGCGCGGTCGATGTCACGCCCCGGCATGAACGGGGGTGGCGGCGAATTCAGCCGCGAACTCGCTCAGCGTTGCGCCGCGCATGCCGAGCGTATCGAGGCAGTACGTGAACGTTTCGTCGATCGTGCGCAGGAACGTGTCGAGCGCGGCCGGATCCGGCACGTACGGCGAATATCCGGGCTGCAGCGATGAACTGTGGAACATCATGACCATGCACGGTGCGGCCTGCCGGGTGTACGCATCCGCGAGTGCGTTGAGACGCCCGGAATCCGCTTTTTCCGGCGAGAACTTGATCTTCCTCAGGGCGCCGAGTCGTTCGAGAATGCCCTTGACCCGAAATCGGCGCACGCGGGGGCCGGCTAGAAACTCGTCGAGACGATGGGCGGCCTCGAAGTTCGTCCAGTTGAACCCGAATGACACCGGCACTTCGACGAGTTCGGTACGCGTGGGTGCCGGTTCGAGTAATTTCTCGCCGACAAAGTAGGGCCGCCACGTCGCGCCGCGAAAATCCGGCCCCCCGTCGTCCGAGTAATCCATGTAGGGGCACACGCTCGAGTCGACCGTGTAACCGAGTTCCTTCAGGATCGCCGCGCCGTCGTCGTCGAGTCCGTAACGTCCGGCGCGGAACGACGTTGGCCGGATGCCAAAGCGCTGTTCGATCTGCGCCGTCACGGTCGTGAGTTTTGCGCGCTGAAGCTCGCGCGGAAGATTGCACAGATAAGAACGTTCGCTCGTAATATCGTCTTCTTCCGGCGGCGTGTTCCAGGGGTGGATATGACAGCCGATCTCGCAGCGGCCGTCGCGGAGAATGTCGTCGAGCACCGCGCAACCCTGCTCGTTGCTGACTACGGGTGAGTTCACGAGGTACGTCGGGCGGATGTCGTGGCGGTCACAGATCGCCTGAAATGCGGGAATCCCGGCGAGATTCTCCACCGGGTTGTCATAACCGGAGAATTTTCCCGACCACAGGCCTTCTTCTTCCGTATCGATCGTCACGATCAGTTTTGCCGTCATATCGGATTACTCCGCGGTGTATACGCGCGATCCCGGGCACGCTCGAGGACGCTGCGCGCGATCCGGCGTTTCGCGTAACGCAAACCGGGCAGGGCCGCGGCGAGGCGCAGGTCGAAGATTTCGAGCGCGGCGTCGATGATCGCATCGGCCTCATCGCGTGTCAGGTGCCGAAAACACACGGGTTCGGGCGCGACCCCGGCAAAGGCGAAATTCTCGCGGCGCAGTGACGCCGCGATTTCCGCGATCATGATCAGTTCGCTGAGCCCGAGCGGTTCGAGTGCGGCGGAATCGATATCCGCGAGCACGAGGGCATCACCGTCGAGGCACAGGTTCTGCCACAGATCGCCCTTGAGACCGAGCGCGAGCGGTATTCCGTCCTCGATCAGTGCCTGCATCCGTGGCGTGTAGTACACGGACAGCGACATCGGGCGCAGGCAACCGCGATCGTCGCGGATCGTGTAGCAGCGTTCAAAAAACACCGCGGCGCGCGCGAACGTGTGTTTCGTCAGTAGCGCGGCGCCGGGCAGCGACGGGAGATACTCGATCGTCACTTCATACTCCGCGAGGTCGATGCCGCAACAGGCCGGGGTCAGGACGATATCGCTGAAGTGCTCCCGGAACAGCGCGAGCGTAGCGGCGACGTAGCGCGTATTCGCCGCGAGGTGTTCCGCGCGATGTCCGCGGTAACGTTTACGGATCAATTTCCTGCCGTCGGCTTCCGTCGTCAGGGCGACCCGTTTGTATGCATTCTCCTTCAGTACCGTCGTGCACGATTCCGGTGCGGGTGCGGCCGTCGGATCCAGGATCTCATTCATAGCGCGAATCGAGGAAGTCGATAGCGTAAACAATGGACAGGTACGCAGCGCGAAAACGTTCACTCCCGCCGCCGTACGGATCGGCGATCTCGAAATCGCTCCCGATCAGCACGTCGCCGAGATAGAACACATCGCCGCGGTACTGCGGGAATTCGGCCCGCAGTGCGTGCATGTGTTTTTCCTCGAACACGAACACGACATCGAATTCGTCGAGCGTTGCCGCGTCGATCCGGTGGGATTCATGGTCGGCGAGATCGACGCCGAGTTCACGCGCTGACTGCACCGCCTGCGTCGGTGCGTGGCGGCGCACGATATCGTGGAAACCCGACGATCGTATGTCCACCCCGGGACCAAAAATTTCCCGCGCGTAAGCCGCCGCAAACGGGCTGCGGCAAATATTACCGGAGCACAAAAACATGACCTTGCCGGCTGCGAGCGTGCGCCGTCGGATCCGGCGGCGACGTAACGCGTGGACGGGCGCGAACGAGCGGACCCGCCGGTGCGTCACGGAAACCGCCTTGGCCACCATCATCGCGATAACGCTGCCAAACTCCCGCAGCGCCGGCGACGGATCGTCGATGGCAAAGCTGTCGACATGTTCGCGGCAGGTGATGAGGCGCCAGTATTCACGCAATACCTGTGGTAGCGGGATCGAAAACTTCGACGGTCGATCCGACAGTCGATCCTTCAAATTGTCGATGGCCCAGTACAAATCGCGCTTGATATTGCGGCAATACACCTCGCCGCGCGGCGGTGGCGGCAGGTTGACGTGGCCATCCACGAGCAGTTCGTAAAGCATGCGGGGGAAATCGGCGCCGCTCGCGATCGCAAGCGGCAAAGAACCCCAGAAGCGACCGTTGATCTCAATGAATATCCAGTCGCCGGTAACCGGGTTGATCTTGTACTCGACCATCGCGACCCCGGTGTAGCGAATTTTCGCCATGAGCTTTTCGGTCGCGGCATACAGCGCGGGGTCGATCGGGTAGACGCTCTTGCGATACGAACTCGCGCCGCCACCGCGCGGTTCATGCACGCGGACGTGCTGGAACGCGTACAAAATGCGGCCATCCTCGACGAGTACTTCAACCCCGGCGCCGACACCGGTGAAATGTTCCTGCAGTAACGCAACGTCCCAGCCCTTGAGCTTCGGTAAAATATCGTGAAGTTGCGCGGCATTGGACGCGACGACAACCTCACGGCGATTCGCGAGGTCTTCACTCACGTACGATGACGATGGTTTAATGACGACAGGAAAATCAAACCCGTCCGGTAAACCGGCCTCGAGTGATGACAGTTCAACGGAGATTTGCCGGGCAATCCTGATGCCGAGTGATTCGACGAGGAGTGACGATTTGATCTTGTCGAAGGCGACGTCGAACACTTCCGCCTCGAGGGCATAGATCCGGGCTTCCTCGCGCAGGCGATCCTGGTGGATCTGGACCGGGATGGCCGATTCGTCGTGGGTTGGAATGATCAGGTCGAATCGATACCGGCGGGCAAGCCCGAGCACCGTGTCGAGCCACGCTTCGGGCGCGTCATCGTAATTGGGAATGTCATGTACGTGTTTGATGTAACGCGACTTAAGCGCCAGATCGTCGCTCGGGCACATGCCGACGTGGACATCGAGCGATGCGCGCCCGAGGGAGCGGATGACCGACAGAAACGCGCGAATATCGCGTCCGAGTACGAGCACCGGGCCCGAACGTTGCGAAGCGGCCTCAGCCGTCATGTTGCTTTGTGTCCTTACTCATCAGTGGATTATCACAATGGTTAATGTTTCGTCCGGATTGGTCGCTCAATCCGGTTGGGTAACCCGCGGGACCGAAGCTTACCCGGCACGTGACCCGTGCACGTGTGGTATCGGCAGGAACCCCGCATTTTATAAGCGCATGCGAGCGACGCGAGGCATCGAAGCCACGAGCGACAGGATACCAAACCGGCATTGTGATAACGGAATGATTACGGAATTTTGCGAATTTTTTAGGTTGGGCGTGGGTTTGTGACGAAACGCGTTTTAATCCTCGCCTATTACTTTCCGCCGATGGCGGTGAGCGGTTCGATGCGACCCGCGGGGTTTTGCTCCCATTTGCACGAATACGGCTACGAGGCCCACGTCATTTCCAATGCGATACCGCCGGCCGAAGGCGGCACGATCCCCGTCGATCCGTCGCTGATGCGACTCGTACCGGACGACCTGCGAATCGATCGGATCCCACACGCCGATTGGATGCAGAGCCTGCTGGACCTGCGCGCGCGGGTACGTGGCA
>TARA_R110002096_G_scaffold117211_5_pt1 | contig 12556 bp, 4 predicted proteins | sample TARA_R110002096 | Tara Oceans TARA_R110002096 (sample SAMEA4397295) | marine metagenome | biome: Polar Biome; feature: [DCM] deep chlorophyll maximum layer (ENVO:01000326); material: water (ENVO:00002006), including particulate matter (ENVO:01000060) such as... | depth 35 m | reverse complement strand
TCATTGGTAAATGATCTACTGGGTATAATTATACTTTTAGGATTTATGATAAAGTTAATCGTTGTGTCACATCCTTCATCATCTGTAATAGTTAATGAATAATTTCCTGCACAAAGAGAGCCAATGGAATCAGTTCCTGCAATTGGACCATTTGGTCCGTTCCAAGAATAAGCGTATGGAGGCGTTCCACCCAAAGGACTTGCCTTAGCATACCCTTGACAAACTGTAGTTATTCCACATCCGTCATCAACTGTTATTAGATTTGGTTGAATAGCATTTGGTTCTGTAATCGGAATGTTGAATGTCCCTGAGCAACCCGTTGCATCAGTAACAGTAAGTCCATAATTTCCTGCACTTAATCCTGTAGGATTAGATCCACTTAAGCCAAACTGCGACCAAGTATAAGTTATCGGTGCTACAGCAGTAGGTCCGACAGTTACATTGATGGCTCCATCATTTGCTCCGTTACAAGAAACATCTGTAGTATCAATATCAACACTGTAAATAGGTGTGCTACCGATAGATATGGTTTCAATTAATAAACAGTTATTGGCATCTGTAATAGTTACGGTATAGTTTCCTGCACTTAAGTTAGTAATACAAGATGTTATTGAAGAATTCGGCCATATAAAAGAATAGGGAGGTGTACCACCACTTACATTAGCACATGAAGATCCATTTACTAATCCACAGTCTTCGTCTACATTTGTAAAACTAGCAGTAAGTGCTGTTGGTTCTGTTATATTGAATGTAATTACTGAATCACAATTGTTTGCATCGCTTAAAGTTAGGGTATAGGTTCCTGCAGCTAAATTTGAGTTTAAACTATTTGTTCCAGCACCTGCATTGCTCCATGCAAATGTATATGGAGGCGTTCCTCCATTTATATTTAATATTTCAATGCTTCCTAAGTTATCTCCAAAACATGGATTATTGGTTACTGAATCAATAAATGTATAATTGCTTCCACCTGAATTGATATCAAAAGATACTACAGTATCACAAAGGTTAGCATCTGTTAGAGTTAAAAAGTAAGTACCTGCATTTAAACTGAAAATAGAATCCGTTCCTTGTCCATTTGGATTGCCTGGTCCCCAAGTGTAAGTATAGGGTGGCGTCCCTCCTGTTGAGTTGGCAGCAGAAGCCGAACCATTAGGAGAAATACAATCGGCATCTCTTAAGGAAAGAACAGGATTAAGACTAGTCGGTTCTGTGATCGTAAAGCTCTGAACTGTTGAACAACTCGTTGCATCTGTGACCGTTACACTGTAACTATTGGCTGTTAACCCCGCCCTAAAGAAGTTCGTACTCGCATCGTCCCATAAAAAGGTATAAGGTGCTGTGCCGCCGGATGGAGACAAGGAGATATTTCCAGTATTCCCTCCATTACAATCAACATCTGTGATCGTTTCATTCAAGGCGATGTTTCCGCCGGGGTTAATCGTGAACGTTTCTACCAATGTACAACTGTTATCATCCGTAATGGTTACCGTGTAAGTTCCTGCACTTAAGCCATTAATGCTCGGTGTCGTTGCTGTGGTTGACCATGAATAAGTATATGGCGCTGTGCCACCGGTTGCTCCGCTTGCATTAGCACTTCCATCATTGCCAGGGGTACAACTCTCATCCACTGTGACTAAGTTCGATGTTAGCGCTGTTGGTTCTGTAATGTTGAATGTAATTACCGAATCACAATTGTTTGCATCGCTTAAAGTAAGCGTGTAGGTTCCAGCGAAGAGATTGGTAATCAAATTAGTCCCCTGACCGATAGGACTTCCAGGCCCCCAATTAAAACTATAGGGTGCTGTTCCTCCACTGATATTTAATATTTCAATACTTCCTAAGTTATCTCCAAAACACGGATTATTGATAGTTGAATCAATAAATGTAAAATTGCTCCCGCCAGAGTTTATATCAAAAGATACTACCGTATCACAAAGATTAGCATCTGTTAAAGTTAAAAAGTAAGTGCCTGCATTTAAATTGAAAATAGAATCCGTCCCTTGTCCACTTGGATTTCCAGGCCCCCAATTATAGCTGTAAGGTGGAGTTCCTCCTGTTGAGTTGGCAGCAGAAGCCGAACCATTAGGAGAGATACAATCGGCATCTATTAAGGAAAGAATTGGATTAAGCGTATCTGGTTCAGTTAAAGTTATAGTCTCAATTGCGGAGCATCCATTGTCATCTGTAACGGTTACTGTATATGTTCCAGCAGTTAAATTACTGCGATCTTGTGAAGAGGAAATCGGCGCACTAATAATTTCTATTTCTCTAAAGTTGGGATTTGATCTTTGCCCAGGAGCTGTCATCAGAAATTGAGTAATTCTGAATCTGCTAGCAGACATTCTACCGATAGAAACACGATTGATGCATTGCTGCGGTAAGTTAGAAAAATTACTGTGATTTACCCATGTTGTTCCATCCCATCTTTGAACTAAAGCACCTGTTAAACTACGACCATTCGTTTGACCATGATGAATAATTAATGAATCAAAAGTTTGAGGGCTAGGGAAATCCCACTGAATAAAGTTAGTTCCAATTGAAGAAGTAGGAGGACTTGTAGTAGCAACCCACATTTGCTGGGTTCCACAGGTTCCAAAAGTTAAATCATTTAACGCTGAACATGGACCTGTATTACATGTAGAGGCTGATACAGTAGCCAATGGTGCTATATTCCCAACTGGCCCGCCTATGGTATCACTCCACTCATAAGAATAATTTGGTGTTCCGCCTGTGACACTTATATCAATAGCTCCATCATTACTACCATTACAAGAAGGATTAGTAACTGAATCTACAATAATTGCAATTGCTGAAGGTTCTGTTATGCTGAAAGTCTCAACTTTTGAACAAGCGCGAGAATCAGTTACTGTAATGGTATAAGACCCTGCTGTTAAGTTGGAAAGGTTACTGCTATTCCCACTTCCTGAAAGCGAAGTAGACCAAACAAAACTATATGGAGTGTTCCCTCCGCTAAAACTAGTAGAGATTGCCCCACTTGTATCACCGTTACAAAGCACATTTGTAACATTACTTGTTATTACTAAATCACCTGGTTCTGTTATTGTAATATTATCGGTTGTTGAGCAACCATTTGCATCAGTGACGGTAACTGTGAAAGTCCCAGCAGTTAAATTACTCGCTGTAGCAGTAGTTTGTGCAGCAGGGTCTGACCATAAGTAAGTTAAAGTTCCTGTTCCTCCACTTGCAGTCACAATAGCGGTACCATCATTTGCTCCAAAACAGGTAACATTGGTTGATGAATCAATAGCTGCAATTAAAGCATTTAAAGGCTCAATAATTTCAATACTATCAATCGCTTGACAACCATTCGCATCAGTAGCGGTAACCGTATATGTCCCAGCTATTAAATTCGTTTGTATTGCTCCAGTTCCAGAAGGAGCCCATTGATAAGTAAAACCCCCTGCACCACCAAAAGCAAAGGCAGCCGCATTTCCATTATTTCCTCCATTACAAGTAACATCTGTTCCAATTAGGTTTAAAGCTATTGGTAATGCAGGAGTAATCGTTGAATTACCAACTGTTGTACATCCATTTAAGTCTGTAACTGTAACTGAATAGACACCCGGGTTTAAATTGATAGCTGTTGCAGTAGTTTGTGCACTTGGGTCAGACCACAAAAAAGTGTAAGGAGAAGTTCCTCCCAAAGGATTGGCTGTAATTTCACCATCGCTATTTCCAGCACATTGTTGATTTGTAGCGTTCAAACTTACCGTTAATGCGGCTGGTTCTGAAATGTTAAATGTTTGAGTGCTTGTACAAGTATTTGCATCGGTAACCGTTACAGTATAAGCTCCGGCAGACAAGCCTGAGCGAGTATTTCCTGGAATGCCACCATTCCAATTGTAAGTGTAACCTGGAGTTCCTCCACTTCCTAATACTCGAATAAAACCATCGTTGGCTCCATTACAAGAAATATCTGAAATACTATCTGTTAAAATAACAACTGCTGCTGCTGCATTTAGTGTTGCTTGTGCTGTCTCAGTACATCCATTTACATCCGTAACAGTAACAGTATAAGTCCCTGCTATCAGGTTAGAAGCTGTTGCGGTTGTTTGAGATGCTGGATCAGACCATAAATAAGTTAGTACTCCTGTACCTCCACTAGCAGTGACAGTTGCTGAACCATCAGAACCTCCATTACAAGTGGGATCAACAGTGGTATTTATTGCTGCTGAAATTGCTGTTGGTTCATTTACTGTTGCAGCAATTGTATTGGTGCATGTATTGGCATCTGTAACGGTTACATTGTAAGTGCCAGCAAGTAAATTAGTGGCTGTTGCAGTAGTTTGAGCAGCCGGATCGTCCCATAAAAAGCTGTAGTTAGGTGTTCCACCTGAAACATTTACTGTTACTTCACCAGTATTTGCTCCATTACAGTCAACATCTACAACGGTTGTTGTCAATGTAATTGTACTTGGTTGAGTCAATGTTATTAATTGAACATCATTACACCCATTATCGTCCGTAACTGTGAGTGAGTAATTTCCTCCACTAAGACCAGTAATCGTATTTGTTCCTTGACCGGTTGGATTTCCTGGACCCCATAAAAAAGTATAAGGCAATGTTCCGCCGGTAACGGTAGCAACAATGCTTCCATCATTTACTCCAAAGCAAGAAGGATCTGTTCCGTTCAGACTTGCTACTACTGAAACCGGCTGACTAACAACTGCAGTTTCTGTGACTGTGCAATTATTTGCATCAGTAACAGTAACGGTATAAGTATTTGCAGCAATATTTGCATTTACTCTAGTTGGTATTGCATTTGACCACAAATAAGTATATGGTCCTGTTCCTCCACTAGCTAATGCACTAACATAGCCATCACTTAATCCACTACAGCTTGCATCGCGAATAGAATCAATACTTGCAACAAGTGGAGCAGGTTCTGATAATACAACTGTGAGGCTATTGGTACAGCTATTATCATCGGTTACAGTAATGGTATAAGTTCCAGCAGGAATATTGGTTCTGTCTTCTGTAGTTTCAGAATCATTCCATAAGAAACTATAGGGGGGAGTTCCTCCACTTATATTTAAATCAATATTTCCATCATTCCCTGCATTGCATAAAGGATCATTTTGACTGTTCACACTTATACTAATTGCTGTAGGCTCATTGACTACTATTGATCCTACTGTTGTACAAGTCAAAGCATCTGTAACAGTAATGGTATAGGTTCCTGCAATTAAACCAGTTATAGTAGAACTATTCCCTGAACCACCAACTGAGTTTGACCATAAAAAACCGTAGTTTGGAGTTCCTCCAGAGATACTGGCTGAAACAACCCCGGCAGCTCCTCCATTACAAGTATTGTCAGTGGCAGTTAATGTAATTAAAGTTGCAGGTCGAGAATTAATGGTAATGCTGTTAGATCCTGAACAGCCATTGTCATCAGTTACGGTGACAGTATAAGTTCCTGCAAAAAGATTATTTCTATTTTGATTGGTTGAAGGACCGTCGCTCCATGCAAAAGAATATGGAGGCGTGCCGCCAGTTGGTGTTGTTGTTATACTACCACCCGGAGTTCCAAAACAAGCAACATCACTTTTAGTTAAATTGGCTCCTACTCCAGTTGCTGGTTGACCAATTGAAAAGGTTTCCGAACCTGTACAGCCTTGATCATCGGTAACTGTAACCGTGTAGGTGCCAGCTAATAAATTGTTTTCTGTAGCAGTTGAATTTATACTACTGCTCCATTGGTAGTTGGTGTAAACTCCTGAGCCTCCCGTTGGGTTGGCAACAGCTGAACCATCGCCACCACCAAGGCAGGTAGCATCTGTAGTTGTAACATTAGGTAAAATTGGTCCAGGATTCGAAAGAGTTGTTGTAAATACTTCAGTACATGCATTATTATCTGTAACAGTCACAGTATACGTTCCTGCTAATAAATTGATACGATCTTGAGTAGTTGGAGAGTCATTCCACAAATAAGTATAACCGGGCGTTCCTCCACTAACATCTATGTCGATTGAACCATCAGCGCTACCAACACAAGCAGGGTCAATAACTGCTATGGGAGTTATATTTATTGCAGAAGGTTGTAAAATTTCAATGGAATCAACTGCTGTACAACTCAATGCATCAGTAATGGTAACGGTGTACATGCCTGCTAAGAGGTTACTAATGGTAGTTGAATTTCCTACTCCACTCACAGCATTCGACCATGTAAATGAATAGTTAGGAGTAGCTCCACTAATGCCTACTGTGATGCTTCCTGTATTGTCTCCATTACAAAGTACATCAATTTTTGAGCTCGTTAAAACAAAGTCTGGTCGCTCATTAATAGTATTAGTTGCAGTTACTGAACAACCATTGTCATCAGTTACGGTAACGGTATAAGTACCTGCTGAAAGTCCAGTTCTATTTCTATTGGTAGATGGACCATCACTCCACGCATAGGTGTAGGGTGGAGTTCCTCCTGAACGTGCAGTATTGATTGTTCCTGTGCTTTCCCCAAAACAATCAACATCACTCTTATTATTAATGTTTGCATTTAATACTGTTGGTTCATTAACAGTGAAAGTTTCTGTATTGGTACATCCATCATCGTCTGTTACGGTAACGGTATAGGTTCCTTGACCTAAATTTAGTTCTGTAGCGGTTGTGTTTGCACTGCTGCTCCATTGAAAATTGGTATAAGTTCCTGTACCTCCTGTTGGTGAAGCTGTTGCAGAACCTGTAATGTCCCCGTTACAAAGTACATCTGAAACTAAAACGTTTGGTTGAATTTGGGAAGGTTCATTTAAAACAATGGAATCAACAACCGTACAAAGGTTATTATCTGTTACAGTTACAAAATATTGACCTTGGCATAAATTGTTTGCAGTTGCAGTAGTCTGAGCCAGAGGATCACTCCATAAAAAGGAGTATGGAGCAGTTCCTCCTCCAGTAAAAACAGTAATCCGACCATCACAATCTCCAAAGCAAGTGGGTTGTGTTGGAATTAATAAATTTGATATTTGAAATGGTTCTGAAATTGCAAATTGTGGAGGAGGGAATAATTGAGTGTTATCGCCTAGATCAAAAATTGTTATAGTAAAGTTTCCTGTTCTAAGGTTAAACACAGTATCCCCAACTTGAAAAAATTGTTGAGGGGTTGTATTTATTCTAATAATGTATGGTCCGGTAACTCCTATCGTTTGAATAGAATCAATGACAACAAATCCATCTGTAGCTCCAAAACAACTAGGGTTCCCAAAGCTAATAAAAGCATTCACTACAGCTGACTTTGACTGCAGTGACGATAAACTCAAAAAAACGATAAAAAGAAAAAGCTTGTAAAAACTTTTCATGTAGTAGTAATTAAATTATATTATTGACTCTTCAAAACCCTAAAAAACATCGCTTAAAAGACAATTAATGTCGATTAAAGTTATTTAACAAATGTAGCAAAATAGGTAAATACATTACTCTATTTAATTTCAAATTCTTTTATAGACGAATTTTAATCATAAAAAGTTTCAAAACTGCTGGAAATTTGTAGAATAAAAAATACTGATTTACAGGTATTTTTAGCTAATCGTGTTATAATATTCTTTTTGAATTTCCTCTATTTAGCTATCCAAATTGAAAATTTTTATTGATTGGAAGTTTTTAGCTTTTGCTGTATTATACTAAAAGTTTAGAATACCTAATAGTTCTAGTGCCTTTTGACTTCTATTTATACTATCTAAAAAATGATCTGAAAAACCATCAACTTATTGAAGACCCACTATCAATTTTAGCATCTGGTTGAATAAGGCTCAAGCTTCCATCTGAATTTTCAGCCATTAATACCATTCCTTGAGATTCAATCCCCATAATTTTTCTTGGAGCCAAGTTCACTAAAACCTGTACTTGTTTTCCAATAATGGCTTCGGGTTGATAATATTTAGCAATACCTGAAAGAATTGTGCGAACTTCTGAACCAACATCAATTTTTAATTGCAATAGTTTATTGCTTTTTGCAACTTTTTCAGCAGCAATCACTGTTCCCACTCGTAAATCCATTTTCAAAAAATCATCGAATTGCATGTCAGTTTTAAACTTCGTTTGAGCAGTATTACTTTCCATGGCTGTTTCTTTTAATTTGTTTTTTTGAAATTCTATTTCATTATCTTCAATTTTTTGGAACAAGTGTTCTGCATCTCCAATTGATTGATCTGTCTTTACTAAATCTAAACTTCCTAAGTTCTCCCATGAAAGCGCATCGAGTTTCAATAATTCTACTAATTTCTTGCTGCTATCTGGTAAAAAAGGAGCAAAAGCAATGGCAGCATTTGCTGCAATTTGTAAGCTCAAGTTCAAAATTGGTTCAACCGCAACTGGATTTGTTTTTATCAATTTCCATGGTTCTGTTTCAGCCAAAAACTTATTCCCTAAACGTGCTATGCCCATCGCTTCGTTCTGGGCATCTCTCAATTGCTTTCGATTTAACTTTTCAGTACAGTTTTTTACTAAGGTTTTAAGCTGTTCAACTACATTTTGGTATTCGTTGAATTGTGTATCAACTTTTGGGACTATTCCATTGTAGTATTTGTGAGTCAGCACCACTGCTCGATTAATAAAATTGCCATAAATGGCAACCAATTCATTGTTATTCCTAGCTTGAAAATCTTCCCAAGTAAATTCACTGTCTTTGGTTTCAGGAGCAATGGAACAAAGCACATACCTCAACACATCTTCTTTCCCTTTAAAATCCTGAATAAATTCATGCACCCAAACCGCCCAATTTCTAGATGTAGAAATCTTTTGGCTTTCTAAATTCAAAAATTCATTGGCAAGCACGTTATCGGGCAAGTTAAATCCTTCATGTGCTTTTAATAAAATTGGAAAAATCACACAGTGAAAAACGATGTTGTCTTTCCCAATGAAATGAAGGATTTCAGCTGAATCGCTCTGCCAGTAATCTTTCCAGTCTTCCTCATTTTCATCGCACCAAGCTTTTGTTGCAGAAATATAGCCGATGGGCGCATCTAGCCAAACATACAAAACTTTTCCTTCGGCATTTGGCAATGGTACTTTCACACCCCAATCTAAATCTCGGGTCATCGCTCGGGATTGAAGCCCTCCATCGATCCATGATTTACATTGTCCGATGACATGCTTCCTCCAAGTTTTAGGATCGTGGTGTTGATTTCCATCTAACATTCCAGTTTCTATCCATTCTCTGAGCCAACTTTCGTGCTTTTGCATGGGCAAATACCAATGCGTTGTTTCTTTTAAAACAGGCGATTTTTTACTTAAGGTAGAAATCGGCTGAATCAAATCATTGGGGCTTAGAGCTGAACCACATTTTTCGCATTGATCTCCATAGGCATTTTCGTTTCCACATTTTGGACAGGTTCCCGTAATGTATCGATCAGCTAGAAATTGCTGGTACTCCTCATCGTAAAACTGTTCGTTAGTTTCTTTTGTAAAAACTCCTTTGCCTTCTAGAACCTTAAAAAATTCTTGTGCCGTTTCATGATGGAGTTCATCTGAGGTTCGGTGAAAAACATCGAAGGTGATTCCGAAGTCTTCGAAGGCTTTTTTATTCAACTCATGAAACTCATCGACAATTGCTTTGGGTGTTTTTCCTTCCTTTTTTGCACGCAAAGTAATGGCGGCTCCATGTTCATCTGAGCCGCAAACAAAAAGTACTTTTTCATTTTTTAAGCGCAGGTAACGCACATAAATGTCTGAAGGTAAATAAGCTCCGGCAAGATGTCCAATGTGAATGGGCCCGTTGGCATAAGGAAGTGCAGCTGTGATTAAATGTCGTTTTATTGCGCTCATGAAAGGAAATTTTGAAAGACAAATATAAGCAGTTCAATCCGTGGTAATAGAAAAACCTAAAGTGCTTTTGAAGCACTCTTCCAAAAAATTCTGCCCTTTTTTCTCAGGCGTTTTTTAATGATGACATTTAAGAAAAGTGCCAACAAAATAATGCCTGTTCCTGAATAAAATCCCAAAGACATTTTTTCAGATTCTCCAAAAATAAGCACTGCTAATACAATTCCATAAACTGGTTCTAAATTGATGCTCAAACTCACAGTAAATGGAGTTAATTCTTCCATGACTTTAACACTTGCGACAAATGCAAATGCGGTACAAATAATTCCTAAAATTAAAAGGTAAAAAGCATCGGAGCTGCTCAATTGAAAATCTGGTAAAAGACTAGGGTCTTTTATGAAAAAATAAATGGTGATGCCTATGAATCCTCCAAACAACTCATAAAGTGATATTCTTCCAGAGTCATACTGTTTAATTAATAAGCCATTCAAAACGGTAAATAATGAAGCTAAAAAAGCAGCGATTATTCCCAAAATAAGTCCCCAGCTAACATCTGTTTCAAATTGAAAAATAAAGTACAAACCCAGAAGCACCAATAGTCCTAAAAATAATTCATATAGGTGAATTTTGCGTTTAAAAAACAATGGTTCTAACAGTGAAGTAAATAAAGAAGAAGTTGCCAAAGCCGCTAGGGTAATGGAAACATTGGATTGTTTGATGGCTTCAAAAAAGAAAATCCAGTGGGCAGCGATAATAAATCCTGTAAAAAGGGTTTTAAAAACCCCTTTTTTATTCATGATGAAGGACTTCTTTCTCAGAAGCAGGTAAACTGCTACTGCAAAAGAAGCAATTAGCATTCGGTACCAAACAAGGCTGTCTGATGGAACACTTATCAATTTTCCTAAAATTCCGGTAAAACCAAAAATGAGTACTACAACATGAAGTAGTATGAGGTTTTTGTAATTTGCTATTTGTCCCAAGCTATCCTTATTGAAAGGGCTAAAAATAAGTCAAAATTTCAGCATTATGCTGACTTTGCTTTTTGGTAATAAAATAAAAGTGACTTAATCTTTATTATTTAAGCGATTCAATCACTCCAAAGCATACAGCACTGGTTTGCTCGGGCTTGCATCATTTTCGAAGCTTGCAATTTGAAGGTTAAGGAGGTACAAACCATCTTTTAGTTGCTCGTCCACAAAAATTAACTCCGTAATGGTTCTTTGTAAATTGATAGTTTCTGGAAATTCCCAAAATGCTCGATGTGCAGCTAAAGCTCCTCCATCTTCTTCTCGATCAACAGAGGGCAAATCAATTAAAAAATGTTGAATTCCTTGTTTTACTAATTCAGTCATTGCAAGAGGCTCAACAAATGCAGGATTGGTGTTGGAGTAGTGCTTGCTCAGCTTCTCCTTTGTGTTGGGTAAGGTTCGTATGATAATGGCTTCGGCATCGAGGTGTTTTCTCAGATTTTTAATGTCATTCCAAAAAATAACTGCATCTCCATTTTCTAGTATTTGGGGACTGATAGTAATTACTTCTGCCAAGAAAAAAAACTGATTTAGCACTTGGTTCACTGAAAAAACCTCTTTAGCAATGTGTCCAACACACTCAGTATGTGTTCCATGCCCGTGTGGATTAAACGCAATATCCCTAAAGTTTACACTCCCTCCTTCAGCGACAGAACCTGTAAATTGCTCGGTTCTCACCGGTTCAATTTTAGGAGGGTCAACATACCAAGCAGTGGGGTTGTCGGAAGATGCGCGCATAGTTATCGAGATATCTAATGGCTTTGAAAGATCCGCTTGATAAGATTTGTGAGTATGTTGAAATTGTATTTTCATAAAATAAAAGTAGCATACTTATTCTTTAAAATTAAATACAATTGGAATTTTCATTCTCAAAGCAACATCTCTACCCTGTTGTTGAGCTGGAATCAATTTTGGCAGTCTTTGTACAGCTTTAATAGCAGCTTTGCTCATTGCTTCACTTGTACTTTGCAATACTTTTATCTCTCCAATATTTCCTTCTGAATCTATTACAAAACCAACTTCAGCACCTTGACTCTTTTTAAGCTGTCTTAATTGTGGTGTTACTTTAAAGCTTTTTAAAACTCTTTCGTGCAAATCATTCATGCTGCATGTTTCAAGTTCTTTTCCATACAAGCCGGCACATTTTTTATAATGAGCGAATACTTGAACTGCCTCATAAATTTCAGTTTCATCAGTTAACTCTTCTCCACCCAAAGTAAAAATTGAAGGATCTACTTTAAAAATAGCTTCTGACTTAGCATCAGTTGCATCAATAGTTTCATCAAACTTTTCATCAATTTTTGTATCGGGTAAATCTACTACAGGCACAAAGTCAGTGCTTGGCTTTTTCAGTTTAGGCATTTCTACTTTTTCAGTTCTGTAGGTTATTGGTGGCAGCATTTCTTCACCTTCAAAATATATCTCATCTTCCCAATCTAATACAACGGTGTATCGAACAGTTGTCCATTCAAATGCTGTTAAACTAAGTGCCAGTGCTATTACTAATCCACTTAGAAATCGATTAAAAAAAGAAAAGATTGATTTTTTACTTTGCTTTAACTGGTTCATGGCGATTTGTTTTAGGGGTTTTATGCTAAACGAATTTTGAACTGAGTAAATTGTACTTTGGCTTTTATTTAACTTTTTATATTTTCATAGTTAGTTTTTGATTTGGAAAAAATTAATATGAATACTCGCATATCTACCGAATAATTAAAGTGCTGTTTGAAAATATTGTTTTTTCATGTTCC
>TARA_R110002096_G_scaffold22675_38_pt1 | contig 12560 bp, 13 predicted proteins | sample TARA_R110002096 | Tara Oceans TARA_R110002096 (sample SAMEA4397295) | marine metagenome | biome: Polar Biome; feature: [DCM] deep chlorophyll maximum layer (ENVO:01000326); material: water (ENVO:00002006), including particulate matter (ENVO:01000060) such as... | depth 35 m | reverse complement strand
ATGGTGTTCTACGCCTTGTGCCTGCAGTGTGTCGCGACAATCGCGGTGATGCGCCGCGAGACAAACACGTGGCGCTGGCCATTGTTTGCCTGGGTCTACATGACGACGCTCGGTTATGTCGGCGCCCTGCTCTGCTTTCAGATCGGCTCCGCCATCACGGCCGCGTAAGCGCGCAACACACCCCGCTCGGGCCGTTTAGCCGTTATACTGCGCGGTTAGCATGCGTCAGGAGCAGATTCAGATGTTTCAGGTGACGGACGACGTCCGTATCGAAGGCCTCAGGCCGCTCATTCCCCCGGCGATCCTGATGGAAGAAATGCCCATCACGGAACACGCGTCGAACACAATCGCGACCGCACGGGCGATCGCGAGCAATATCGTAACGGGTCACGACGATCGCCTGCTCGTGGTCGTCGGCCCGTGCTCGATCCACGATCCGAAAGCCGCCCTCGAGTATGCCGACAAGCTCCAGGGCGTGGCCGAGAGCCTGCGCGACGACTTGCTCGTTGTCATGCGGGTGTATTTCGAAAAACCCCGCACGACGGTCGGCTGGAAAGGTCTGATCAACGACCCCCACCTCGACGGCAGCTTCGACATCAACAGCGGATTGCGCGCCGCACGGAAGCTGTTGCTCGAACTCGCGCAGCGCGGGCTGCCGGCCGGCTCAGAATTTCTCGATGTCATCACGCCGCAGTTCATTGCCGATTTGATCGCCTGGGGCGCAATCGGCGCCCGCACGACGGAAAGCCAGATCCACCGCGAGCTCGCCTCCGGGCTGTCGATGCCGGTCGGATTCAAGAACGGTACGGACGGCAACGTGCAAATTGCCATCGATGCGATTGGCGCCGCGCGCCATCCTCATCACTTCCTGTCAGTGACGAAACAGGGAATTTCCGCAATCGTCAACACGACCGGTAATGACACCTGCCACCTGATCCTGCGCGGATCGAATTCAGGCCCGAATTGCGATAGAGAATCCGTCGCCGACGCCGAAAAGAAACTGACGGAAGCCGCGGTGAATCACCGCCTCATGATCGACTGCAGCCACGGCAACAGTATGAAAGACCACACACGACAACCCGCCGTTGCCGCGGAAGTTGCCGAACAGGTCGCTGCCGGAACCCAGGCCATCATGGGCCTCATGATCGAAAGTCACCTGAAAGGCGGCAAACAGAACCACAATGACGAAACACCGCTCGTCTACGGTCAAAGCATCACGGATGCGTGTCTCGACTGGGAATCCACGAAACCGGTGCTCGAAACCCTCGCCGCTGCCGTGCGGGAACGGCGGAGTGGTCTCAAATAGGTCTACGTTCTTGCGCGTTGCCGCACTCGTGCTCGCCGCGGCGCTCGCGAACGCCGCGGCGGCGGCTCCGGACTACCCGCAACGCGTTGCGTCGATGAACCTGTGCACGGATTCGATGCTGTTCGAACTCGCGCGTCCGGAACAGGTCATTTCCGTCACGACCCTGTCACGCGACCCGGATGTGTCTTATTTCGCTGCCCGCAGCCGTGACGTCCATGTCAACCGCGGTCTCGCCGAAGAAGTCATCGAGTTGCAACCCGACCTCGTGCTCACCGGAGTGCACACGGCGAGCGGCGCGAACGACTTGCTGCGGCGTCTTGGATTCAACGTCCTGTCGTTCGAGCCCGCGCTCGACCTCGACACGTTCCGCGCCTCATTCCGCCGGCTCGCGGCGGCAATCGGCGCGAGCGTTCGGGCCGAGCGTTTACTTGCCACAATGGATCGACGGATCGAACTGAGCCGCCAGCGCACGCCGACAGCGCGTCCCACGGCAATTATTTATCGCCCGAACGGATTCTCTCCCGGGTTTCGTTCGCTTGCTCACGATATGCTCGTCGCTGCCGGGTTCCGTAATCTCGCACAGGACTTTGGTATCGAGTACGGCGGCTTCGTGCCGTTGGAGAGACTCGTCGTCGCGGCGCCGGACTTCGTTCTGCTCGATGCGAATCCGACCGACTCCCCGGCTCTCGCTGACGCGATACTGATCCACCCGGCGCTGCTGAAGCAGCGTGACAGAAAACACTTGCGCCGGATTGAGATCGCCGAAAAATACTGGACCTGCGGCGGCACCTTCATCGCCGAGGCGATCGAACATCTCGCTGCGTTTGCCGCTCACTGAACGTGCACGCCGCGAACCATCACAAACCGCGCGGCCGCATTGTGCTCGTGCTCGCCGGCACGATACTCGTGCTGCTGTTCCTGTCGCTGTGGATCGGACCGGTACGGCTCACGCTCCCCGACGTCTGGTCTGCGCTCACCGGGGATCCGGGCCCGCTCGCGACGGTCGTACGTGAAATACGGCTGCCGCGGGCGATTCTTGCCTGTTTGATCGGCGCGAGCCTCGGCATGAGTGGCGCGGCGCTGCAGGCGCTCGTGCGCAATCCGCTCGCGGAGCCGGGCCTGATCGGCGTGTCGGCTCTTGCCGCGCTCGGCGCGGTCATCGCCTATTACTCGGGGCTGTCCGGAACGTATGCGTTCGCACTACCGCTCGGCGGGATTATCGGCGCATTCCTTGCCGTCATCGCCTTGTTCGCATTGACCGGGCGCGGCCGTGGGACGTTAACGCTGATCCTCGCCGGCGTTGCGATAAACAGCCTCGGCGGCGCGCTCACCGCGCTCGCCCTGAACCTCTCGCCGAACCCGTTCGCGGCGTATGAAATTTTCTTCTGGCTCATGGGCTCGCTGTCGAACCGCAGCAGCGAGCACGTCTACATGGTCCTCCCGCTCATGTTGTGCGGGTGGGCGTTTTTACTCGCGGCCGCGCGCGGGCTCGACACGTTCACGCTCGGCGAAGAAGTCGCCGCGACGCTCGGCGTCAACATCGCGCGCACGCGCTGGTTCGTCATCGTCGGCAGCGCGCTGGCCGTCGGGGCCGGGGTTGCTGTTGCCGGTATTGTCGGTTTCGTCGGTCTCGTGGTCCCGCACCTGCTGCGGCCATTCGTTGGCCATCGACCCATCGTCCTGCTGCCGGTCAGTGCGCTCGGCGGGGCCGCGCTGACGCTCGCGGCGGATCTCGTGTCGCGCGCCCCGATTGGCGGCGCGGAACTGAAACTCGGCGTCGTCACCGCCCTCATCGGCGCCCCGTTCTTCCTCTTTCTCGTGCTCAAGACACGCCAGGACGTCGCATGAACTGTGTCGAGGCGCACGGTATCGCTGTGGAACTCGGCGGACGACGCGTGCTGAACGGGGTCGACTTCGCGCTCGGTGCCGGCGAACTCGTTGGCCTGATCGGCCCGAACGGCTCCGGTAAAACAACGCTGCTGCGTACGCTGTGCGGCCTCGAGTCACCGCTCGCGGGCCACCTCGCGCTGGCGGGCGATCCGATCTCTGAGCTCAGTCCGGTAGTGCGTGCGCGGCGAATTGGCTATTTGCCGCAACACGCGGTGTTCCACTGGCCGCTGACCGTCGCGAATGCCGTGGCACTCGGACGCCACGCCAACGCCGCATCGTTGTTTGGCTCAGCCGCGGCCGACCGTGCGATCATCGCCGATGCGCTGGCGGCCACCGGCCTCAGCGCAATGGCGGAACGGCCGGTAAACGAGTTGTCGGGCGGCGAAGCAATGCGTGTACACATCGCCCGGCTGCTCGCCGGCGGACACGCCGCCCTGATTGCCGATGAGCCGGTCACCTCGCTCGATCCTCGCTATCAGCTCGAACTGCTCGCAATCCTGCGGCGACAGGCCGAAGCCGGGATCGGGGTCGTACTGTCGCTGCACGACGTACCGCTCGCGTTTCGCACCTGCGATCGCATCGTGGCAATGCGGGACGGGGTAGTCACAGCGTCGGGTACGCCGCAAGCGATGATCGATGACGGTATACTCAAACGTGTGTTCAGTATCGACTTCGACCGGGTTGATACCCCGTCCGGGATGACAGTCGTTGCGCGAGCCCCTCGCGAAAACCAGTAACGGAGCCCCATCATGCGCATCGTGAGTCTGCTGCCAAGCGCGACGGAATTTATTTGCGCGCTGGGTCTGCGCGATCAACTCGTCGGTGTCTCGCACGAATGCGACTATCCGCAAACCGTGGCCGGGTTACCGGTCGTCACGCGGACGCACATGGATCACAACGCCACGAGTCGCGAAATCGATGCGCAGGTGCGCCGCGAACTCGAGTCGAAACAAGCCCTGTACGCCCTGAACGACGCGGTTCTGGAGGCGCTCGCGCCGGATCTGATCGTCACGCAGTCGCTGTGCGATGTTTGCGCGGTTGCCGAAGCTGACGTCAGCGCCGCGGCGTGTACCCTGCCGGGCTCACCGGCGGTTTTCAACCTGCAACCGATGAATCTCGCTGACGTTATCGAGACGACGACCGCTTTAGCCGCCGCGGCCGCGGTCCCGGCGGCAGGCGAGCAACTTCGGCGCGACATGACCGCTCGAATCGATGCGGTCCGCGCCCGTTCGGCGGCGATTCCGCGGCACATGCAGCCGCGGGTCGTGTTCCTCGAGTGGCTCGACCCGCCATTCAATGCCGGCCACTGGACCCCTGAAATCATCGAGATCGCCGGCGGCTTGCCGCAGCTCGGCGCCGCCGGTGAACCGTCGGGCACAATCACCTGGGAAGCGGTTGCCGCAGCGGATCCGGATCACATCGTAATCGGTTGCTGCGGATTCGATATCGCGCGGACGCGCCGGGAAATCGGGATCCTGCTGCGGGACCCCGCACACCCCGCCGCCGCGGTACTGGCACACCAGCCGGTCAGCATCGTCGACGGTAACGCGTATTTCAACCGACCGGGCCCGCGACTCGTCGATAGCCTCGAGTTGATGGCGCACGTCCTGCACCCCGAACACCACCCGTTACCCGCAGCCGTAACCCCTGCAGTCGCGCTGTAAACACGGCCGCGGCGACGGTCTAACGATATTCCAAATTCAACTTGGGCCGCTGGCGCGGACTCGTGGATAATCACGTTTAGTTATATTAACTACGTGATTAATCGCATTATGAGCATAACGCATTATCCCTCACAGCCGCCGGCCGCCATCCCGGGTTTGAGTGCCACAAATGTGCGCCTCGCGAATGCATCGCCGCCAGAGATTATCGAACACGTTCACGACGTAGCAGCATGCCCCGTGATCTCGACGAATTTCCGACCGCTGTCGATCGCGCTCGTCCACCTCGTCAATCGGATCATTCCTCGTATCCCGGTATTGTGGGTCGACCACGGCTACAACACGCCGGAGACGCGCGCATTCGTGCGTCAGGTCACCGCCGCGTTCGGGTTGAATCTGCACGTCTACCGGCCGCGACTTGGCGACGCCGGGCCCGGGAATACGGGGGTCCCGCCACTGGAAACGCCGGCCCATGCGCGCTTCACGCAGCGCGTGAAGCTCGAACCCTTTGCCCGCGCGCTGGCCGAGTGGAAGCCCGATTACTGGATCACCGGTATTCGCGCCGATCAGACGGAATACCGCCGCACGCTCGATGTTTTTTCAGCCGGACCGCAGGGCAGCATCCGGGTCGCACCGTTTTTCCGTTGGACGGAGATCGATGTAGAAGGCTATATCTACGACCACGGGCTCCCGGATTACACGAATTACACCGACCCCACAAAGGGCCCGGCCGAGCGCGAGTGCGGACTGCAGCAGCTCGGGTAAAGCCCGCGCGGCCGGGTAGCGTGGTTTACGACTCGACCGCGACCGGGATTTTGCCTATCCGGGTCTGCCATTCGCGTGGACCGGTGATATGCACGGATTCACCGCGTGCATCGACCGCGACCGTTACCGGCATATCCTCGACGACGAATTCCCGAATCGCCTCCATGCCGAGGTCCTCGAATGCGACGAGACGCGACGAACGGATGGCTTTCGAGACGAGGTAGGCTGCACCGCCAACGGCCATCAGATACACCGCCTGGTGTTTTGCGATCGCATCGATTGCCGCCGGCCCGCGTTCCGCCTTGCCGATCATGCCAAGCAGACCGGTGTCGGCGAGCATCATTTCCGTGTACTTGTCCATTCGCGTCGCCGTCGTCGGCCCCGCCGGCCCGACCACCTCATCCCGCACGGCATCAACCGGCCCGACGTAGTAGATAAAGCGGTTCGAGAAATCGACCCCGTCCGGCAGGGCTTCGCCCCGCGCGAGCATGTCCTGGATACGCTTGTGCGCGGCATCGCGCCCGGTCAGCATCGCCCCGTTCAACAGCAGCGTTTCACCCGGTTTCCAGGTCTGCACTTCCTCCGGAGTCACGGTGTCGAGGTTGACCCGCCGTGCGCTGTCGCCCACCGACCAGGTGATCTCCGGCCAATCCGACAGCTTCGGCGTCGCCAGCACGGCGCTGCCCGTCCCGTCGAGCTGAAAATGGACGTGGCGGGTTGCGGCACAGTTCGGGATCATCGCCACCGGTTTCGATGCGGCGTGGGTCGGGTAATCGAGTATTTTCACATCGAGAACGGTTGTGAGGCCGCCGAGTCCCTGCGCACCGATGCCCAGCGCATTGACTTTTTCGTACAGTTCCACGCGGAGTTCTTCGAGCGTATTCGCCGGACCGCGTGCGATCAGCTCCTGCATGTCGATCGGATCCATCAACGATTCCTTCGCCATGACCATCGCTTTTTCCGCCGTACCGCCGATCCCGATTCCCAGCATCCCGGGCGGACACCAGCCCGCACCCATGGTCGGTACCGTTTTCAGGACCCAGTCGACGATGGAGTCGGACGGGTTCAGCATGACGAATTTCGACTTGTTTTCCGAGCCACCACCTTTCGCCGCCACCGTAATATCGAGCTTGTCGCCCGGTACGACACTCACGTGGATGACCGCCGGCGTGTTGTCTTTCGTGTTGACCCTGGCACCAGCCGGGTCGTTCAGAATCGATGCCCGCAGCTTGTTATCCGGGTTCAGATACGCCTGCCGCACACCCTCGTTGATCATCTCCTCAAGGCCAATGTCCGCGTCCCAGTTCAAATCCATGCCGACCTTGCAGAACACGGTGACGATGCCCGTGTCCTGGCAGATCGGTCGTTTGCCTTCCGCGCACATGCGCGAGTTGATCAGAATCTGGGCGATCGCATCTTTTGCCGCCTGGGACTCCTCCATCTCGTAGGCGCGGGTCAGGTTCGCGATGTAATCCGGCGGATGGTAATAGGAAATGTACTGTAAGGCGTCGGCGACGCTCTGGATGACGTCGGCTTGTTTGATTGTCGTCACGAGGGTGATGCTCCGTCAGTTCACAGCGGCAAGGATAAACCAGCGGCGCACCGGGAAGGAACCGCGGCGCGGTATGGGCGCCGCGCGAACACCGCATCCACGCAGCGAGCGGGAATTACAGGTTCTTCAGAATTTCGTCCTGGTCCCGTTGCTGTGCTTCGGGAAGCGTCTGCTCGAGGGAATCCTTGCGCTTGAGTTCGCTGTCCACGTACGCGATCCACTGCTGCGCGGCGGCTGCGCTACGCTTGTCCCGTGCCGCATTGACGAACGCGTTCCGTGCCGAGCTGAGTTTGCGCTGATTGAACAGCGCCATGCCGAGCATGATGTTCGCAACGTCATTACGTTTGACGCCGCCTTTCTCGAGCCCTTTTTGCACCGCATCCGCGGCCTCTTCCCAGCGATCGAGGTTGATATACGATTGCGCGAGGCGTACGTACAATTCTCCATCGCCGGACAGCGCCGCGGCGCGCGCGAGTGGCGGAATCGCCTTTTCGTCTTCGCGCGCCTGGTACCACGCCTGCGACAGCAGGCGGAGATTCCGTCCGTTCGCTTCGACATTCTTCGCGTCGATTTCCTTCTGCAGTACTTTGGCCGCCTTGTACGGCACCCCGTGCAACAGGTACAGGTTCGCGAGATTGACGACGTGGTGCGGTTCGGTAACGTACCCGGACTCGTACAGAGCCTCCGTCAAGGCGAGCTGCTTGCGGGTGTCGCCCAATTCGCTGTAAACGCCCGCGAGCGTCAACAGGTATTGCTCCTTCGGGTACAGCGCGATGAGTTCTTTCAGCACGCCGATCATGCGCTGGTAGTCCTTCAACTCGTAGTAGCACACGCGCAACAGCAACAACCAGTTCTCGCGCGGCTTCTTGCCCTGTGCGCGGTACTTCTCGATCGCGGTAGAAATCGGTTGTACGGCCTGCTTGTACTGCGTGAGCTGAAAGTGAGCCTGCCCGAGCAACATATACACATCGGGCGCCGGGTCTGGCACGGCGGCCATCAGCCGCTTAACGGTTGCCAGAGCCTTGGCATAATCTTCCTGCGTGAAATAGAGCTGGCTCAGCGTTTTCAGCGTGCTTTGTACGATTGCTTCCGGGATGTCCCCGGCCGCGAGCACATTCTCGTACGCCCTGACCGCATCCGCGTAACGTTCCTGCAGGTAATACGCGTACGCTGTCAGGTTCCAGATCTGGGCGTTCTCATACACCGACAACTTCGGTTTCGCGCGCAGATTTTTCAGAATCGCGTGACCGTCTGAATATTTTTTCGCTTCGACAAGTTCCTGCGCTTCTTGCAACCCTTCGAAAACGTCCTGACTCATCGCGACGGTATTCTTCGTTTTTTCGTCGTTCTCCGCAGCTGTAGCAACACCCGTCGCACACGCGCCGATCAACACGAACAGGGCAAGCAGGAAGCCGACTACCGAACACCGCATCAGTTATTTCTCGAGCTCGTAGGTGAATTTGTTACGGACGCCGGGAACCTCGACCGCCTGGCCGTCGATTACCCGCGGCTTGTACTTGAATTTCAGCGCCGCATCGACGGATGCTTTTTCGAACAAGGAACTACTGCATTGACCCGGGATGACACGTGCGTCGCGCGTCGTACCCGAGCGCGTCACGGTGTATTCGACGATGCAGAAGCCCTCGACTCCGCGTGATACCGCGCGGCGCGGATAGATCGGCGCGACTTTCACTATCGGGAGGTAATCCCCTTCGCCGACCCCGAGGCTGAACCCGCCGGAAGTCAAATCGATATCGGTTTCGACCGGCACCGCGGAGATCGCAATCTTGTCCGCCGAAGGGGTCAGGTCGTCGAGTTTTGGTGCCGGCGGCTCCGGCGGCGGCGCATCCGGCGGGGGCGGTTTACGCGGTTTGATCTGTTTGCGCTCGATCACCTCGTTCTTTTTTACCCGCACGAAGTCGACCAGCGCGCCTCGTTTCGCGTCGTCCAGCGAGCGGTCGGCAGTGGCAATCAGGTATTGCATCACCCAGAACAGGCCCAGCGTGACGACCGCACCGAGCAGCAACCCGACGAGCAGACGCACCGCCATCATCGGGTCTTTCGTTTTCGACTCTACCGCTGTGACGCTGGCCACGTATGCTATTGCTCTTGTGCGGCGATCGCGACGTTGAACACACCCGCCGAACGCGACGCGTCCATTACCTTGATCAAGGTCTCGGTCTTGGAATCCTTGTCGGCCTGGATGACAACCGAGCCCTGCGGGTTCTCGGCGTGCAGTCGTTCGATATTCGGCCGCACCGAGCGAACATCGACCCGTCGCCGATCGATCCAGATCTCGTTCTTCGCGTTGATGGCAATGAGAATATTCGCCTTTTCCTGTTTCACCGCGGTTGCGGCATCGGGGCGATTCACGTCGATGCCGGCTTCCTTCACGAAAGTCGCCGTTACGATGAAAAAAATCAGCATGATGAAAACGACATCGAGCATCGGCGTGATATCGATTGCCGATTCGTCTTCGTCAGCCGTTGCCCTGGCCATCATTCGTCGCATAATCGTTCCTTCACGGTTTGTGGACCATATCGCCGGCGTTCGGCTTAATGGTCCATCGTCATGTGTTCACCGAGCAGTGCCCGCTCGCGTCCGACCCGCCCCTGCAGATACGCGCTCATCGCCACACCCGACAGCGCCGCGACCATGCCGGCCATCGTCGGCACCGTCGCCTTGGATACGCCGGCGGCCATCGAGCGCGGGTTGCCGGAGCCCGAAATCGCCATCACCTCGAATACTTCGATCATGCCGGTGACGGTGCCGAGCAAGCCCATCAACGGACACAGCGCCACGCAGGTCTGGATCAGACCCATGTTCCGCTCGAGCCCCTGGGAAACGGTGGAGATCAGATACAGCCGCACCTGGTGCGCGTGCCACGACGTGCGCTCGCGCCGGGATTCCCATTGCGCGAGCGCCGCACGGGTGGCACCGGGGTGCTTCGACATCAAGTACATGAGACGTTCGAAAATCAGTCCCCACATGACGAGGGTCAGCAGCCCGATCAGCAGCAGCACATCGCCGCCGAGCTCGAAGAAATCACGTATCGCTTCGAGCGCCGGAAAATTGTAGAACAGGGCTTCCATCGAAACCCGTCAGGCTGCCGCGTGCTGACGTTCGGCCTGTTCGGCAACCATGCCCGTCGCCTGCTCTTCCAGCACCTGGTTTACCCGTCGTGCCCGGCTCGAAACGAGGGTATGCAGGAGTACGGTCGGGATCGCGACGCACAGGCCGAGCACCGTCGTCACAAGCGCCTGTGAAATACCGCCCGCCATCAGCTTCGGATCGCCGGTACCGAACAGCGTGATCGCCTGGAACGTGATGATCATGCCGGTAACCGTACCCAGCAGTCCGAGCAGCGGCGCGACGACGGCAATGATCTTCAGGAACATCAGCAGCCGGTTGATCTTCGGCGTTTCTTTCAGGATCGCCTCGGACAATTTCAGCTCGAGCGTTTCGACATCCGCCCGCGGGTTGTCGTGATAGACCTTGAGCACGCGTCCGAGCGGGTTGTTGCCGGGCTGGTCCGTTTTCTTCGCCTGCGCGCGAACGCGCATGCCGGTAACCGTGAGCATGAGCAGGCGCTCGAGCGCAATCAGCAATGCCAGCATCCCGAGCCCGATGATCACATAGCCAACGACGCCACCTTGATCGATCCGCTCGCGCAGGTCCGGCGCCTCGACGAGCAGGGACAGAATCTGACCCCGCGACGGATCGAGTCCGAACGGCGCAACCCCGCTGCCCGTCGCCTCGAACGCCTCGACTTTTTCGAGGTAGCGTTTCTGCGGCTGACGACCGAGCTCGAGCAGGCGTCCGGTTTCGGGCACGTACTGCAGGTACTTGCCGTCGGCGACGACGTTAAACGCGCCGATCCGCGTGACGTCTTTCTGCACCTCGTCGCCGGTTGCCGAAATGACCGTGGTCGGGAACGTGACGACCTTGCCGGATTCCGTCATTTCGCGCTGCAGTTCAAACCACAGTCGCTCGATTTCTTCCAGCGAGGCCAGCCTGCTCGTTTGTCCCATCTTTTTCGCGAGTTCGGTCAGGAACCCGGTGCGGTCGGGGAACTGTACCTGCGTCAGCGAACTCTCGAATTGTCCGCGGGCGTCGCCCGACGCCTGTTGCAGCACGCCGAACAACTCTTTCAGCGATCCGAGTCTTTCTTTCAGCGCGTTTTCGAGATCGACAATCTTCAGATCGTTTTCTTCGAACTCCGTTTCGAGTACCTGTGAGCGTTCTTCCTCGCGGGAACGTTCCGCAATCGCGTTGGCCAGTTTCTGCTGTTGCTGGGCCTTGTCCGCCTTGAATTCGGCGATGCGAGCCGCGTTTTCCTTCGAATCCTGAACGCGTCCGCTCTTGACCTTGCCGAGCAGGTCGTCGAGCGAGACGCTCTCGGCCGCCTGAGCAGGCGCGCCGGCGAACAGGAGAGCTGCGAGCAAGGTCGCACAGAACGATGGTTTGTGTGTCATTGTGCTGCTCCTGCGGCCGCTATCGGAAGCACGAGGAGATCAGGCGCGACCTGTTTACGCGCAACCCGCAGCCCTTTCGCGACGTCCTGTTTGTATTGCTCCGGAGGCAGCTCATCCCAGGTTCCACCCTGCTTGTTCCACGCACCCGTGTGGTCACCGCCAACTGTCTGATACAGCAACGCCACACGCCCGACACGCAGGAAATCGACCTCGCGATTCTTACCCGCGACCTCGAGCGTGCCCTTATACGCTTCGATCGTGCGACCGTACTCGTTTTCGATTTCGTACGCCTCGAGGATGCGGCGGAATTTTTCGGCGGCGGTCACGTCGGAACGCTCCATCATGTCGCGCAGTCGCGCGAGTCGTTCGGCGCGCTCCTCGGTCAGGAACGGCACGTCGAGGCGGATAAATTCCTCGAGCGAATCGAGCATGCGAACCATGAGCGGCACGATCTGGCGTTCGATGAGCGAGACCTTGTCGATGGAGTCCGCGAGCGCGGTCATTTCCGAACGCTGATTGTCGACCTGTTTGTTCAGCAGGCCGTTGTAGACCTTGAGCCCGTCGACCACCTTGATAACCTGCTTGAACTTCGATTCGATGTCACCCGCGGCGTCGCCGAGTTTGTCGATTTCCGTTTGCGCCGCCTTGCCCTCGGCCGCGCGCTGCTCGCCCACCTTCGTGACCTGATCTACGTCGGCTGCGACGGCAACGCTGGCGAGCGATACGGCCATAGCCAGGCATAACAATCTGCTTAGTGTTCTCAACTCTTGACTCCCGTTGATGGGTAAACCCGGAACCCGCCGCGGGCGCCGTTCCGGGCGCCGATTTAGTGCCGCTCCGGCAAGCCTTTAACCTGAATGCGGTGCCCGAGAAATTCGAAGCTTAAAGCAATTTTCCGGAAACATCGAGAC
>TARA_R110002096_G_scaffold145492_2_pt1 | contig 12578 bp, 12 predicted proteins | sample TARA_R110002096 | Tara Oceans TARA_R110002096 (sample SAMEA4397295) | marine metagenome | biome: Polar Biome; feature: [DCM] deep chlorophyll maximum layer (ENVO:01000326); material: water (ENVO:00002006), including particulate matter (ENVO:01000060) such as... | depth 35 m | reverse complement strand
GTTGAGCATCGCGCAAATGGCGGCGCTGGCATATCCTGATCGCATTGGGTTGCACCGCACAGGGGATGCGCCGCGATTCCTGTTGTCAGGGGGCAAGGGCGCGATTGTAGACGCATCGGATCCGCTGGCCAGTCAGCGCATGATCGTAGCCATCGATTTGGATGGTGATGCCAAAGAGGCGAAATTGCGGATGGGCATTACCATTTCCGAGGCCGAGGTCACCGAGCTGTATGCGGATCGCATCAAAGATGTGCAGTTTTGCACATGGTCGAAACGCGACGCCAAAGTGATTGCCGTCCAACAACGTGTCCTTGGGGTATTGGTTTTGGCACAAAAGAATTGGAATGATTGTGATGATGCGACCATGGCGATGGCATTGTTGGATGGGATCAAGGAATTGGGCCTCTCAGTTTTACCCTGGGGCAAAGCCGCTCGTTTGCAATTGGCGCGGATCAACAAATTGGTGGCTGATGGGGCAGATTTGCCCGATTGCACAGACGCGGCATTGATGGAACGGATCGATGATTGGTTGTTACCCCACCTGAGTGGTCTGCGTAACAAGGCGGATTTGGGTAAATTGGACATGGCCGCAATCACCAATTCCCTGCTTTCATGGGACGAAAATGAACGCCTGAACCAGTTAACACCACCTTATATTATTGCACCCACAGGCACCAAAATGATGGTGGACTACAGCGGCGATCAGCCAAAAATCGCGGTGCGTTTACAAGAACTCTTTGGCATGACAACCCATCCCACAATCGGCCCCAAACGCACGCCCGTGTTAATTGACCTGCTGTCACCTGCACGGCGTACGGTTCAAACCACCGCTGATCTGCCTAACTTTTGGAAAACATCCTACGACGATGTACGCAAAGACATGCGCGGACGGTATCCGCGCCACCCATGGCCCGAAGACCCCACGTCAGCAGAACCAACAACCCGTGTGAAAAACCCACGTCGCCGTTGATCAACGCTTTACTTTGTCTAAATATCTTGGGGGTGAATGGGCGCAGCTCAGAGGGGGCAACGCCCCCTACTATACCTTATTTGCGCAGGCGCATGGCACGGATCATAGCGCCAACGCGCAAACCACCACCCATTTCAAACCGACTGCGCGTACGTAAAACGGGGGTGCTTGATGATCCTGACATAATACTTTCGCGCAAAACAATATACAGACCACTGGCGATAATCACACCAGCGCCGATGACCGTGGATTTGTCCATTTTTTCGCCAAACAAATAGTACCCAAATATACTAGCCCAAATAATTTGCGAATATTGCATTGGTGCGACAATCGCCGCTTCGCCGATACGATAGGCGGCGATAACGAATAACGTGGCCAAGAAACCTAAGAATGCGATCAAAAACGAGATACGCAAATCACCAATCGGCATCGGCTCGTAATAAAACTGCATCGCCAAGCCCATGAATACAAAGGTTACGATCATTGGATACAACATCAACACAGCCAAGCGTTCCTCTTGGCCAATTTTGCGGATGATAACAGCACCGATTGAGCTGCTGAATGCGGCACCCAAGGCCGCAAGGTGCCCCAATTTCAGCTCAACACTATCAGGGCGTAACACAATCAAGACGCCAAACAAGCCCACCAAAACCGCCATCCAGCGATGAATGCCAACCCGTTCGCCCAAAATCGGAATTGACAGAACTGTAATAATCAGCGGCATTGCGAAAAGGATACTGTAAACCTGCGCCAAAGGGATGACTGAAAATGCATAAAACGCCAATAATGCGCCCATCATGGTGGCAAAGGTGCGCACAATCGACCACATGGGATGCACCGGCAACAATGTACCAGGTTTGGCGTCGCGCATCAAAATGAGTGTCACCATAGGAAGACCAAACAAAACGTTGAAAAACACGATTTGAAAGGATGAATAATCAGCGCCAAGGATTTTCACAAAAACATCATGCGTGGCATAGATCGCGAACGCGATTAATGCGAAAAAAGCTGCCTTTGCATTTGATTTTTCTTGCATATCTATACCTAAAACTGTCGTTCAAATGCAAAACGCCCCCGCGCGATGCAGAGGCGTTTCGAAATCGAATCTTATAAACTTATGCCGCTTCTTTGGCAGCCGCTTGGCGTTCGCTTTCTTCGCGTGACAAGGCAACGGATGTACGTACACCCTTTTCAACAAAGCCCATCATACCGCCGACACAGCGTTCAGTTGGTTCAATGCCGGCACACATCAATACTTCGCGTCCATCGCGAGAGCGTGCCCAACGTGCGATTGATTCAACACCATTGCCGTATTTTTTGTCGTCAGCAATAGCATCATCCAATGCCGCCAAAACAACCGCGGCAAACAGTTTTTGTGACCTTTTACCTTGGTCATTTGTGTAGGCGGAGGCGTCTACGAAATCAAACATGCTGCGGTCCTTTTCTTATTGTAATCTCAGAGGTTGGCACAATATGACTATATTACGCCGATTCGGTACCCCATTGAACGCATAGCTATCATGCAGTCAGTGCATAGCACATATCTTACACATACAAAAATGCGCCCACTTGTCGAAGGCGCATCCAAAAGTTATAGATCGTACCAATAATCCTGCAATCCTAACAAGGTCCTAACAAATGCCAAAAATAAACGGTAACGAAATTCGCATGGGGAACATATTGGAACATAACGGTGGTCTGTGGATTGCTGTTAAAATCGACCATGTGAAACCCGGCAAAGGCGGCGCGTTCGCGCAGGTCGAAATGAAAAACCTTCGCAACGGGTCAAAGTTGAACGAGCGTTTTCGGTCTGCCGATAAAGTTGAAAAAGTACGCCTTGAGCAGAAAGATCAGCAATTTCTATATGAAAATGACGGTATGTTGGTGTTTATGGACAATGAAACATACGAACAAATCGAATTGCCAGCGGACATTTTAGGCGAACGTCGCCCGTTGTTACAAGATGGTATGATCATCCAAATCGAATACCACGAGAGCGAAGCATTAAGTGCGTCATTGCCCACCAAAGTCACCTGCAAAGTTGTAGAAACTGAACCCGCGATCAAAGGGCAAACAACCGCAAACAGTTTCAAACCTGCGGTTTTGGACAATGGTTTGCGGATCATGGTGCCCCCGTTTATCGAACAGGATACGGATATTGTGGTGCACACAGAAACCATGGAATATTCTGAACGCGCCTAATTTTTAAGACCTCTCTTTACTTCACTTTAGCGTTTATGCGCCATAAATGTGACTGAACGGTCGCGTTCAAAGGTGCAAAACCCCGCCCTATTTCATTTGGGCGGGGTTTTTTATGCGACTTTGTTCAGGCGGACGGGGCGTTGATTACGGCCCAATGCGTGGCACACTGTTTTGGTCAGTTCGGGATCGTTGAGCGTGTAGAAATGCAAATCTGTTACACCTTGGGTCAACAGCTCGTCGCACATCTCGGTACAGATCGCCGTGGACAACAAATCATGTTCCGCCTTGTCTGTTGCGTTTTCGAATGCTTTGTCCAACCAATCAGGTGTGGGCGTGCCACAACGTGTCGCGAATGATTTGGTTTTCGTCCAATTCTCCACTGGCAAAATACCCGGAATGATTTTTTGGGTGATGCCCGCATCCGCGCAACGATCACGAAAGCGCAGGAAATCGTCTGCCTCGAAGAAGAATTGCGTGATTGCACTGTCTGCGCCTGCGTCAAATTTTGCTTTCAGCATATCAATGTCTGCATTTGGTGATTGCGCATCAGGATGGGTGTGAGGATAGGCAGCAACGCGCAGTTTGAAATGTCCCAAATCGGCCAAGGCGGAAATCAATTCCAGCGAGGATTGGAAACCATCCGCTGTTGGAATGAATCCGTTGCCATCGGGCGCATCACCGCGCAGGGCGACGATTTGTTTGGCGCCAGCGTCCGCATATCCCTGCGCCACATCCAGTACCTGTTGGCGGGTGGCGTCCACACAGGTTAAGTGCCCAGCCACATCAATCCCATATTCGCGGGCAATCACATCGACGGCGGCGCGCGATACATCACGGGTTGTGCCACCTGCCCCGTATGTGACGGAAACAAAACTAGGGTCGAGGCGTGATAATTCCTGAATCGTGCGCCAAAGTTTAAAGCTGGCGTTAAGGGTGCGTGGTGGGAACACTTCGAACGAGAGGCCAAATGCGGGGTCGGTGATTTTCATGTTTCAATTCCTTGGTTTCTGGCTTTATCGGTGAAAAAAGAGATTGAATCAAATTCATATATTTCATAAATAACATGCAACACATTCACACCAAAGGTTCGCCATGTATCTGGAATTTCGTCATTTGAAAACGATCAAAGCCATTCACGACCAAGGTGGTTTGGCGCGTGCGGCGGATGTTTTGAACATCACACAATCGGCGTTGTCACATCAGGTTAAGGCATTAGAGGAGCAGGTTGGAATGCAGTTGTTTTTACGCCGTTCCAAGCCGCTTAAACTGTCCAAGGCGGGGCATAAGTTATTGGAATTGGCGGAAAAAATCCTGCCACAAGTCGCGCAAATCGAAGACGATTTTAAGGGGCTAATAAATGGGACAGCTGGGCGGATGCATATCGCTATTGAGTGCCACGCCTGTTTCGAGTGGCTGTTTCCCGTGTTGGAAAATTTTCGTAAAAGTTGGCCTGACATTGATGTGGATATTAAGCCCGGAATGGCGTTTGACGCCCTGCCCGCACTGCAACGCGAAGAGGTGGATGTGGTGATTTCGTCCGATCCCGAGGACTTGGACGGGGTCACGTTCGAGCCGTTGTTCGAATACACGCCGACATTTGTATGTGCCACCAATCACCCGTTGGCGCAGAAGGATTTTATTGAGGCCGAAGATTTTCGAGATCAAACATTGATCACCTATCCCGTGGATCGCGCGCGATTGGATATATTCTCGCAACTGTTGATGCCTGCACAGGTTGAACCCGCCGCCATTCGGCAGGCGGAATTGACCGCTGTTATCGTTTTATTGGTGGCGTCAGGGCGCGGCGTTTCGGTTTTACCCGACTGGGTGGTCGAGGATCAAAAGTATGGCCATGATTTCGTGACCAAGCCGATTACCAAGGATGGTTTGACCCGCAAATTATTCGCCGCCGTGCGCAAATCCGAGGTGGATGCGCCTTTTATGCAGGATTTCATCGGCTTTACCCGTGATCAACGCAAATAGAGGCGTAATTTTCTGCTTGGGTTCTGCACCGCTTCGGCCTATAGGATGCCAAACCCGAACAATAGGTAATGTCCCATGGCTCAATGGTCTGCAAATATCAATGTAATGATGAAAGCAATTCGTCCTGCGGGACGTGCGATGATGCGCGATTTCAAAGAAGTTGATAAATTACAGGTGTCCAAGAAGGGCCCCAATGATTTTGCCAAACGCGCGGATCAACGTGCCGAAGAGATTTTACAAGAAATGCTGTTCGAAGCACGTCCGAATTATGGATTTGTTGGATCAGGTGGACACGAAACCAAAGGCGAAGATCCAACACGTCGTTGGATCGCACAGCCATTGGACGGTTTGGACAATTTTCTGCACGGTTTACCGCATTGGTCGATATCATTGTGCTTGGAATACAAAGGCGAGATTGTTGCGTCCATCATTCTGTCCCCTGTAATGGAAGAGCTGTTTTTGGCCGAAAAAGGCGCGGGAACGTGGCTGAATGAACAACGTGTGCGCGTTTCTGGTCGGACGGCATTGGATCAAATGGTTTTCGCAACGGACATGCCAGGTGGCACGCGCGGTGACTTACCAACGCAAATCAAAGATTTGGCGCGCATTGCACCCAGTTCAGGTGGCATTCGCGGTATGGGTGCCGTTGGTTTGGACATGGCGTACACAGCCGCCGGTCGTTACGACGGATACTGGAATCGTGGTTTAAATTATTATGAAATGGCCGCAGGTCTGTTGTTAATCCAAGAAGCGGGTGGTTTGGTCGAAGCGATTGAGCAGCATAAAAGCGCTATGGAAACAGGTACAATCATTGCCGCCAACGGCGAAGGCCACGCCAAGTTTGCTAAGTTAGTGCGCGATATTTAATCAGAGCATCACCCGCCGTCATATCATCGTTTGCGCGATCAAACCGAAGGTACGCAATCGCCTGATTGCCTGATTGGGTATATAATTGCCCTGCAACCTTACCCCCCGTCATAATATCCGTACCAATGGGCGCGGTTCCGTTGATTTCGACGGTTGCGAAACCTTTGCGGAGTTCGGTTTTATGTTTCATCCGCGCTGTCACTTCTTGGCCAACGTAACAACCTTTGCGAAAATCAACGCCGTTAAGGCGCTCGAACCCTGCTTCTAATATATATGTCCCGTCTGCAATCAATTCGATGCCTGTTTCGGGAATGCAATGGGCGACGCGAATGGCATCCCAATCAATGCTGGGCGGTGTGGTGTCGCCCGCGCCGTAAAGACGCCAACCAAGCGCCGCGTGACGTGGATCGGGAAATGCGGTCGTAGGCATGTCACCCAAACCACGGCCAACAGTCATGTCGGTGCCTGTCAGGGTCACATCAGCACGCAATTTGTACATATTTAGGCGCTGTGCCAGGTGCGGCGCGCGATCGGTCGCTATGTCCAACAGATATGCGTTGTCCTGTTTGGTGACGAAAAAATCAAACAGGTATTTACCTTTGGGCGACAGCAAGGCCGCATAGATCAAACCATCTGTGGCACGCGACAGGTCATTGCTGATTAAATCCTGTAGAAACTTTTCGGCGTCCTCACCAGTAATGCGGATAACGGTGCGATTTGCGGCCAATTCGGTGGGCATGTGGATCATCCATGTGGGTTGTGTTATTGGCATGTAGCCAGATAACCACAGGAATGCCAAGACCAATGCCCGCCCCTGTCACCATTGTGATCCCAACATTGAATGCAGCTGATGGTATTGGTGCGACGTTGGCGTGTTTGGTCGACGGCGTGACGGCGGGGTTGGTGCGAGAGTTGGTGATTTCTGATGGTGGATCCAGCGATGATATTGCGCAATTGGCGGATAAATTAGGTGCGGTATTTTTAACAGGTGCGTCGGGGCGCGGATCACAGATGCGCCGTGGAGGCAATGTGGCGCATGCTCCATGGATATTATTTTTGCATGCGGACACGGTTTTGTCGGATAATTGGATCGATGCGGTTTGGACGCATATCGAAAACCATTCCACCGCAGGATATGGTCGTTTGGCGTTTCAAGGTGGTGGGTTTATGCCCCGTTTGATCAGTGCTGGCGCGAATGCGCGGGCGCGATTGTTTGGATTGCCGTATGGTGATCAAGGATTGTTGATTTCACGCACCTTGTACGATCATGTGGGCGGTTTTAAGGACACCCCATTGATGGAAGATGTGGCAATGGCGCGGGCATTACGCGGGCGGTTACGGATGTTGGACCTGACCGCCACGACATCACCGCGTCGGTATCAACAACAAGGTTGGGTGCGACGACCCGCTAAAAATTTAATTTTGCTGGCGCGCTATTTATGTGGGGCTGATCCGGTGAAACTGGCGGCGGATTATTCTAGGCGCCAAAAAACCTGAACAATCCTTCTAGCGGTGTTTTCCAATTTGATTTGCTGTCGCCACCGAACGAGCGTTTGCGTTTGCGTAACTCATTTGGCGGGCTGAGATCGAATTGCAGGTTGAACAGTTCTGCATAAATCCCTTCGCGTTCCAATAATTCCGTATGCGTGCCTTGATCGACGACGCGACCCTGATCCATGACAACGATTTGATCCGCGTCCAAAATGGTCGACAAGCGGTGCGCAATAATCAGTGTGGTACGTTTGGCAGACAAGCCGTCCAAGGCGGTACGGATTTGATTTTCTGATTCCGCATCCAATGCCGACGTGGGTTCATCCAACAACAAAATTGGCGCATCCCGCAGGATCGCGCGCGCAATCGACAGGCGCTGTTTTTCACCGCCAGAAAATTTGACCTTCGAGGGGTCTATTTCAGTGTCATAGCCATCTTCTAATTTAGAAATAAAGCTGTGTGCGGCGGCGGCCTTGGCGGCGCGAATACAATCTTCGCGCGTGGCGCTTTCACGACCGAAACGGATGTTTTCCAATACCGATCCTGTCAACAAAACGCTGTCTTGGCTGACCACGGATATTTGATCGCGCAGGGCGGGCAATGTGTATTCGTTGATCGGGCGTCCGTCCAATGTGATGACACCAGATTTTGCGTCAAATAAGCGCGGTAATAGATTGAAAACAGTCGATTTTCCTGCACCTGAACGTCCGACAAAAGCAAATGATTTTCCGGCCTCTATGTCCAAGGATACATCGTGTAATGCTTTGTAACCATCAGGGTATTCAAAGTTTACATTTTGGAATTTCAGACGGCCACGTGCTTTGTCTCCATCCGCAAACTTAAACGCGCCATCCGTGATAGTATTGGGTGTGTCGAACAATTGATAAACCCGTTCCAGCGCCGCTAATCCCTGCAATGCGGATGCATAGGCACCGCCCAGTTTTCGAGCAGGGTTTGTCGCCACCCCAAGCGCGGTGAGCAGGCCAATAAAACCCGCCAAATCAACCGCGCCCATGCGCATGCGCATCGCCACCAAAAACAACAACGCGCCAACGGCAACGCCGCCTAAGATTTCCATTAACGGCGACACGCTGGCCTGCCATTTTACCAATGAGATACGCAGATTGAACAGACGTTCAAATGTTGCACGTGCGCCGGCGCTGAGCCGTTTTTCCAACCGATAGGTGCGCACCATACGAATGCCCGACAAACCCTCGTTCACGGTTTCGGTCATATGAGCGATTTCGGATTGGGTTTTTGCAGAAATTTTACGCACCCTTGCACCGACGATTCCCACAGGGCCAAACGCCAGCAAGAAGATAAAGATCAACCCGATGGTCAGCGCCCAGTCGATTGAAATCATCACCACAAATGTGGCGATCACCGTCAAAATCGCGGTGACTGATCCCAATGTATCGCGGGTCGCGTTGCGGATCACCTCAATGTCGGCGGAAAACCTTGCGGCCAATGCGGCGGGTGATTCCGCCAACAGATGCGCCAAATCCATGTTGACCAAGCTGTCGAACATTTTGATCTGCAAACTGGCCTGCATCCGCGACAGGATGCGGTTTTGTAAGGTAGTTTGCCAATATTGGCTGAGCCCTTTTACAGTCACTAAACCGACAATTCCCATTGGCCCCCACCAAATGACGCTGGTGGAATTTGACTCGAATGCAGCAATGATGATTTGCATGTATTTGGCATATCCAGCCGCCGCGATGGCAACAATCAGCATCAAAAAGAATGTAAAACCTAACAGTCCTGAATGGGTGCGTAACCAATCACGCCACAAGCGGCCATAGGCGGCGCGCGCGGTGATTGCGTTGGATGGTTTTTTGGTCATTTATGACAGCTTTCGCCCTATTCGACCCTTTGCATATCATGCCAATCAGCGGTTTCCAATCAAACAATTCATTTGGCGTTTGACGCTGTTTGAAACCACGATTAGCGTCATCGGAAAGGAGGCCCAACATGCCCTTACACTTTGGTCACACATTACTGTCAATCCCAGGCCCATCTGCGATGCCTGAACGGGTTTTAAACGCCATGCACCGCGCCAGCCCGAATATTTACGCCGGCGAATTGGTTGACATGATGGATGGGTTGGTTGCGGATTTAAAAACCGTGGCCTGCACAACCGGCGACGTTGCAATTTACATTGGCAATGGCCATGCGGCGTGGGAAGCGGCACTGAGTAATGTTGTGGTTGCGGGGGATCGCGTTTTGGTGCTTGGATCGGGTGCATTCGCCATTGGGTGGGGTGAATTAGGATCGTCATTGGGTTTGGACGTCGAAGTGTTGGATTTTGGCAAACATACGCATGTAGAGGCGGATGTGGTGGCCAAGCGTATGGCACAGGACAAAGATCATCAGATTAAGGCGGTTTTAGTCGTACAATCCGATACAGCCAGTGCAGTGCGCAACGATATTCAGGCCATTGGACAGGCCATCAAATCCGTTGATCATCCTGCCTTGTTTATGGTGGACTGCATCGCATCCTTAGCGACCGAAGAATTTCGGATGGATGATTGGGGTGTCGATGTGATGGTGGCCGCCTGTCAAAAAGGATTGATGGTACCTGCGGGGATCTCATTTGTGTATATCAATCCACGTGGACGCGCCGCACGGGCGCGGATTGCGCGTGTATCGCAATATTGGGATTGGGAACTACGCATTTCCCCCAAACGGTTTCGTGATTATTTCTGTGGCACTGCGCCCACGCATCACCTGTATGGTCTGCGCGAAGCGTTAAATATGTTGATTCACGAAGAGGGGTTACAGGCCACATGGGCGCGCCACCGCGTGCTGGCGCGTGCGGTTTGGGCGGCTGTGGATGCATGGGGTGCACAGGGGCGGATGCATTTGAATATTGATGATCCAAAACGGCGCTCATACGCGGTGTCCGCCATAACGACGGCAGATGGTGATGCCGATATATTGCGAAATTGGTGCGAACAGGTGGCGGGTGTCACATTGGGGATTGGATTGGGCATGGCCGCACCAAGTGATCCCGCATACAACACCTATTTCCGCATTGGCCATATGGGACATATGAATGTACCGATGGTGATGGGTACGCTGGGCGCGATTGATGCGGGATTAAAGGCGAATAATATTGCACACGGTCCGGGTGCATTGGCGGTTGCGGCGGCTGTGATTGCACAGGGTTAATCGCGCATCAGCCGCGCGCGGCTTTTAACGCTTTGGGCAAGGCGGTGGCGAATTTTTCGATGTCTGCGGGAATCCCAACCGATATGCGGATACAGCGATCTTGGGGGGCGACAAACGGCATCCGCACGAAGATGCCCATGTCGATCAATGCCGCCAAAACTGCACGGGAAAAATCACCGCCCCCACCACAATCCATGGCGACAAAATTTGTGGCCGATGGCAGGCAAGTTAATCCGTTTTCGGATGCTATTTGCGCAATACGTTCGCGTCCCTGCGCCACGGCGGATTGGATTTTATACAAGTATTCCTGATCGTTTACCGCCGCCAGTGCCGCCTGTTGACTGATCACAGAGACGCCAAAATGATTGCGGATTTTATCGAATGAGGTGATCAAGTCAGCGTGGGCGATGCCGTAACCAACCCGTGCACCCGCCAGACCATACGCCTTGGAAAAGGTGCGAAACCGGATGACGTTTTTATCTTGAATGTCAAACGCAGGCGCCACATCTTCAGGCGCGCATTCGATATACGCTTCGTCCAGTATCAACAGGCAACTAGGTGGCACATTATCAATCATGTGCTGTATGCGCGCGGCGTCGTGATGCGTGCCCATGGGATTATCTGGATTGGCGATATAGATCAATTTAGCATCCGTTTCACGCGCCCGTGCAATCAAATTATCGGGGTCTTCGTGATCGTTAACATAGGGTACGGTTTCGATGACACCGCCAAAACCCACAACGTGGAAATTGAATGTAGGGTATGCGCCCATTGATGTAACCGCCACATCGCCCTGCCCGATCATCAAACGGCACAGATAGCCCAACAAGCCGTCAATCCCTTCGCCTACGATCAGGTTTTCCATCGGCACATCGTGCAGTTTTGACAGCGCCTGTTTTAAATCATGGTATTGGGGATCGGCGTATTTGAACACATCCTGTGCGGCATTTGCGATTGCGGATTTAACGCTGGGTGCCGGGCCAAAGCTGCTCTCGTTGGCACCCAAGCGGGCGCTGAATTTGCGCCCCGTGGCGCGTTCTGTCATTTCAGGTGCCACGAAGGGCACGCTGGATGGCAGGGATGCGGCCAAGGGCGTGTAACGGGGGGCTTGGGTCATGATTTGGCTCCTAATTGCGCACAAATTACGTGGCGTTTGCGTAGTTCACAAGGTGGAAACCTTGAAAAAAGGGCAATAGTGCATACCTATTGTGCAGATCAGGAGGGTTCCATGCCGAATAAAACCACACATAAAATGACACGGCGATCAATTTTGGCCACGGGTGCGGCCGCAGCAAGTGTGCGGTTAATGCCCAAGGTGGCGCTGTCACCCGGTGGTCGTCGGATTTTGACGGTATACTTTGACAAGGCCGTTGGTGCGATGCGCGCGATAGAGAGAATTGTGCCCTAGGAACGTGGGTTGGTAATGCCATATTAAGATTGCGCTGATACGCCTGAATGACACCCCGACAGGAGATCATCATTGCATAAGATTGCGCAGGTTTTTAGGTTTTTTATTGTTTTGGCATTGGTTGCCGCTGGCGGTTTTGCGGCACAGGCGAAAACTGTTCAAGTAGATGGTGCAAATGATGCGACGTTTCGCGACAGTATACAACAATGGCTGAATGGCGAGGATTTGGTGGCCCTGACCCGTTTGGCGACCATGGCCAACGACGGTAATTTGGCAGCGCAGATATTTATGGGTGTCGTCACAAACGGTGTGGCACCGCATACGTCATCGCAACTGTTATTGCATATGTCACAGGAACAACGTCGTCTATTATCACGCTTTACCACTGGTGAAAATGCAGGGAAATCATGGTTGGAGGTCGCACAGGATCGCCATCCATTGGCCAAGGCGTATCGTGATTTCGACGACAATCGACTGTATCAAAAG
>TARA_R110002096_G_scaffold233086_11_pt1 | contig 12586 bp, 11 predicted proteins | sample TARA_R110002096 | Tara Oceans TARA_R110002096 (sample SAMEA4397295) | marine metagenome | biome: Polar Biome; feature: [DCM] deep chlorophyll maximum layer (ENVO:01000326); material: water (ENVO:00002006), including particulate matter (ENVO:01000060) such as... | depth 35 m | reverse complement strand
TCGCCGTTGAGGATATGAGAGAACTCGTGGGCGATGACGCCCTGCAGTTCGTCGCGAGTGAGGAGAGTCATACAACCTCGGGTGACACCGATGACGGCGTCACTGGTCGTTTTGCCGGCAGCGAAGGCATTGATTGAGCCTTCTTTGTCCATCACATAGACGGTCGGGACAGGAACGCCTGAGGCGATCGCCATTTCCTCAACAATATTAAGAAGGCGGCGTTCGTGGAAATCGATGGTGTTGGAATCCAGTTCTCTTCCGCCCAGTTCACTGGCGACAACTTTTCCTCCGCCGGAGAGCTGCATGGACTTGAAGGCGGATGCAAGAAATACGACGAGGAGTGTCGCGGCCGAGGTTCCGATCAGGGCCGTAGGACGCCAGAATTGGCTTCCCTGCACTCCAAAATCTTCACCTGTGACAGATAGCAGACCAACGACGAGGGCGTAGGTAGCGGCTATGATTCCGGCCAGAGCCAGCGCAAAATATAGAATCAAGAGGCCGGTTTTTCGGCGTGCTTGTTCCTGATGTTCGAAGAAGTCCATTGCTACCGCTGAGGTGGGAGAAAATGCCAGCCTCAAGTGGGTTTGTCAGATAGTGAATCAGAATTTCACCTGAACTGGATTACGTTCGGATTCATCGGAAACTTCAAACATCGTTGCAGGAACAAATTTGAACATGCCGGCAATCAGGTTGGACGGGAACATCTCGAGTTTGTTGTTAAAATTCATGACAGCGTCATTGTATGCCTGACGAGCAAAGGCGACTTTCGATTCAGTTGAAGTCAATTCTTCCTGCAGTTGAAGCATATTCTGGTTGCTTCTCAGATCGGGATAGCCCTCCGAAAGAGCAAAGAGGCGACCGAGAGTTCCACCTAAACCGGAATCTGCTGACGCTAGTTCAGACATGGCTGATGGATTGCCCGGATCGGCTGCCGCCTGTTCTCTGGCGGAGCTCGCAGAATTTCGTGCCTGAATCACTGCTTCGAGCGTTTCACGCTCGTGCTGCATATAGGATTTTGCGGTCTCGACGAGGTTCGGAATCAGGTCGTAGCGGCGCTTCAGCTGCACATCAATCTGGGCAAATGCGTTCTTGTAGCGGTTTCTCAGTTTCACGAGGCCGTTGTATAGGCCGATGACGAAAATGACGGCGATAACTGGGATCGCGATAATGAGGAGGACGATAATAAGGCCTGTCATGGGATTGAATCGTGGGGTGTGGATTGGGTTTGAAAGAACGAAATTTAGATCACTGAAGAGGATGCGGCCGGACTCTTTATAATTCGATTACAAAGCGAAGCCAATTTTAGATTGAGAGATATTTAAAAGAATTATCGCCGAATTCAGGACAAGACGCCTTGTTTTATTAAAAAAACCTGATATTTTATAAAAGTTAAGTAATTTCACCCTCGGGTCGCCTCATGTTTGGAACTCTCACTCTTATTCCTGTCCTTGGAAGTATTCAGACGGCATTGGATCAGCCGGTCTTTCCAGGGAAACTGGTCTTATGGCTTATGTTCATGCTCTCCATTGTGAGTTGGGTAATGATCGTATCAAAGATTCTCCAATTGAGAAAATCGATCGGTTCAGATCAGCGGTTCGATAAACGATTGCGGGAATCAAGGACAACGCTGGAGCTATTTGAAGAAGGGTGGAAAAGCGATAGTTCACCACAGTATGTGATCTACCTGGCTGGCGCGAAGGAAGCGGCGTTTCAGCTACTTGGGTCGAGAGAGCCAAGAAATGGCATGCAGCATTTGGTACAAGATGCTGGGACGATGTCTGAAAATCAAACGCTGACCTTACGTCAATCGTTTCAGTCTGGGCTTCAAGGGGCACAAGCTCTGCTTCAAACGGGAATGGCTGGATTTCGGTTGATTGGTGCCTCAGCCGGCCTTCTGGGTTTGATCGGTTTTGTTTGGACTTTGATGGGCGGGTTGGATACCGCGGCAAATCTTGAAAGTGCCATGCCGATTGTTGGAAGTGCCTTGGGATTTCTTGCCGTTGCGTTGATGGTGGCGACGCCTGCCATTCTTGCTCGCATGAGTTTTGCGATTCATTTACGACGCAGGATCGCCGAACTACAAAAGTTTCATGATAATCTGGCTAGGTTGTTCGAGCGCAAGTTCTGTGATGTGGAAAGGGCAATTGGAGATCGTCTCGCGGCAGAGAAGTCGCCCGTCTCGGACTCGTCGGGAGACGATAGCGGCGAGCTGGAAGCCCTCGAGGGTGGCAAAAAGCAATACCATTCCATCCGAGATCGTTTGTTGCGTCCTCATTCAAAACCTTCGGGTTTTGATGAGTTACAGATCAACCCAATCGCACGGCAGGCTGCGGCGATTCGTTCTCTATAAAATTGATTAATTATATGACTTCCTCGATCCAGACTGTGTGCGTCTTACTATTGGTGACTTTGGTCCACGTGGTAGTGATCGCACTATTCTCGCCGGTGGAGGAGCGGGCTTCGCGGTTCTTTGCGGAGATCGATGTGCAAGCTTTGGTCGATACCCCGGGGGCCAGGGCTTCGGAAGCCAAGTTGAATGAAACGGATCAGATTGTGGAGCTTGAGTCGACTATTGAGGAAGCAGTGGATGTTGTTGGATCGAGCAAGCTGGCGTCAGCAAAGGAACTTCCAGGGTATCCTGGCCAACTGATGAATCGAACTCGGTTGCGTGCACAACCTCTGGAAGGGCCTGCGAAGGAAGAGTCCAGTGCGTCGGAAGCACCTGATGAATTGCTGGTTAGCGACCAATCAAAAACATCTTCAATCGGAATGCGCACTGCGGTGGCGGATGCGCAGGCATATTCCGGGCGAATTTTTCAGCCTAAGGCGCCGGAGGCTGATTTCGAAAGCGTTGTCGTTGAGAAAATTGACAAGTTGGATCCAGTGAAGCCGGAAATTCCGAAGATTGAGCCGAATCACCTGGCAAAACCGGCGAGCGGACAGCGGAAAATTCACCAAATTCGGCCGATTTCCAGTCTGTAGGATTGGTCAGGTTGAAATGATCTTTCGAAAAACTGCCGCGTTCCTTTGATTGCCGCGGGGGAAACTGCGGACTAGTTTCAGGTTCGATCAATTTATGAACCTGCCCAATCAACTGACCGTAGCACGACTGTTCCTGTCTTTTGTCTTTGTTGCTCTTCTCTCGCTCGAGGGAGTTGCGTATGCCCAGACCGCTGCATTGCTGATATTTGCCATCGCCGCGATAACGGATTTTCTGGACGGATATCTTGCGAGGAAACACCAGTTGATCACCAACTTCGGAAAGTTGATGGATCCGCTGGCTGACAAAGTCCTCATGTGCGCGGGCTTTGTGTTGCTGACTCGACTGGAACTGATTCCCGCCTGGATGGTAGTCGTCATTCTTGCGCGCGAGTTTCTGGTTACTGGGCTCCGGTTGCTAGCGTCAGCCGAAGGCGTCGTTTTGGCAGCGGAGAATCTTGGGAAATACAAAACCATTATTCAGATTGTCACTATTATCTATTTCCTGATCTTCCTGGCGTCCTCGGAGCCTCTGCTTCAGTTTCTCAAGCCCGTATTCGATTCATTCTACCTGGGGCCTGATCACCTCGGGCAGGTATTGAACTGGTTGAGCCTGATTCTGACCCTTTGGTCAGGAGTTAGTTATGTCAGTAAAAACCGGCACATGCTTAAGGATATGTGATCGGTTCGCCGGACAACGAAAAAGGCCGGAGCGTCTGCCCCGGCCTGTTCGAAAATTTCAGTTAATTGAAGAATCAGCCTTCAACGGTGGAGACCGGTTCCACCGTATCTTTGTCACCGTCATCAACGTCCTCCGCTTTGAAGGTGAGATATTTTTCGCTCTTCTTGTGGGTTACTTTGACCCGCTGACCCGGGGTAATGTCTCCGCGAAGGAGGTGATCAGCGAGCGGGTCTTCAATATGGCGTTCGACAGCACGACGCATGGGGCGGGCTCCGTAGCTTGGATCGTAACCTTCCTCGATGAGGTAGTCCTTGGCCTTCTTGTCGAGCTTGAGAATAATGTCCTTTTCAGCGAGGCGCTTGAGGACGGTATTGATTTCAAGATCCACAATCTGGGTGAGGTCCTCCCGATCAAGTACGTGAAAGACGATTTTTTCGTCGAGGCGGTTAAGAAACTCTGGCTTGAACGCTTCTTTGGCACTCTCAAGAATCTTGTCCTTCATGGTTTCGTAGTTTTGATCTCCACCTCCCATGGAGCCAAACCCGACGGATACTTGACCCTTGATCACATCCGCTCCCACGTTGGAAGTCAGGATGATGATCGTATTGCGGAAGTCGATCTTGCGGCCAAGACTGTCAGTGATCATTCCTTCTTCCAGAATCTGGAGGAGAAGGTTCATCACATCCGGGTGAGCTTTTTCGATCTCGTCAAAAAGAACAACGGAGTAAGGGCGGCGTCGAACTGCCTCGGACAGTTGACCGCCTTCTTCGTATCCGACGTATCCAGGAGGCGAGCCAATGAGTCGGCTGCTCGTGAATTTTTCCATGTACTCAGACATGTCGATTTGAATGAGCGCTTCCGCATCACCGAACATGAATTCAGCTAAGTTTCGGGCAAGGTAGGTTTTACCGACACCGGTTGGCCCGAGGAATACGAAGGAACCAATAGGACGACGAGGGTCCTTTAAATCGGCGCGGCTGCGGCGAAGTGCCTTCGAGATCGCAGTGACTGCTTCGTCCTGACCGATGACTCGGCTCTTGAGCTCGTCCTCCATTTTGAGGAGTTTCTCAGTTTCTTTCTCCTCCATCCGCTGAAGGGGAACGCCAGTCCATTTGGCAACGATGCCCATGATGTCTTCGTCATCAACAACGACAATTTTCTCTTCGTTGGTGGCGCGCCATTCTTCGAGGATTTCCTCCATCTCCTGACGTTTGTTCTTCTCCTTGTCGCGAAGAGCGGCGGCATTTTCGAAGTCTTGGTCCTTAATGGCAGCTTCTTTCTCGCCGACGATCTCTTCGACTTCGTGCTCCAAGTTCTTGATTTCAGGTGGGCGTGTCAGGGATGTGATCCGGGCGCGGGCACCTGCCTCATCGAGAATGTCGATGGCTTTGTCTGGCAGGAATCGACCAGTCAGGTAGCGAGCGGAGAGCTTCACGCATGCTTCGATCGCTTCACTGGTATAGTCGGCTTTGTGGTGAGATTCATACTTGGACTGAAGCCCCTGAAGAATAAGAATGGCATCTTCAACGCTAGGTTCCTCAACCTTGACTTGCTGAAAGCGTCGCTCGAGAGCGGCGTCTTTTTCGATGAACTTGCGGTATTCGTTCATCGTGGTCGCCCCGATGCATTGGAGCTCACCCCGGCTCAGTGCCGGTTTAATGATGTTAGATGCATCCATGGCACCTTCAGCGGAACCTGCTCCGACGATCGTATGCAGTTCGTCGATGAAAAGAATCACGTTCTTGGCACGTTTGATCTCGTCCATGACGGCTTTGATCCGCTCCTCGAACTGGCCTCTGTATTTGGTGCCTGCGACCATCAGGGCAAGATCCAGAGTGATGACTTTTTTGTCGCGAAGTAGTTCGGGAACATTGCCGGATGAGATCTCCTGAGCGAGACCTTCTGCAATGGCAGTTTTGCCGACTCCAGCCTCTCCGATCAGGACGGGATTATTCTTGGTGCGTCGGCATAGAATCTGGATGACGCGCTCGATTTCGGGTTCACGCCCAATCACGGGATCCAAATCGTTGTTTTGAGCTAGTTCTGTGAGGTCGCGGCCAAAAGCTTTCAGTGCGGGGGTTTTGCCTTCTTTGCGGGCACCTCCCATTTCTTCAAATTCACCTTCTTCGTCTTCCAGATTGTTTCCTGCAAAATTGGGATCCAGCTCGCGGAGGATCTCGTTGCGGGTTCGCTCGATATCGACGTCAAGATTCTTGAGGACACGGGCTGCGACACCATCACCTTCGCGAAGGAGTCCCAACAGAATATGCTCTGTTCCCACGTAGCTGTGGTTCAGGGCTTTGGCCTCTTTGCCGGCAAGAGCGAGTACTTTTTTGACCCGAGGAGTATAGGGAATATTCCCTACCATCTTGGTCTCGGGACCATTCCCGACTTGTTTCTCCACTTCGAGCCTGACGGTCTCGAGGTCGAGATTCATTTTCTGCAGTACGTTCACTGCGACGCCTTGCCCTAACTTAATCAGGCCGAGAAGCAGGTGCTCGGTTCCGACGTAGTTGTGATTGAAGCGATCCGCTTCTTTTCGGGCAAGGGCGAGGACTTGTTGTGCTCTCGGGGTAAAGTTATTCATCGTCTTCGTTCTCCCTATCGGTCAATATAGTGCTAAAATCCGGAGGCGTCAGCCGATTTAAGCTGGTTCGGATAATATCAGCACGCAAAATATCTCTCTCTTCGGGGGTTAATTTTCGTTTTGCGGAGATTTGGAGGTGGGCAGGTTGAATTTCGGTGAGCAAAACGTTGATCGTTTCGCGTTCATCTTCAGAAACAAATCCCAGATCGCAACCAAGGCGAATCATGGAGAGGTGATTCAGCGCTTCTTTTGAGGTGATGATGTGAGCGTACTTCAGGACGGCGTAGGCTCGCCCGATCTGGTCTTGCATCGTTGTGGGCCGGTCTTCGAGGATTTTCATCCTTGCATTCTTCTCATTATCAATGAGTTGCGCGATAACTCGGTTGAGGTGCTCGATGATTTCCTGTTCGTTAGTTCCAAGCGTATTCTGATTGGAAATCTGGAACAAGTTTGCGAGTGCTTCAGTGCCTTCTCCGTAGAGGCCGCGAACAGCCAAGCCGATTTTATTGGCTCCTTGAATGGTCTGGTTGATCTGTTCGCTCAGAACCAGGGCGGGCAAATGCAGCATGGCGGATGCCCTCATTCCGGTGCCAAGGTTGGTGGGGCAGGCAGTCAGGTATCCATACTGATGGTCAAAGGCATATGGCAGATCATTTTCCAAAACGGTATCAATCTGATCGAGTGAACGGTATGCCGAGAGAAGCTGAAGTCCCGGGCGAATCGCCTGCATGCGCAAATGATCCTCTTCGTTGATCATCACGCTGATGGTTTGTTTGCGATTCATCACGGTGCCGCAGCCAGCACCTTTGGCGGCATGTTCGCGGCTGATGAGGTGTCTCTCCACGAGAACTTGCTTCTCAATGGCGGAGAGTTTTGTCATTTCCTCGGAAAAGGAATCTTTCATCTCCGTGAGTGATTCAAGGGAAGGCTGCACCTCTTCCATCACCGTGAGTCGGTCCTCTTTTCTGGCCCAGCCAGGGAAAGGGTGGCCCACCAGATTTCTAGCTAGACGAACGCGACTCGTGATCACGATGTCGCTTTCCGGACCGGGAGTCCGCATCCATTCAGCTGGTTTTTTCAGTAGGGTTGAAAAACGCATCGACACAATAAAAAGGCCTTTCTTACCAAAGCACGGTTTGTGCTTCAGAGGTTAAAATTAATTATGAATCCCCAATTTGAGATTCGAGTTGTGAGATAGCATCACGAAGGCGTGCCGCCTCTTCGTAATCCTCGTCTTCAACCGAATTAGACAGAGCTACCTTCAATTCGCTCAAATTATCTGATGGGCTCGCCTCCATTTCTTCAGTAGGAGCTGGATTTAGTTGAGGCTCAGGAAGATCGGGGAATGTGGTAGGAATCTTTCCGACATGCTGAGTGTGCTTGTGCATTGCTTCTAAGAGGCCGTCGAGACCATCATCGAAGACGTGATAGCAGTCGGCACAGCCAAATCGGCCCGTTTTCTTGAAGTCACTTTGAGTAAAGCCGCAACTGGGGCAGGTCGGTTCGTCGGTTGTCACGGTCGATTCGGTGACGGATTCTTCGCCCATTCCTTCAAGCATGTCGGCCAGAGCGAATCCAGTTGGGTCGGTCACTCCTTTGTCGTCGGCGCAATTTTTGCACAGATTTACCTTCTGGAGTTTTCCCTCCGCAACCTGGCTGAAAAAGACAGTGGCTTTTTCGGTCTGACAAACGTCGCAATTCATTGGGGGCCGGGGCCGGGGCATCAATTCTGGTCTATGACGCCTAGCTACCTAAATAGTTTACGCTACCAACTCCAATTAGTAAATCGGTGTGCCTGTAGTTTCTACAAGATTCCGATACGCCTCGATCATTTGATTGGTGATAGGACCGGGTTTTCCCGATCCTATGATCCGTTTGTCATATTCTGCGACTGGAACCACTTCCGCTGCGGTTCCGGTGAGAAAAAGCTCATCTGCAGTATAAAGCTCGTAGCGGCTCATTTCGACCTCATGCAATTCGAAGCCGGATTTCCGGGCCAGGTTAATAACGACGCGCCGTGTGATGCCGTTGAGCGAACCGGAGGCGATCGTTGGGGTGGTGATGACCCCGTCTTTGACGACGAAGATATTATCACCAGTGCATTCTGCTACGTATCCGGAGGCATTGAGCATGACTCCTTCTTCCGCGCCAGCTGCGATGGCTTCGATTTTGGCCATGACATTGCTGAGGTAGTTCAGCGATTTAATTGATGGCGACAGGGAATCGTGGCTGGGGCGGCGAGTAGAGCACGTCGCGAGAATGAGGCCTTGCTCGTATTTTTCCTTGGGATAAAGCGAGATGGTGGAGGCGATGACAATGATAGATGCCTTTTCGCACCGGTAGGGGCTGAGCCCCAGCCCTCCGGTTCCCCTGGTGATGACTAATCGCACATAGCCGTCGTGCAGATCGTTCCGGCGAATGGTTTCGACAACCATGTCGCAGACTTCGGCAGGGGTGGCAGGGATCGTTAAATGAATGGCCTTTGCCGAATCGAAGAGTCGGCTGATGTGTTCTTCGAGGCAGGTGACACGGTCATTGTAGAAGCGAATGCCCTCAAAGACACCGTCGCCATACAGCAATCCGTGATCGAATACAGAAATCTTGGCGTCGGCTTCGGAGAAGAACTCGCCATCGACGTAGACTTGCAGGGTTTTTTCACTCATATAAGGCAGATAAAATCGGACGCTAACAAGCCAGAAGGGCAGCGGAAAGCAAGCATTTCACAGCGTATTATTATAGGTATGCGCAGGCGATAGCCGGGTGGGTTATCCGAAAAAGCGCTGCACCTTGTTCATTCCCCTCATGAAGGTCTCGACGTCGTCGTGATTGTTGTAGAAGGCAAAAGAAGCACGTGCCGTGGCAGTTACATCCAGATAATCCATCAAGGGCTGGGCACAATGGTGGCCGATTCGGATGGCGATTCCCTCGGTGTCCAACAGGCTGCCTATATCGTGAGGGTGAGCAACGTCATAGAGAAAGGAGACGATGGCAGTTTTGCCCGGTGATTGGCCGAAGATGCGTACGCCTCCAAGTTTCTTGAGTTCTTCGGTGGCATGGACGGCGAGGGATTTTTCGTGCGCGATGGCTGCTTTCCAATCGATGGTCGCCATGTAACGGAAGGCTTCCGCGAGGCCAAGTGTTGCGGAAATGTTTGGGGTGCCGGCTTCAAAGCGCTCGGGAACATCTCTGAAAGTCGTCCCGGAAACGGAGACTCTTTCGATCATGTCGCCGCCACTTTGATAGGGCGGGAAGGCGTTGAGCACTTCTCTAGGACCGGTGACGGCTCCTATTCCATCAGGGCCGAAAATTTTGTGACCCGAAAACACATAGAAATCGGACCCAACCTCTTCCAGATTGACCGGTCCGTGTGGCAGTGCCTGAGCACCATCAACCAGGGTGATGACATCCCGTTCTCTGGCGAAGGCTGTCATTTCAGCAACCGGGTTGATCGTTCCGAGAACATTGGAGACGTGGGAAAACGCTGCGACTCGGGTGCGGGAGTTGAAGGCTGATTTCCAGGATTCCAAATCGAGTTCACCATTTTCCGTCAGCCCGGCAAAGTGAAGCTTGAGCCCTTTGCGTTCCGCCAGGATCTGCCACGGAACGAAATTGGCATGGTGTTCCATGATCGTAAGAACGACCTCATCGCCTTCCGTGAGACGGTCAGATAGACCATGGGTAACCAAGTTGATGCCTTCGGTCGCACCCCGCACAAAAATCAGTTCGTGAGAATCGGGTAGCTGGAGCGCTTCTTTGATCTCGGTTCTGGAGTTTTCGTAGGACTCAGTCGCCTCGCGGCTGAGATAGTGGATGCCACGATGGATATTGGCGTTGTCGTGAGAAGAAAAACGGCTCACGGCATCGATGACGCATTGAGGTTTCTGAGAAGTGGCTCCGTTGTCCAGATAGGTGAGCGGCTTTCCGTCAATTTCTCGGGAGAGAATAGGGAAGTCGGCTCTAAGGCTGTCGATATCGAAAGAGGGCATCTCGGTAGGTTACGACGCAAGGTGGCCGGAATACGGCTTCATGCAAGATTCGGTTCACATAAGACCATGGAAGAAGGGGCTGGAGAGCGAACTTTTTTGACACGCCTCACGGCCGAAGGTATCGGAAAGGCGTGAGTATTAGCTTTCTCTGAATATGCCAGTGACCGTCATCAGTATTTGTGGCCGGGCCGAAACAGGTCTCAGCCGGCCTTTTTTCGGCGAGGGAGATGATGGACATTCGTATTTCATCAAGAGGGATAATGTGTCGCGGGAGCAGTTGGTGATCGAGTATCTCATCAGCCGTCTGGCGGAAGAATGCGGTCTGCCGGTAGCGCCTGTATCGATCGTGGAAGTCCCATCGGAGTTAACGCGTTATGCAATTGTGGAGCGACCCGAAGAATTTTGCCCAGGGAAATCTTTTGGCTCTCAGCGGATCCCCTACGCTGATGAGATCCGAACTTCTCATCTGCGGCAGATCGACGATGAGATCAAGATAAGGGTGCTTTGCTTCGACTGGTGGGTTCGCAATTCCGACCGTCAGCTCAGAATTCTGGGGGGTGATCCCAATATTTTGTGGGATCCTACCTTGCAGGGAATTGCCCTGATAGATCATGACCGGTGCTTGGATCCGGATTTTGACGCGACTGAGTTCAAAAGGGAGCACGTGTTTCGTGATGTGCGTCCGTTCATTGAAAAGCCGGTCTTCGAAAAATGGAGGACGAAGTTCGAGTCGACCATTTATAGCCTCGATAAAATTTGGGAAGAGATACCTCCCGAGTGGTTGGAGGATGAATCAGGAATCGCGAGAGTTTCGTTCACCCGGCAGGACATTGAATCCCAACTCATCAAACCCGAATTGCCTGCTGATGGGATTCTTCCCGGGTAGGATTGGATTTTTGTTATGAACTTAGTAGTCAACTACGCTGCGATTGGATTCCGCCCCTATTGGGAAACGGGGGAGTTTATCAATGTCGGCCTGGTGATGGTAGAGGCAAAGAGCCGCTATCTTTCCTATAAACTGATCTCCCCTCAGAGAACCAAAAGAATATCGGCTTGTTTTCCTGAGCTGGAACTATCGATTTTTCGCGATGGTATTCGCCGTCTCGACAGTGAGCTGTCGGCTCTGGCCATTGAAACCAATATGTGGGCGGATGATGCGCGCCAGGCAGGAAAAAACCATCCTGAGCAAGGTGACCTTTTTATTCAGGAAGGCGACATTGATCTCTTTCGTCGGCTGACGGCTCCTCACGCTTCGCCTTTCAGCTATGCTTCCAAGGGAACGCGGTTGACTGACGATGCAGACCGGTGCCTCGACGAGCTTTTTCGCCGCTACGTGGAGCATTGGAATCTGACCCCGGTGGATCACGAGGAGAAAAAGCTGACTCGTGATTTGAAGCGGCTCCTGCATGCCCATCGTCTGGATCGTTATTACCGTGAGGCACCCTGGGTGGGAACAGAGGCCTACCATGTGGGAATACCTCTGGCCTTCATTCCAAAGGGTGAGGATGTGCCGGTAAAGGCGATCAAGCCGCTCAACCTGGCCCGGCCAACTCCGACCAAGATTTACACGCATGGCGACGAGTGGATGGCAAAAGTGAGGCGTCTGAAGCGGGTCAAATGCCTACCAAAGGAATTTCTTTTTGCTGTCAAAATGCCTGAGGACAAAGAGGCGCGTGCGGCTGCTGATGAAATCTGCGGCGGCTTGAGGCAGTTGGGAGTGCAGGTCGCGGACGTGAATGACGAGGATGCGATCCTTGAGTTTGCCAAGATCGAAGAGGACCCTGAGCTGAAGCTGACCAGTTAGAGCGGTGCTCGCTCGAGCAAAACTAGCTGGAGTTTGGCATCTCGCTGGAGGACGATGGATTCCCTGGTGGTTTTCTTTTTGTGATGAGCTCCGTATTCGACCTCGATTTTCACTTCCATTGGTTCTACTTCCAATTGAGTGATGCGAAAGACAGGTTCGATTTTTGTTCGGAAAAAGCAATGAAGCGGGACGTCGGTGTGGCTGGCGTTCCACAAGATTTGCGCTGGCGGGAATCCTTCGATTTCTCCCATCACTGATAGGATCTCCCTGATCCGGATGCGCCCGTGTTTGCGAGTCAGTTTGCGGGCAGTTGCAAAATTTCGCAATCGCTCCAGATAGGACGTTTTTGGGTTTTCCTGCGCTTCGACCATTTCTCCAATTAAGCAGCGGGCATGCAATGCCAGAGTGGCATGAAGTTCCTCGCGGCTGATGTCGCCGCGTTCAAACTGTCGAAACAGCTGAGGTGGAGTTGGGAGGGGAGCGAAGTTCAAGGTGGTGTAGGTGATCAATTTGAAGGCAATAAATCAAGGCGATACTCCTGAGTTTCC
>TARA_R110002096_G_scaffold28515_1_pt1 | contig 12601 bp, 14 predicted proteins | sample TARA_R110002096 | Tara Oceans TARA_R110002096 (sample SAMEA4397295) | marine metagenome | biome: Polar Biome; feature: [DCM] deep chlorophyll maximum layer (ENVO:01000326); material: water (ENVO:00002006), including particulate matter (ENVO:01000060) such as... | depth 35 m | reverse complement strand
CCCATCATACGGCTCTTGTTATACAAATCTAAAACTATATTACTTGATAAAGCCCATTTGCCAATGATAAAATAAGTTAGGGAATTGCTCCTGTACTCTTGCATACCACCTGTAGGCACGTTTTATACTAGTTTTATAGCGTTTATACCTTTTTCTTGCCCACCTCACTAAACGATTGTTGAGTAGTTTGAAAACTTTGTGCAGCATAGATATTCTAAATTTCCCATAGTAACGTATCCATCCCCTAATCATGGGATTAAGGCGATGGGCTATTCCTACAATACTCTTAACAGTCATTCTATGCACCTTTAATTCTCCTAACTTATCAGCAATTCGTTTCTTTGAACTTATGCTTATTGCACAATCAAAGCCTAAAAACAATCTTTTTGTTTTCTTTGATTTTGAGGTTCTTGGTTGAAAAGAATACCCTAGAAAATCAAATTTAACAATTGGATATTTCTGTTGTCTTCTATAATCCTTGCAGTACACAATTTTGGTTTTCTTTGGATGTAACTCCAGACCTATTTGTGCCATTCTGTTTCAGATAGCTGTCAGCGTTTGTTCTGCGTGTTGTTGACTTCTACAATGTACTATGACATCGTCGGCATAACGTGCGTAATTTATTGTAGTGTCGGTTTGTTCCAACCATTTATCAAAACCGTAATGCAGAAACAGGTTTGCCAACACAGGACTTATAACTCCTCCTTGTGGCGTTCCTTTTCCTTTATTTATTATGATTTCTCCTGTATTGATGATTAACGAACCGCCGAGTACGAGACCCGTACGCTCGGTGGTGTGAGAGGCGCAGTGGCGACCATTAGGTCGTCACCCGTCTACTCGATTATGCGCTTTTATTATTTAACAATCGTAATCTTTATGACATTTAATCTTTTTGTGTAGGATGTTTTCAAGTTCCTTAATCAGTTTTTTAGTCACATTCTGGCTATGTTCGTCATTAATCCTAAAATCTCCAATACTTATTAAACAATTACCAGAACCTTTTGCTGGTAGAGTATTTAACCAACTAACATTGTCACTATCATTAAGCAAATAGGATTCCCAATGATTCGCAATATAAGTTTTAGATGTAACAGGGTCTTTGAAAATACAAATCTCATTTTCTTCTAGGATTGTTCTTATAACGCTCGGAGTTTTCAATAAAGCTCTATTGTATAAGCTATTAAATGTCATTGAGATAAAATCCCCATCGTAGTCTGGGTAATTATTCTTTTCTATGCCCCAAGATAACCATTGCTTTTTTCGAAGTGTGAAAATTTCTATATCAAAATCGTTATTTGCTATATTACTTTCAATAACTTGATTTTTATGGACTAATTCGGATGAGTAAAGTTTATTTATCAGCTCCAAATCAGTCAAATGAAAATAGATTGTTCCAAAATTAGATTCATTATGCTCAATTCTTTCTCCACCAAAAATGCTAATTCCAACACCGCAATTATCAAAATCCCATTTGCAATTCCTAATTACACTACCGCTCCCATAATTATCGCCAGTAGTAGTGTCAGAGGTTCTTTTTCCAAAAACTTTATCTAGCTTATCCATTAAAGAATCAACGTCTTGTATAACTCCAAGATTAATGTGAAATCTATTTATTAGTCTATCATAATTTGGAGAAGAGAACTCACAAGAATTACAATTAATATTCCATTGATTTGATATTTTAAATCTTATAGTTTTCCATTGCGAATGTTGGTTTTCATTCTCAAAATAATCCTTTGTTGAAAACATTGACTTCATGTCATCTATTGTTTCTCCCCAAGTAAAAATCTTATTCTCTATTTCAATGTTTTCTAATCTCATGTTTCATCAATATTCTATCCGAGTGTTTTTTTTAATAAATTTTCTGTAATTCCGTAACCTCCATAATAAAAAATATCTCCCATTTGAGTATAGTTTGGGAAATATACATTTTTCTCATACCAATACAGAGCCTTTTTATAATCTTTTGAAACTCCTTTTCCGTAATAATAACAATTCGCCACTTGGTCATATGATGCCCATTGTCCAGCATTGGCAGCTTTATGAAACCAAAAAAAGGATTCTTTCTCTATATCTAAATTTTTGTATATAAAACCCAGTGAATGAGAAGAAGCAGAACTTGAAAGAGAGCTTCCTAGATTAGCACCTTTTTTATACCAAAATATTGATTTTTCAGAGTCTACGGTATCATTATTAAATGCATCTGAAGCGAAATACTCTTTAAGGTCATGACAAGCATCGGGATAATTTTGATTACTGGATAGGGCGGTCCATAAATCGGAGCTTAAAATTTTATAAAAAAGAAATAGAAACTCTAGATATAACCGTTTTAAAATTAGTAAAACAAGAGTATCAGGACTTGCACAGTCGCATTAAAAGTATCCCTGGTTTAGGAGCCAAAGCCAGTGCTCTTTTAATTGTCTTGACTGATGGGTTTGAACGTTTTAATACGGCATCAGAACTCTGCTCTTTTGCTGGTCTAACACCTATTATAAGAGAGTCTGGAAGTAGTATAAGATCAAGACCTAGAATAGGTAAAATGGGAAATAGGCGGTTAAGAAAAATTTTGTTTATCTGTAGTTTTTCGGCAAGCAAGCACAATAAAGCGTGTCGAGAGCTCTACAATAGGATCGTAGCTAAAGGCAAGAGCAAGAAACTGGCTTTGGTGGCTGTTTGCAATAAGCTATTAAAACAAGCCTTTGCGATTGCTAAATCTCATTTATGGTATGATGAGAATTACAGAAGTATATTGGTAAAGTAAAGAGTACTAGATATTATTTTAATCAGAATATATTTCTAACTAACAGGGTGTTATTACCAACTGTTATTTTTCGTTCAAGATATTTTCGTACTAACTTATTAAAACTTTTCGTTCCGTCCGAGTTAAAATTCCACTTGATATATAAATCCTATTAAGTTAAAATTCCAGCACTCAATTTTGAAGAAATCTATCCATTATTTTGAACATTCCCAATTCTTGATTTTTAATTAGATTCCTAATGCCCATTATCAATTCATTATTTTTTTTGGCCATTTCCACGCATAATAAACAATTAAAAAAGTAATAATACTTTCTAAAAATGCCAGAAAAACATAAAAACTATACCATTCAGTCATTGAATTCACTCCAATAAATAACATCATTAGTGTAAATAATGTTCCAAATATGATATTGAGAATTCGGTTTAACTTTGGCTTGAGGATAATTGATGCAGCAACCATCACTGAAGAAATTGCCAAAATTATTGATGCTATTAGTAATTTGGTTGGACTGTCTAAATTATTTTCGCCCGTAATTAAACTATCTATTTTATCTGGTGTATATAACTCAAAGTAGTCTCCATATAAATAGCAGAAGGTTACAGAAGCCCACAATGCAGCAAGTTTGATTTTGATGTTTACTTTTGAATTTTCTAACATTTGAGTTTTATTATAATTGGTTTCGTGTTAAGACTATTTAATTAAGATTTGGTTTAATCGAGTTATATTTATTTTCTAATAGTTGGTAATGCAAAGATAATGTTCCCTTTCGATGAACTTTATCAATTATTAAACGAATTTAGTTGAAATTTTTTACAAAGTCAATTTTTTTAATTTTACACTATTTTTATATATCTGTAACATTTTAGTGTATTTTCATACTAATATTTAAAAATTAAATACATGATTTTAACGACAACAAACTCAATAGAAGGGCATCCAATTCAAGATTATTTAGGTATCGTTACAGGCGTCTCATATGGTATGAAAACATCATTTTCTTTTAAAGCAGAGAAAAATAAAGTTTTATTCGAAGAAACTATTAATAAAGCAAAAGAAGAAGCTTTTCAAAAACTGAAAGAAAATGCCATAAAATTGAACGCAAATGCTGTTTTAGGTATAAAATTAGATATGGAAACAGAAGCTGGTGCTTATTTTTTCTTTTCAGTAACAGGAACCGCAGTAAAGGTTGTTTAATCAAAAAGTACTTTTCAAGGGCCTGTCTCGGTGTTCACTTATTATAAAGTTTTCCTAAAGAAAATTAACAACGGAATAATTATTGATAGTTTTGCGTTATATCAATTATTAGTCAAATCAAAAAACATAATTTATCCATGAAAACATTAGTAAAAGCAGTTGTACTTTTTATTACAACACTAGTATTTGCTCAAAACCCAATAGAAAAATCAATTGGGGAATTTACAGAACTAAAAGTTTATGATTTAATCAACGTTGAACTTGTAAAATCAAACGAAAATAAAATTGTTATCACCGGACAAAACGCAGATGCCGTTTTAGTAAACAACAAAAACGGTTTACTTAAAATTAAAATGAGCCTTGAAGAAAGTTTTGACGGCAATAACACAAAAGTAACTTTGTATTACACATCTATAGATCTTATTGATGTAAATGAAGGCGCAAAAGTACATTCAAAAGATGTTATTAAGCAATTTGAAATCAATCTTAAAGCACAAGAAGGCGCCAGTATTGAGGTGCCTGTAAATGTTAGTTATACTAACGTAAAAGCAGTAACAGGCGGTTGGGTAAAAACCTCTGGAACCTCAAAAAGTCAAGACATAAATTTATTAACAGGAGGGCTTTACAAAGGGAGCGAATTAAAAACTGAAAAAACAAAAGTGACTATAAATGCGGCAGGAGAAGCTTATGTAAATGCTTCAAATATTGTGGATATTAAAATTAGAGCTGGAGGCGATGTATTTATTTACGGCAACCCAGAAACGGTGAATGAAAGTAAGGTTTTAGGCGGAAGAGTGAAGCGTATGGATTAAAATAGTCAATAAAAACAATTGAAGCCCATTATTTTTTATAATGGGCTTTTTTTGTTTCATTATTAAAAAGCAGTAAAATATTTCTTTACTTTGTGAAAACCCTCTCGAGTTTATGTTTGATGATATTTTAGCAGCAATTCCTTTCGGAATAATTTTAGCATTTACTATTGGCCCAGTGTTTTTCGTGCTTTTAGAAACTAGTGCTACAAAAGGGATAAAAAGCGCTTTAATATTTGATAGTGGCGTGATGTTAGCTGATATACTATTTATTTTAGTGGCTTTTTTCAGTACCAATAAATTACTAGAAAAAATAAAAGATGATCCTAATTTTTTAGTTTTTGGAGGTGTTTTATTGGTAACTTATGGTATTATTTCATTTTTAAAAACATCGAAATCGTTCCGAGAAATTGTTAGAGAATATCATAAAGTTGAAATAAAAAAAGGATACGGAAAATTATTTTTAAAAGGGTTTTTACTCAATTTTATAAATATTGGCGTTTTGTTAGGTTGGGTTGCTTTTATAATGTTAGCAAATTCTTTAACGGATTCTAAAGATGGTGTTATTGTTTTTTTATCAACGATATTAGTTGTCTATTTTTTAGTTGATTTACTTAAAATAGCCGCAGCCAAAAAGTTAAAAAACAAGCTAACACCCAGATTGATATTTAAAACAAAAAAAGTGATTGCGCTAGTTATTCTAGGTTTTGGAGTGCTACTATTAGTGCAGGGTTTTTTTCCTGATGAAAAAGAGTTAATAAAAGAAAAACTAGAACAAATAAGTCCTATAAAATAAAAAAGCTTCCAGAATATCTGAAAGCTTTTTTGTTTTGAGGTGTCGAGCGGATTCGAACCGCTGTAGCAGCTTTTGCAGAGCTGAGCCTAGCCACTCGGCCACGACACCAATTTTTAAAAATGTATCAAAACGAGTTTAATATACCTTTAAAAGTAGCATTCTCTAAACGTTGAGAAATCTGGTGCAAATGTAAAAAAAATTGTGGCTTTTCTTTACTTAAAATTACTTTTTACGTTTTTTGCTCATTTTTATGGTTACGCTTTCAACATCGCCACCTATGGGCGGGTTTAATTTACTCACCCAAACTGTTGCACTTTTCACTAAAACAGCTTCTTTAAAAACACGATTTAAAATGCGTTTTGCGACTGTTTCTAGTAAATGAGAGGCGATATTCATTTCTTCTCTAACCACTTTATTTAGAAACACATAATCCACAGTATCACTCAATTTATCAGTCTTTGCAGAGGTTTGTAAATTGGCGCTAACCTTTAAATCTACACGATAATCACTACCTATTTTGGTTTCCTCTTTTAAGCAACCATGATAGGCAAACACACGTATATTTTCAACTTTTATAATTCCCATTTAAGCGATTTTAAGTCATCAAAATTACCTAATTTTACACAATAATTATGTTATTTAATTTTAGTTTATATCAACTAGAAGTGTTTTTTAAAGTTTTTTATGTCTAACGAAAGAAGATCGCTCAATTTTTTAGAGCAAATTATAGAAGAAGATTTAGCCAATGGCATGTCTAAAAAAGAGTTGCGTTTTAGATTCCCACCAGAACCAAACGGCTATTTGCACATAGGCCATACGAAAGCTATTGGAATTAGTTTTGGTTTAGGTGAATATTATAACGCACCAGTAAACCTGCGTTTTGATGATACAAATCCTGCAAAAGAAGAGCAAGAATACGTAGATGCTATTAAGGCGGATATTTCGTGGTTAGGGTATAACTGGGACAAGGAATTATTTTCATCAGATTATTTTCAACAGCTTAATGATTGGGCTATTAGTTTCATAAAAGAAGGAAAAGCCTATGTTGACTCGCAAACTAGTGAAGCGATGGCTGAACAAAAAGGCACGCCAACACAACCAGGAGTTGATGGCCCTTTTAGAAATAGAACCGTTGAAGAAAATTTAAATTTATTCGAGCGCATGAAAGCCGGCGAGTTTAACGAAGGCGAACATATATTACGAGCAAAAATAGACATGCAACATCCAAACATGTTAATGCGCGACCCTATTATGTATCGTGTTTTAAAGAAGCACCATCACAGAACAGCAAACGATTGGTGTATTTACCCAATGTACGACTGGACGCATGGTGAAAGCGATTATATTGAGCAAATTTCACACTCGTTATGTTCTTTGGAATTTAAACCCCACAGAGAGCTTTATGATTGGTTTTTAGACCAAGTAGTAGACACTGATAAATTACGCCCAAAACAACGTGAATTTGCACGTTTAAACTTGAGTTATACCATTATGAGTAAGCGTAAGCTACTTAAATTAGTAGAGGACGGTGTTGTAAAAGGTTGGGACGACCCGCGAATGCCAACCATTTCCGGTTTACGCAGAAGAGGTTACACACCAGCATCCATAAGAAAATTTGTTGAAACTGTTGGTGTTGCGAAACGTGAAAACGTTATAGATGTAGCGCTTTTGGAGTTTTGTATTCGTGAAGATTTAAATAAAACAGCGCCAAGAGTTATGGCGGTTTTAGACCCTGTGAAACTTGTTATTACAAATTATCCTGAGGATAAAGTTGAATGGCTAGATGCCGAAAACAATCAAGAAGATGAAAGTGCAGGTTTCAGAAAAGTACCGTTTTCTAGAGAATTATATATAGAAAAAGATGATTTTAAAGAAGAAGCTGGCAACAAGTTTTTTAGATTGAGATTGGGAGGAGAAGTAAGGCTTAAAAACGCATATATTATAAAAGCCGAACGTGTTGAAAAAGATACTAACGGACAGATTACAGAAATACATTGTACATATTCAGAAGATACAGAGCGAAAAATAAAAGGGACGCTGCACTGGGTGTCTATTAAACACGCCATAAAAGCTGAAGTTAGAGAATATGACCGGTTGTTTTTAGATGAAGCACCAGATAGTTACCAAGACAAAGATTTTATGGAATTTATAAACCCAAATTCTTTAAAAATTATTGAGGCATTTGTTGAACCAAGTTTAAAAGATTCAAATATTGGAGACCAGTTTCAGTTTCAGCGTTTAGGATATTTTAATGTAGATAACGATTCAACTTCTGATAAATTAGTGTTTAATAAAACAGTAGGTTTGCGAGACTCTTGGGCGAAGGTGAAACCGAAGCAAAACACAAACCAGAATCAGCAAAAACAACCACAACAAAATAAAAGACCAGCCATTGAACAAATAAAATCTTACGGTAAAAAATATGATAGATTGCCAGAAGATAAGCGGGCTTTAGCTAAGGCAGATATTCAAGAATTAGCTAAAACAGTCAGTTATGAAGAACTTGAACCGTTGTTTAATACGTCGGTTAAAAAATCAGGAACGCGTATAATTACTATGATTACTTTAGGTATTCTGCTGGAAAATGGTTTAGAAAAAAATGAAGCGATTAATACGTTTATAGCCAAAGCTTTGGATGATAAAAATGCGTTGTTGGTTGAAGAAGCTAAAGCGATTTCTTAAATCAAGTATATTTCATGTGATTAGATTGAAATTAATAATTGGCTTGTTTTTCATTTGTTTTCAAAACACAAATGCACAAGCCGAATATCCTGTTTTAACTGAGATTGCAACGGATAATGCGAAGCTTTTCAGCGAAAGCGAAACACTTCAACTTCAACAAAAACTAACTACTTACGAAACAGAAACCACACATCAAATTGTGGTTTTAACTATTGATAATTTAGGAAATGATACTGTTGAAAATTATGCGTATCAGGTTTTCAATAGGAATGAACTAGGTCAGAAAGCCAAGGACAATGGACTTTTAATTTTAATTGCTAAAAACGATAGAAAGTTTAGAATTGAAGTTGGCAAAGGCTTAGAACCTATAATTACCGATGCTTTTGCGTCGAGAATTATTAGAGCAACTATGACGCCAAAGTTTAAAGAAGGCTTTTTTTACGAAGGTGTTGATTTGGCTACTTCAGAAATCATAAAACTTATTGACGATCCTAAATATCGTGATGAGTTTAATCATTTAATAGAAGAAGAGGGTAAAATACCTTTGTGGGTTAAAATACTAATTGGGCTATTTCTTACATTATTTTTAAGTATTTTTTTAGGTGCTGGAGGCGCTATATTGTATTCTGGCTATAAGCGATTGGTAAATTTATTTAGAGGTTTAATTACAGGAAAAGTTAGTGTTGTTACATTTCCATTTTTACTAGTCTCATCATTATTTATGGTTGTTTTTAGTCTGCCGTTTATCATTATGCCTCTTTTTTTTGCAATAATCCTTATTAGTACGCAAATTGATAGTGACCATGTAGTTGATCCATTTGATTTTATTGAAGATACTTCTCTAATAAATATAGGTTACATATCAATATCTCTTTTAGTTTTACTTGTTTTAACACCATTGGTTATAGCTTTTTTAACGCGTTCTAAAAAGAATTACGAGCCTATTAAGTTTTCGCTTTTAAAAAGTGATAAAAAATTTATGAGCAAAAACTTTTCTTCCAGTGGCGTAAGTTCAGGAAAATCATCGTACTCTTCTGGGAGTAGTTTCTCTGGCGGCGGCGGTAGTTCTGGTGGCGGTGGCGCTAGTGGCAGTTGGTAGTATTCTATACGGTATTTATTTTTTTGTACATTTAACTACAAACTAAAACTAAAATAGTATGGACTTTTTAAACTTCCCTGCAATTCTTGTTGCAGCGGTTTCGGCTTTGGTAGTTGGATTTATTTGGTACAACCCTAAAGTTTTTGGAAACGCTTGGATGCAAGCAGCAGATATGACAGACGAGCAAATTAAAGGCGGAAATATGGCAAAGATTTTTATTATGGCCTTTATTTTTGCTTTTTTATTAGCGATGACGATGATGCAAATGAGCATTCATCAAACAGGCGCTTTAAGTTTAGTGGGAGGAGATTCTAGTGTTGCGCTTCCATCATACGCTGCATTTATGGTAGATTATGGCGATGCTTTTAGAACTTACAAACACGGCGCTTTACATGGTGTTCTTGCAGGTGTTTTTGTTGCGCTTCCAATTATTGGTACCAATGCTTTATTTGAGCGTAAAAGCGCAAAGTATATTTTTATTAATGCTGGATATTGGATTGTAACACTTGGTGTTATGGGTGCTATTGTTTGTGGTTGGAAATAATAAATTTGTAAACTTTTAACATAAATAAAGACTGAGGTGTTTAACTTCGGTCTTTTTCTTTTCTATTGATAGATTATAAAATATATTACGCTGTAAATGAGCTTCCAGGTTCTTGGGATGAATTATCAAGTCAAGATATTTTCCTAAAAACGTCTTTTTTAAGAGGTTTAGAAGACGCTATTCCCAATAATATTACCCCTTTCTATTTAGGTGTTTTTAAAGCAGAAAAACTAGTTGGAATTGCAATTATACAACGTGTTGAAATGTATCTTGATGATGTTTTTAGAAGAACATCTAGAAACACGTTTAAGCAATTTGCAAAACGGCTAATTTCTAAAATAGTGAAAGGAAACGCTCTGGTTGTTGGGAATTTAATGCACACAGGCCAACACGGGTTATTTTATATTCAAGACGAAATCTCGCAAGACAATTATTTAAACACTATAGCTAGAGCACTTAAAGATTTAAGTGAACAAATTAAAAATAAGTATAACAAAAAAGTACGCATTATTGCTTACAAGGATTATTTTGAAGACGATAGTATTCATAATAGTTCAGCGTTTTTTAAAGCACAAAACTTATACAAAGCAAAAGTGCAGCCTAATATGATATTTTCAATTTCTGATGCATGGAAAACACCACAAGATTATATTTCTGCGTTCAATAAAAAGTATCGAAACCGTTACAAAACGGCAAGAAAAAAATCTAACATTTTAGAATGTAGAGAGTTAGCTTTAGGTTTTTTAGAAGAAAACAGCAAGTCCGTTTTTGAGTTATATGAAGCCGTATCTGATAATGCACGTGTAAATTCTTTTAAGCTCCCAGAGAATCATTTTTTAAGTTTAAAACAAAGTTTACAAGATGATTTTAAAGTTTTTGGCTTCTTTTTAAACAATCAACTCGTTGGCTTTTACTCTTTAATTTTGAATAATGATACTTTAGAAACCTATTTTTTAGGATATAATAAAGCGTTTCAACATCAAATGTATTTGAATATGCTGTTCAATATGGCTTCTTTTGGTATACAAAATGGTTTTAAAACTATTGTTTACGCCAGAACCGCCATGGAAATTAAAAGCTCAATAGGCGCAAAGCCACATACGATGCATATTTATTTAAAACACACTAATAATTTTATAGCCAATACGGTTTTAAAGTGTATTGTTAAATATATGAATCCTATACAAAAGTGGGAAGAACGACATCCTTTTAAAAATTAAAAACCTCGAAAAATAATTACTTTCGAGGTTTGTTTTTATTAGAAATAGCACTTTTTTTCATTATTATTTGACATCTTTTTTCTTTTTCGCTTCTTTCATAGACTCACCAATTTGGTTGCTAGCGGTAAAACTTGCAAGCATATCATTCAACATATTACTTCCTGCTTGTGGTGAATTTGGCAATAAAATAAGGTTGCTATTAGTATGCTGGCCAATAGATTGAAGCGTGTCGTAATGTTGTGTTACCACAATTAAGGCAGATGCTTCTTGTGAGTTTATACCAACTTTGTTTAAAACCAGTACAGACTCTTCTAAACCACGAGCAATTTCACGACGCTGATCTGCAATACCCTGCCCTTGTAAACGTTTGCTTTCTGCTTCAGCTTTTGCTTTTTCAACTATTAAAATACGTGCTGCATCACCTTCATATTGTGCAGCTGTTTTTTCTCTATCTGCTGCGTTAATTCTGTTCATAGCTTCTTTTACTTGTGCATCAGGATCAATATCTGTTACTAAAGTTTTAATAATATCGTAACCATATTCCATCATGGCGTCATTCAATTCAGCCTTAACCGCAATAGCAATATCATCTTTTTTTAAAAACACGTCATCTAAAATCATTTTTGGCACTTCTGCGCGAACCACATCAAACACATAAGATGTTATTTGGTCATGCGGATAATCTAGTTTGTAAAAAGCGTCTTCAACTTTATCTCTTATTACTTTATATTGAACAGATACTTTTAACTTAACAAATACATCATCTTTTGTTTTGGTTTCTATAATAACATCAAGTTGTTGAATTTTTAGACTCAACTTACCTGCAATTCTATCTACTAACGGAATTTTAAACTGTAAACCAGATTGACGAATACTTTGAAAACGACCAAAACGCTCAATAATAGCTGCGGTTTGTTGCTTAACAATAAAGAAAGATGAGATTAAAATAATTAATCCTAAAATGATAAAAGGGATGAGAAAAAAGTTCATAATATATAGTAATAATGGTTAAAAAAAGCGTTATTAAATAATACCTAAAGATACGACGAAAAACAGTAACTTATCTATTAGTATAAAACCGAAATGGTTTGTTACAGTTTTTTGTAAAAATGGAATACTAAAGTTTAGAAAGCTTTATTTTCTTGCAGCTTTAAATTCACTAGTATCATACCATTTTGGAAAATAATCTTCATTAGCTAATTTTAAACCTACTTCATAAAATAATTGCAAGTCTAATTGAACACCTGAAAGTTCTGTCGTTTCAGCATTATACTCATCTGATGGTTGATGGTATTTATGCATCCGGTAGTTGTCATTATACTTTTTAATGTTTTCAATACTTATCAAAACCTTCATAAGAACCACTTGCATACAAGGCAGGAATCCCAATTTTAGCAAAATTGAAATGGTCTGATCTGAAGAAGTATCCTTTTTCCGCTTCAGGATCAGGTATAATGTACCTATTTTGACTGTTGGCCGCTTCTTTGGCGTATT
>TARA_R110002096_G_scaffold74746_3_pt1 | contig 12606 bp, 10 predicted proteins | sample TARA_R110002096 | Tara Oceans TARA_R110002096 (sample SAMEA4397295) | marine metagenome | biome: Polar Biome; feature: [DCM] deep chlorophyll maximum layer (ENVO:01000326); material: water (ENVO:00002006), including particulate matter (ENVO:01000060) such as... | depth 35 m | reverse complement strand
AGTCGGGTCAATAGTTGAGCGAAATACATGGAATTAAATTTCCCGTTCAAAGGGATGGTTTTTCGTTCTGTTTCACCGCATCCCACAGGGCGTCCATTTCATCCAAGTTGGACTGCGCCGGTGTTTTTCCCATGGCGGCCAGTTTTTGTTCCACACCTTCAAAGCGGCGTTGGAATTTTTTGTTGGCTGCGCGTAATGCTTCTTCGGGGTCGATGTTCAAATGACGTGCAAAGTTGGCCATCACAAACATCAGATCACCATATTCTTCGACTTGGTCAACGTGGGTTTTGGTTGCGCGGGCTTCGGCCAATTCGGCGATTTCTTCGCTGATTTTATCTGTGACGCCTGAAATATCCGGCCAGTCAAACCCCACCCGCGCGGCGCGTTTTTGTAGTTTCACGGCGCGGGTTAGGGCGGGTAAATTTAGCGCGATCCCATCCAATGTTTTGGCAGGGGTGTCGGATTTTGTGGCGCGTTCAGCTGCCTTGATTTTTTCCCAATCCGCCACTTGTTGGGTGCTGGATTTATCGCGGGACTCGTTGCCAAACACGTGGGGATGACGGTGAATCATTTTATCGGCGATGTTTTTGGTGACAGTTTCAAAGGTGAAATGCCCGTCCTCTGATCCCATTTGGGTGTAGTAGACGACCTGGAGTAATAAATCGCCCAGTTCGCCCTCAAGTTCAGCCCAGTCGGATTGATCGATGGCTTGGGCAACCTCGTATGCCTCTTCGATTGTATAGGGGGCGATGGATTTGTAGGTTTGTTCAATGTCCCATGGGCAGCCCGTTTTTGGGTCACGCAATCGGGACATGATTTCCAACAATCGTGGCAAGCCGCCCGATGCATCAAGGCAGAGTTTTTGGCTGTCGGCATGTTTCATTTTCTTACCTTGGTTAACGGAGCTTCGCATTATGATGAGCGCTGACGCGCGATGTCCCTGCGGGAGTGCTCCCGCACGGGGAGATATTTGTTCAAAGTAAAATCTAGGCGTTGGCGCGTTCTAAAGCTTGTTCGAGATCATCAATCAGATCACCTGCGTCTTCGATCCCGATGGACAGGCGCAGGAGGCGGGGGTCGACGGGGAAGCCTTCGCCCGAAACGGTGGCGCGATGTTCGATCAAACTTTCGACGCCGCCCAAGGATGTGGCGGGGTAGAAGACGTTGCAAAAACGGGTGACGTCGATGGCGGTCTTGGCGTCACCTTTGACGATCAGGGACATCATGCCGCCAAATAGGCGGCCTGTTTGGGCGGCTTGGATGGCGTGGCCGGGATGGCTTGGTAGTCCTGGATAGAGGACTTTCTCGATCAGGGGGTGATTGTCGAAATGATAGGCGATGCGGTTGGCGTTTTGGGTGGCACGTTCGACGCGCAACAAGAGTGTGCGCATCCCACGGATCAAAAGGAAAGCATCGAAGGATTGTAAAACCGTGCCTTGGAGTTTGCGGGTCAAGGCGATGTCATCCCAATAAGCACCTGTGTCGCGGGTCGAGAGGGCACCCGCGGTGACGTCCGAGTGACCGTTGAGGTATTTGGTGGCGGAGTGCATGGAAATATCTGCACCGAAATTGAGTGCTTGGGTTGCGATGGGTGGGGTGCCAGTGCAATCAGTGAGGAGTTTTGCGCCGTACTTGTGGGCAATGTCGGCGGCGGCCTGTATATCGGTGATTGTCCAGTCGGGATTATTGGGGGTTTCGGCCCAGACAAGAGCAGTATCATCGCGCATGGCGTCGGCGAGTTCAACGAGATCGCCTGCTTCGTAATAAGAGACGCGCAGGCGCGCCTTGGCGGCGTAGGTTTGGAATTGGTGCAGGACGCCGTGGTACATGGCGCGGGGTACGACGACGTGGGCGTTAGCGTCCAGGTGGTCGATGACGGCGGTAGCGGCGGACATGCCTGATGAGAACAGGAGGGTGTCGGTGGCCTCTTCCAAATCAGCGATCATGCGTTCGGCGTGGGTGGTGGTTTCGTTGCCGTCACGTTTGTACCAATAGGGCTGGCGGGGTTCGTAGTTTTCATCCCGTGCATAAGTGGCGGTGGATTGGATGGGGGGGATAATGGCACCGGTTTCGGGATCGAGATAACGAAGCGCTTGTGCGATGCGGGTGGCGGCAGAGAGTTTTTGGTTTGATTTGGTCATCACAGAGCCTTTGACGTGTGTTTTCAAAAGCGTAGACGGGATGCGATCGATGGGCAAGGATTAGGGGGTATTTTTCACGCTATTTTGAGATGTCCCAGGTGGACATGTGGTTAAGTAATTGTTTTTATTTGATTTTCGGAATGTTGCTTTGTTGCCAATATGTTAATCTTGTCCCAAAGTTACAAAACGCATTAACGCATCCAGCCACTATCATTCCTGAGCGTATAGTTTAAAGGAAGGAGTATCGCGAAGGAGAGCGGATTATGGAAACTGTCGAGAATGTTGTTGATCTGATTGGTGCGGCAAAAGCCAATGCGAAAACCTGTGAGGATCGCATTTCCGAGGTTATGAACGCGATGGGCGGACAGACCGGTTCGAATGCGCAGATTGAAGAGTTGCGGGCGGCGACGGTGGCGTTGGAATTGGTGGCGGTTGATATTTTTTCAGTGTTCGAAGTACGGATGCAGCATCATTTTAAACGCGGCCCGTTTGCACGCAAGTTGAAGGCCAAACTGTTGGATGCGGGCAAGGCGGAATTGGCGCATCGGTTCCATCAATATTATTTGGCGATCAATGTGTTGAAACATGGCACGGGTGCCAGTTTTCGCGAGTTGCGCGATGATCAAAGCGCGGGGTTTATATTGCGGGCCGAGGACGCGATTATTGGGGCGGGTACGTCCGAACCCGTTGGTTTGGTTGATGTGACGGTTCAGGGGTTCTTTGACGGGTTGAGTACGACGATATTGGATGCTTATGGTTTTTTGGAGAAGCGTTAGGGGTCAGCGCGTGAGCCGCCATAACTGAAATAGTGCAACACAGGACGTGAGGGCGGTGAGCGTCAACCATACAGCTCCCGACTGTTCCAAATAAACGATGCCAGTATCGGCGTCGAAACATCGACCCATCTCGTTGAAGCAATCATACCATTTGAAGTAAAGCATGTAATAGGCGAAACCGAAAATTAGCGACAAGCCCATGGATGCGATGACGATTATTTTTCTGGTGAAAGCATTCATAACTTGATCGTACATGCAGTACGCGAAAGTTCAATGGGTGGCTTGTGGGTGTTGTAGGCGTTGAATGTTTTCAAACCGAATGCAGCAGACGCGGTTGATTTATTCGCACATATTGATCCGTAAGTTATGTTTGCGCCTTTACCAATATTGGCGCGGTGCTTTACTTTGGCTCTGCGCAGCCATACATTTTTAGATAACAATTTGACGATAATATATTTGAAATTACTTGGATGAGTGGCACATGGGACTTTCAGTCATTGGTGCAGGATTTGGTCGAACAGGAACTGAATCCCTTAAAAATGCGCTGGAAATTTTGGGCTATGGCCCTTGTTATCACATGTTTGAGGTGCTGCCTTATCCAGAGCGTGTCGCAACATGGCGGGCAATAGCATCAGGTGAAAAACCAGACTGGGATCACGTTTTTTCCGGGTTTGGCGCAACCGTTGACTGGCCTGGTGCATCTTATTGGCGTGAACTTAGTCGTCATTTCCCGAAAGCAAAAATAGTATTGTCCATCCGTGATGCAGACAGTTGGTATGACAGTATGGATAACACAATACTTCCGATCTTGCGCAATAGCGATGACATGGAGTCTATTGGTATTAAGGTGATCTCGGAGCGTGTTTTTGCTGGAAAAATCAACGATCGTGAGCATATGATTGACGTTTTCAACAAGAATATTGCAGAGATTCAAGCGGCGTTTGGAACGGATCGATTGCTGACGTATCAGCTTGGCTCTGGCTGGGAACCTTTGTGTCAGTTTCTGGGGTGTGAAATTCCAGACGAACCATATCCGTTCGGCAATAGTTCTGAACAGTTTGAGGGAAAAGTTGCCGCTGTTACGAACACGCCATCAGGTTGATTCCATCCAGTTTCTGTTCGGAACGTTGGTTGGTGTTTGGTTTGGTCATTGGCCCGCAGTTGCCCGCGAGCCGTTGAGTTTATATCCCTAATGCGCGGTAGCTGTCGGAGATTTTTGTGAGAGCCAGCACATATGCGGCGGTGCGCAGGCTGTCGATTTTGTCGTCACCGCGCCATGTGTCGTGCATTTGTTGATAGGCGGTGCGCATGGTGTCTTCGAGACCTGAACGCACCAATTCCAATTCGCCCGCACCTTGGAAGAATTTGGTTTTGAAGTTTTCAGAAACCGGTTTGCCCGTCATGCGTTCCAACTCTTCGATCAGCAGGTGATTTGAGGATTCTTGTTGGCGGCGTTGCATGCGGCCAAAGCGGATGTGGGACAGGTTTTTGACCCACTCGAAATAGGACACGGTTACACCGCCGGCATTTGCATACATATCGGGGATGATGACCGTGCCAGCCGCGTTCAGGATTTCGTCGGCGCCTGCTGTGACGGGACCGTTCGCGGCCTCGATAATCAGGTTTGCTTTGATCCGATCGGCGTTCGAGAGGTTGATGACCCCCTCCAACGCGGCGGGGATCAGGATATCACAGTCTTTTTCCAGAACTGTTGAACCATTGGGGGTGAATTCGCCACCTTTGAAACCCTTTACGCCGTGATTTTGGCGGATGTAGGCGCTGAGGGCTTCGATATTCAATCCTTTGTCGTTGATGACAGCACCGTCGCGTTCAATTACGGCAGTGATTAATGCGTTGTCTTCTTCGGCTAGGAATTTTGCGGCGTGATAGCCCACGTTACCCAAGCCCTGAACGATGATCCGTTTGCCGTCCAATGTGCCAGACAGACCGGCGGTAGCCACATCGTCATCGTGGCGGAAAAATTCCTGTAATGCGTATTGCACGCCGCGACCTGTTGCTTCGACGCGACCAATGATGCCGCCTTTGTTCAGGGGTTTGCCTGTGACACAAGCGTCGGCGTTGATGTCAGTGGTGTTCATGCGACGGTACTGATCGGCGATCCATGCCATTTCACGTTCGCCCGTGCCCATGTCAGGGGCGGGAACGTTTTGAGAGGGGTTGATCAGGTCGCGTTTGATTAACTCGTAAGCAAAGCGGCGGGTAATTTTTTCGATTTCGTCGGGTTCCCATGCATTGGGATCGATGTGTAAACCACCCTTGGAGCCGCCAAACGGGGCTTCGACCAGTGCGCATTTATAGGACATCAGCGCGGCCAATGCTTCGACTTCGTCTTGGTTCACGGACATGGCGAAGCGAATGCCGCCTTTGACCGGTTCTTTGTGTTCAGAGTGTACCGAGCGGTAGCCCGTAAAGGTGTGTATGTCGCCGCGCAGTTTCACGCCAAAACGGACGGTGTAGGTCGAGTTGCAGACCTTGATTTTATTCGCCACCCCTTCGGAGATGTCCATCAGGGCAGTTGCTTTGTCGAACATCATGTCGACAGATTCACGGAAAGTAGGTTCGTTGCGCGTTTGCATAGGGTTTCCTTTGTGGAGTGTGCCAAGGGATTTAAGGCGGGGGTGCGTCATCTGGTAGCAGGCTAGATCAGAAGGAAGCGTAAAGGAATGAGTAAATTAACCTATGATCGGATTCTGGGTATTTTGTAACGTTTAGGCAGAAAAAAGGGCAAAGAACCTGTATTCTTTGCCCGAATATCGATCATTGCGGTGTAAATTATGTGCCGCGAAACGGTTCCACATATTGTAATGCCATGTCCCAAGGGAAGAAAATCCACGTGTCTTGGCTGACTTCGGTGATGAAGGTGTCGACCATTGGGTGGCCTTTGGGTTTGGCGTAAACGGTGGCAAAATGTGCTTTGGGGTACATTTTGCGTACGATTTCCAAGGTGCGGCCTGAATCGACCAGATCGTCCACGATCAGGATGCCTGTGCCATCGCCCACAACGGATGCGTCAGGGGATTTCAAAACCTGTGCTTCGGATTGTGATTGGTGGTCGTAGGATTTTACGGAAATGGTATCGACCACGCGAATATCCAATTCACGTGCCACAATCATCGCAGGTGCCATGCCGCCGCGGGTGATGCCGATGACCGCCTTCCAATCGCCACCATCGGGGCCTTTGCCGTCCAAGCGCCATGCCAATGCGCGGCTGTCGCGATGCAGTTGATCCCATGAGACATGGAAACCTTTTTCGTGTGGTAGTTGGTTGGTCATTCTTTGCGTCCTGTTACAACGTCGATGTCGGGCGCATCAACTGCCTTCATTCCGACCACGTGATAACCGGCATCAACGTGCAGGTTTTCGCCTGTGACGCCCGATGACAGATCCGAGAGTAGGTACATTGCGGATTTGCCGACGTCGTCGATGCTGATGTTGCGACGTAGCGGTGAATTTAACTCGTTCCATTTCAGGATATAGCGGAAATCGCCGATGCCTGATGCGGCCAGCGTTTTTACGGGGCCCGCAGAGATAGCGTTGACGCGAATGCCGTCTTTGCCCAAATCTTCGGCCAAGTATTTAACGGATGCTTCTAATGCGGCCTTGGCCACGCCCATGACGTTATAATGTGGCATCACTTGTTCAGCGCCGTAATATGTTAAGGTCAGCATCGAGCCGCCTTCGTTCATAATTTTTTCCGCGCGCTGTGCCACGGCAGTGAAGGAGTAGACCGAGATGTCCATCGTCATGCGAAAGTTTTCTGCGCTGGTGTCGACATAACGGCCGCGCAGTTCGTTTTTGTCAGAAAAACCGATGGCGTGGACGACGAAATCTATTTTGCCCCATTTCGCTTCGAGTGCGGCAAATAATGCGTCCATTGATGCGGGGTTCGTCACATCGCATTCCAGTAGTGTGTCGCATCCAATGCTTTCGGCCAAGGGGCCAACACGTTTTTGTAATGCTTCACCTTGGTAGGAAAAGGCCATTTCGGCACCTTGTGCGTGACAGGCCTGTGCAATGCCCCATGCCATGGATTGTTTATTGGCGACGCCCATAATCAATCCGCGTTTTCCGTCCATAATGCCCATGTAAATTCCCCGTTAGATTCAAATTATGTCACCATGAATAGAACAAGGGCGAGTTGGCATCAAGATAAAGGGTGAAAAGGGTCGCATTTACTTGCTCTTATGGCTGTGCATATTATCTTGGATGAACAACAAGGTGAATGAATATGGATAGATCAGGAAAATTTGCAGGCGATGACCCGTTCGCGTTGGCGCGTGATTGGTTAGCGGAGGCGCAGGACGTGGAGCTAAATGATGCGAACGCAATTGCGTTGGCATCGGTTGACGACAAAGGTATGCCCAATGTGCGCATTATGTTGTTGAAAGAAATCGAAGATGATGGGTTTGTATTTTACACCAATTTCAACAGCAAAAAGGGTGCCGAGCTGATCACATCAGGTAAGGCCGCGTTTGTAATTCATTGGAAATCGTTGCGCCGTCAAATTCGCGTGCGTGGTTTGGTGGAAAAGGTGGATGGCAAAGAGGCAGATGCGTATTTTGACAGCCGGCCGCCACAAAGCCGCGTCGGTGCCATTGCATCACGCCAATCCCAAGTGATTGCCGATCGTTCGGTGTTAGAGGGATGGTATGAACAGGCGCTGAAAGAAAATGGCGAAACGCCACAGCGCCCCGCGTTTTGGGGTGGGTTTCGTATTCAACCGCTTGAAATAGAATTTTGGGCGGATGGTCACGCCCGACTGCATGACCGATTCCTTTGGGCCCGTATGGCGGTCGATCAACCTTGGATCATAGAGAGATTAAGCCCATGATGAAAATAACTGCGCTGTTGTTCGCGATGATGAGCGTGCCAGCAATGGCATCAAGTGATGTTTGCACCCAAACCGCAGTTGATCTGCGCTGGGATGGTGGGGCGTCGCGGTTCACGGTTGAGTTGGCCGACGATGCCGCTGAGCGTGCGCAGGGGTTGATGTTTCGCGAATCCATGGGGCGGTTTGCGGGGATGTTGTTTGCATATCAATATGAACAACCTGTCAGTTTTTGGATGAAAAATACATTGATCCCGTTGGACATGCTGTTTTTCGATGCCAAGGGTGTGTTGCAAAATGTACAACTGAATGCGCGCCCATTGGACACGACCGGTCTGTTTGGTGGCAATGCCATTCAATATGTATTGGAAGTAAATGGCGGCACAGTTGAAAAGTTGGGAATTAAAAAGGGTGCTCAGATGCGGTTCCCGTTGATCGGTGATGACGCGGCGTGGGCGTGTTGAACGTCAAAGCGCGTAATTAAGGGTCGTGTCATGAAATGACATGGGATGTCAGGATTTGACTTTTGAGCGATGGCCGAGCCGGGTGATCAGCGACAAACGCTATGTCGTTTGATTGGAAAGATATCATGTTCACGAATGCAAATCGATTAGAGGCGACGCAAGTTCTGAGCAGTTTGGCGTTGGGTTTCAGCGCCGATCCCTTTGTCCGCTGGCTTTATCCCGAGCCCAAATCGTTTCTGGAAAATTTCCCGCGTGTGATGGATCACTTTGGTGGCAGAGCATTTGAAAACGGCAGCGCGTATCGCAACGGTGATTTCAGTGCGGCGGCGTTGTGGCTGCCGCCCGATGTGCATCCAGACGAAGAAAGCCTTGTGGCGTGTTTTGAACAGACGGTTGCACCTGAAAAGCATGAGGCCTTGTTTTCGACTTTTGAAAAAATGGACGACTTTCATCCCAAGGAGCCTTGTTGGCACTTGGCGTTCATTGCGGTTGACCCGATCCTTCGGGGCAAAGGTCAGGGTTCGGCGCTGTTGGAAAAATGCCTGATGGATTGTGACCGTGACGGAAGGCCTGCGTATTTAGAGTCGACCAACCCCGCGAACCTGTCGCTGTACAAGCGGCATGGGTTCGAAGAGATTGGATTGATTGAAGTCGCAAATGCACCGCCCTTGTTTCCAATGTTCAGACCCGCCCATTGAACATTGGCGCGCGCAACGCCGATCATGACAATGTATTGGAACGTATCTGTGCCCGTTTCGTTGGGATTTCATGATTTCTGTGTTATTGTGCATTTCAACGCATTTTAGGGCTTTCCATTACCGAACTTGTTTTGTAAACCGCGCATCAGTCGGGGCGTGGCGCAGTCTGGTAGCGCACTTGTTTTGGGTACAAGGGGTCGTTGGTTCGAATCCAGCCGTCCCGACCAACTTTCGGTTTATCCGACTAAATCAAATCACCTTCGGGTGATTTTTTTTGGCATTGGATAGTATTTTTCTGCCGCCTGTGACATTTTGATTCCCGTAAGATTTGCCAACAGCGATGTTCGCTTTGGATGCTATCTGTGCCGAAAATAAACGTTTTTTTTGGATGGGTTTTCTTAACCTTTGATTCACAGTTATCCACATGTTGTGGGTAACACCGCGTCAACTACAAAATCTGTAAAATAATGAAATAAATGCGTTGACCGATTCAGTCACATGATACAGTTTGTGTCCAGTAATAGCCGATACACAAGATGTTGATTAAACGTGTACAGCGAGCATAGAAAATAATTTTGGCTACTAGACTTCACAAGAGTCAGGCTACTGACCGTCTAGGCAGTGATTGTAATATATTAGGGGCATAAGCACATGAGAATTGAACGCCGTTTCACCAAAGAAAACCAAGACGCATACGCAAGCATTGATTTCCACCGCACAACTTCTGAAATCCGCAACCCAGATGGGTCTGTGGTTTTTTCATTAGATAACGTTGAAGTCCCGACAACTTGGAGCCAAGTGGCATCCGATGTCATCGCACAGAAATATTTCCGCAAAGCGGGTCTGTCTGATGATTTGGTAAAGATCGAAGAAGACGACGTTCCAGAATTTTTATGGCGTTCAGCGCCGCGTGATGGCGAACAGGTCAAACCAAATGGTGAGTATCTGGGCGAAACATCTGCGAAGCAGGTTTTCAACCGCTTGGCAGGTGCATGGGCGTATTGGGGTTGGAAAGGTGGCATGTTCGACAGTGAAACCGATGCCCGTTCTTATTTCGATGAAATGCGTTACATGTTGGCCGCGCAAATGACCGCGCCAAACAGCCCACAGTGGTTTAATACGGGGTTGCATTGGGCATACGGAATCGATGGCCCATCACAAGGTCACCATTATGTTGATTATCAAACCGGTGTATTGACCGCATCAAACAGCTCGTACGAGCATCCACAGCCACATGCCTGTTTCATCCAATCCGTCACCGATGATTTGGTGAACGAGGGTGGCATTATGGATCTGTGGGTTCGTGAAGCCCGTTTGTTTAAATATGGGTCTGGTACAGGTACAAACTTTTCATCCGTACGCGGTTCCCAAGAGAGCCTTGCGGGTGGTGGCAAATCGTCAGGTCTGATGTCATTTCTAAAAATCGGTGACCGCGCCGCGGGTGCGATTAAATCCGGTGGTACGACGCGCCGTGCTGCGAAAATGGTTATTTGTGATGTGGACCATCCCGATGTCGAAGAATTCATCGGCTGGAAAGTCAAAGAAGAGCAGAAAGTTGCGTCCCTGGTTGCAGGGTCAAAGCTGCATGAATTGAAATTGAACGAAATCTTCGCCGCAATCCGTGCGTGGGACGGCAAAGAAGAAGATGCGTTTGATCCCAAAGCAAACGCAGGTTTGAAAAATGCGATTAAATCCGCCAAGAAGGTGATGATCCCAGAAACATATGTTTACCGTGTCTTGCAGTACGCAAAACAGGGTTATGCATCAATTGAGTTCCCCACATATGACACCGATTGGGATTCAGAGGCGTATAATACAGTTGCGGGCCAAAACTCGAACAATTCAGTTCGGGTGACGGATTCGTTCCTGAAGGCAGTTGAAAACGATGATGATTGGGAATTGATCCGCCGCACCGACGGTAAGGTTTCAAAAACCATCAAAGCCAAAGAATTGTGGGAAGATATCGGTCACGCGGCATGGGCCTGTGCCGATCCGGGTGTACAATATCACGACACAATCAACGCATGGCACACATGCCCAGCGGACGGTGAAATTCGTGGATCAAACCCGTGTTCAGAATATATGTTTTTGGACGATACGGCCTGTAATTTGGCATCGATGAACCTGTTGAAATTCTATGCTGATGGTGAATTTGATGCGGATGCGTATATGCATGCGACACGTCTGTGGACGATCACGTTGGAAACATCGGTGATGATGGCGCAATTCCCATCCAAGGCGATTGCACAAGGGTCATATGATTACCGCACATTAGGTTTGGGTTACGCCAACATCGGTGGATTGCTGATGAATATGGGGTATTCATACGACAGTGACGAGGGCCGTTCCATGTGTGCCGCGCTGACCGCTGTGATGACAGGTGTGTCATACGCCACATCCGCCGAAATGGCCAAAGAGTTGGGGCCATTCCCAGGGTACAAAAAGAACGCACAGCACATGTTGCGCGTGATGCGTAACCACAAGCGTGCGGCGCTGGGCAAAAAGGCAGGGTATGAAGGGCTGGAAGTGAAACCAATTCCGTTGGATCACAAAAACTGTCCTGATCGCAATCTGATCAAATTGGCCGAGAGCGCATGGGAAGAAGCGGTTACATTGGGCGAACAGCACGGGTATCGCAACGCACAGGTTTCTGTGATTGCGCCAACTGGCACCATTGGTTTGGTGATGGATTGTGACACCACAGGCATCGAGCCGGATTTCGCCTTGGTGAAATTCAAGAAGTTGGCCGGTGGTGGGTATTTCAAAATCATCAACCAATCCGTTCCTGCCGCATTGGCGAAATTGGGTTACGGCACTGCGCAGTCCGAGGAAATCATTTCATACGCTGTGGGTCACGGCACCATGGGCAACGCACCTGATATTAACCACACAACACTGATCGGTCATGGTTTTGGCCAAGAGCAGTTGGATAAAATCGAAAGTGCATTGCCATCAGCATTCGACATTCGTTTTGTGTTCAATCAATGGACACTGGGCGCGGATTTCTGCAACGGTACGTTGGGCATTCCAGAAGAACAGTTGAATGACCCTGCGTTTGATTTGTTATCACACCTTGGGTTCAGCAAAAAACAAGTCGAAGCCGCGAACCACCATGTGTGTGGGACAATGACATTGGAAGGTGCGCCGCATCTGAAAGAAGAGCATTACAGCGTGTTTGATTGTGCGAACCAATGTGGTCGTATCGGCAAACGTTACCTGTCTGTGGACAGCCACATCACCATGATGGCGGCGGCACAGTCGTTCATCTCTGGTGCGATTTCAAAAACAATCAATATGCCAAATGACGCCACAATCGAGGATTGTCAGGCAGCGTATGAATTGTCTTGGTCATTGGGTGTGAAAGCGAATGCATTGTACCGTGATGGATCGAAATTGTCGCAACCATTGTCGTCAGCGTTGATTGATGACGAGGATGAGGATGATTTCGAGGAAACATTGCGCGACACACCTGCGGGCGACCGTGCACAGGTGCTGGCCGAGCGGATTGTTGAAAAAGTCATCATCAAAGAAGTACGCAAACAAGCACGCGAACGTCTGCCAGAGCGCCGTAAAGGATACACGCAGAAAGCCAATGTTGGCGGTCACAAAGTTTACCTGCGTACAGGCGAATACCAAGACGGCAAAATCGGCGAAATTTTCATCGATATGCACAAAGAG
>TARA_R110002096_G_scaffold158592_6_pt1 | contig 12607 bp, 13 predicted proteins | sample TARA_R110002096 | Tara Oceans TARA_R110002096 (sample SAMEA4397295) | marine metagenome | biome: Polar Biome; feature: [DCM] deep chlorophyll maximum layer (ENVO:01000326); material: water (ENVO:00002006), including particulate matter (ENVO:01000060) such as... | depth 35 m | reverse complement strand
AAATGATTCTCAAATTTAACCACACGATGAATAATGCGGGTTAATACGCAAAATAAATGAATTAATATCTTGTAGTGTTTCTAAAGTGGGCAACCAATATGAAAGCTTATTTCTAAGAATATCACTCTTTATTATTCCTAAGTTTCCTGAATTTATTAATTCTAAAAGAAATCCGTTTTGAGGAAAATATTGAAGCGTATTCGGAACTAGTTCGAGTGAACTATCTAAATCAAAGTTGTTAGAGAACTTTTTTCCTGTATGTTGAAGAATCGATAGGGTGACTTTTTTACAATTTTCTAGATTCGTAATATTTTCTTTAATTTCAAAAAAATTAAATTCAAAATCTAATTTTAAATTACGAAGCGTTTTATGTTCTAGTTTAGCTATTTTTAAATTATCATTATAGTTATTCAATTGTAAAGCAATTAAAATTCCAATAACGACAAGAACAATTTCTCCAATAGCATATTTTAGATACTTTCCAGTTTTACCTTGGGAAAGTAAATTTTGCCTAATTTTTCTAAAGAATTTTATCATAGGTTAATAGTTGGTGATAATGAAGTAGAAGTGTTTATCTGTGAAATAAAAGGGTGTATGATTTACGATTATTTCAGGATAATAGAAATTTAATCCAACTTAACCCGCTCATCTCTATTAACCAATTCCCAAGCGGTATGAAAAATTAAACGCGCACGGGTTTCTAAAAATTCATAATTAATTTTATCTGGTGTATCACTTGGTCTGTGATAATCAGCGTGTGTGCCATTAAAATAAAAAATTACTGGCACATCATTTTTTGCAAAGTTGTAATGGTCAGATCGGTAATAAAAACGGTTTGGGTCGTTTTTATCATTATAGGTGTAATCAAATTCCATATTAAAAAACTCTTTATTTACAGCTTCAGATACTTTATGTAATTCTTTACTTAGTTTATCGCTTCCTATTAAATATAGGTAATTCTCTTTTCCTTCATGTTTGGGGTCAACACGTCCAATCATATCTATGTTCAAATTCGCAATAGTGTTTTCTAAAGGGAAAATAGGGTCTTCATCTGCGTAATATTGCGATCCATAAAGTCCAATCTCCTCACCTGTAACATGCAAAAATAGAATAGAACGTTTGGGACCGTTACCCTCTTTTACTGCCTTTTGAAAGGCTTCAGCAATTTCTAAAACAGCCACTGTACCAGATCCATCATCATCAGCACCATTGTTAATTTCACCATTTTTTGAAATTCCGATATGATCTAAATGCGCAGATATAACAAGAATTTCATCTGGTTTTTCTGAGCCTTTTATATATGCTACCACATTTTCAGAATCGTTAAAATCACTACCTAAAAATGAAGCAGGGACTTCTTGAAAATAATCATCTTTCGAAATGGGTGAAGGTATGCCGTAAGCTATATAGTTGTCTTTGATAAAGTTAACAGCCTTTTTTTGTCCAGGTTCACCAGTTTTTCGTCCTTCAAATTCATCTGATGCATAAGTAAAAAGCATTTCTTTTAGTTCGGAAGCGTTTATAGTTTTTGCATAATCTGTGACGGAAACTGTACTTTTTGAAACTTTTTTATTTTGAGATGAGCTGCACGCAACCATTAAAATAGATGCGCATAAAAGAAAACTGATTTTTTTCATGTGTTAAATTTTAAGAAGTACGATATTACAAAAAGCAATAGGAATAATAAAAAAAATTGATGCTATTTTAAGAATTCGTTATTTTCATCAATAACCAATCTGTTTTTTTGATTAGCTATTTGCCAAGTAGTTGCAAAAATAAGTTGGGTTCTTTTCTCTAATAATTCATAGTTAATTTTATCTGGCGTATCACTTGACATGTGATAATCGCTGTGCTCTCCATTAAAATAAAAAATTACTGGAATACCATTTTTTGCAAAATTATAATGATCTGATCGTGTGTAATACCTGTTTTTTTCACCTTCAATATTGTATTTATAATTTAAATCGATATCAAAAAATGTGTTATTAACTTTTTCAGAAATGTAATGTAGTTCCTTGCTTAACCTATCAGAGCCTATTAAATACAAATAATTTATATTATTTTTATGATCGTTATCCACTCTTCCAATCATATCTATATTAAGATTTGCTATTGTATTTTCTAAAGGAAAAACAGGGTTTTGAACATAATATTCAGATCCTCTTTTGCCAATTTCTTCTGCTGTTAGATGTAAAAACAGAATACTTCTCTTGGGGCCGTAACCCTGCTTTTTAGCTAATGTAAAAGCTTGAGCAATTTCCATTAAAGCCACTGTGCCAGAACCATCATCATCGGCACCATAGTTTATATGTCCGTCATCAGAAATTCCAAGATGATCTAAATGTGCTGATAAAATTATAAGTTCATCTGGTTTCTCGGTTCCTTCTATATAAGCTAACACGTTTTCAGATGATTTAATGCCATTATAAAAGAAGCTTTCAGGTATGTTTTGATAGTAATTATCACTTCCAAAAGCAGATTCTATCCCTTCGCTTATGTAATAATTTTTTAAAAATTCAGCAGCTTTTTTTTGACCTTTTTCTCCTGTTTTTCGTCCTTCAAATTCATCTGAAGCATAAATATATAAGTGTTTTTTTAAATCTTTAGAAGTAATAGTATTGGTATATTTAACAACTAATACGCTGTCTACAAGTTCTATACTGTCTTTAAGGTTTTGAATTTTTGTAGTGTATTTTGGTGTAGCACAAGTGCCAACAAATGTGAATATTGAGAGTATCCAAAGCGTTTTCATAGTAAATTTTACTGGTTATTTGAGGGTAACTTAAATAATCATGTTTAAAAACAAAAACATATATTTTATCGTTAAATTTAAAAAATTCTAGACGAATATACAATAATAGAAGAAATTACTTACTATTAAAAGTGTATTTATTATAATTCTAAATTATTTATTTTCATATTAATTTTTGATAATTTGATTTATAATCATTATTGTCTGGTAAAAGAATCAAGACCGCTACGCTTCTAGAATATAGAATCTAGACTTGATTTTAACTAACAGATAATCAATTAATAACAGATTTGTCATTTCAGAAAGCCTTTGTTTTTTTATTGTTTGTAAAAGCAAGGGGCACATTTTAATAAAATCCTTTAACCCATACCTCATCTATTGTTTAGGCCGTTTTAAAAATTTTAATCGGACACTATTGATTTATAATGTTTTAACTAACTGATATTTGTCATAGTTTTTACTTATTTCTCAATATATATTTACTGATGAATCTATTATTTTCTGATAAAAATGAAAACGATACTACTTCCCACAGATTTTTCAAAAAACTCAATAAATGCAATTCATTATGCTATAAAATTATTAGCACATGTTAAATGTGATTTCTACCTTTTAAATGTGCAAAAAGCATCTTCATTTATATCGGATGATATGATGACGGTTACTTCTTCTGCTACTATTTATAATACATTAATTGATGCGGCAAAAAAATCGATTAGCAATATTGTTTCGCAAATAGAAAAGCGCTCTAAAAATGAAAATCATGCATTTCACTCTATAGTCGATTATGATAATTTTATAGATGCCATAAACCAAATATCTAAAAAGCATCATGTTGATTTGATTATAATGGGCACTAAGGGTGCTTCAGGTTTAGAAAAAGTAATTTTTGGAAGTAATACTGTGCATGTGATGCAACGGTGCCAAATACCTGTTTTAGCAATTCCAAAGGGATGTACTTTTAAAGGATTAAGCAAAATTGCATTTACTGCAAACAATTTGTTGGGATTAGATATAAAAACATTAGTGCCTTTAAGGGATTTAGTTTCTTTTTATAAATCTAATTTGAGTGTACTTCACATTGCTGATAAAAATCATTTAATACAAAGTCAAGAAACTATTTTCGATTTTTTTAAAATTTATTTTATAAAAGTTAATCATGATTTTATTGACACTAATATTAAAGAGGTTTATAATGTGGTGCATAAATATATAGTTGATAATGGTATTCAAATGTTATCAATTATGGATGAACAACATTCTTTTTTAGAACGATTATTTACAAAACATCCAATTGAAACCTTTGCTTTTGCTATTGATATTCCGTTTCTAGTGATGAAAAAGCAAAAATAAATTTAAGGTACAAATAATACTTAGTTTTTATTTTCAAGGTGTAACATTCTTCATTTTATTGCGTCATATAAGTGTTCAATCAAAACTTAATCATCATGAGACAAGACAATCAATTAATCGTTATTACCCATTTAAGTCAGTTAATTTCGCTAATTACTGGTTTTGGCAGCCTGTTGTTACCACTAGTGTTATGGCTTACGCAAAAGGAAAAAGTATATAAGATGGATGCACACGGAAAAAACATTTTAAACTTTCAACTAAGTTTATTGCTGTATTTTATAATATGCATTCCGTTAATATTACTGTTTGGCTTAGGTTTATTAGGCTTTATTGTTTTAGGAATTATATCAATAGTTTTTCCAATAATTAATGCAATTAAAGCTAGTAATGGTGAAACTCCAACCTATCCGCTTTCTATAAATTTTATTAATTAATATTTTTTTAAAAAGTCGGGTTAGCCATGTTTACCCAAAAAAAAATCTGTAATTTATATTACAGATTTTTATTTATTAAAATAAATTTTATTTCGATTTCTTCTGCTTATTTATTTCGTCCTGCAATTGGCGTCTCACTTTTTGTTCACGTTCTAAAGCCGTTTTACGGTGCTCATCAAATTCTTCTTCAATTTCTGCAAGCGCATGTTTTGCCCCTTTAGTTATAGAATTACTGTTTTTAAATTTAAAAATAAAGAAGAGTAACAAAGCAAATAACCCAGCAATAATAGACCACATAAGCACATTATAGCCAGTTTTACTCATTTGCATGCCAAATAATGCCATACTGTTTTTTTCTGAGTTTGTAGTTTCTAAAGTAGTTTGTGTGTTTGAAAGATTCGTTTTTAAATCGGTAATTTCCTTTGCTTGAGTTTTTACTACTGCTTGTGTAGCCGCTAAATCTTTATGAACAGTTTTTAACGAATCTATGGCGTGCGCTCGTAAAGTTAGAAGCATATTTCGTTTTACGGCTTCATACATTTGCCCATTTGTACCTCGAAAATCTCCTGATTTTTTTAGAACATATTCAAATTGACTGTCAATAGTCCCGCTTTGTAAAGAAAGATTATCATCATCCGTTTGAGCGAAAGAAATTGATGAAAATGTAAATAGAAATGCTGTAAAACTGAGGAATTTGAAAAATTTCATTTAAGATTAATTTAAAAATGGTTGTGTTTGGTTTTACGAAGTTAAAAAATAATGTTTATTAACATAATTTATTTGATAAAAAGCCACATAAAATGAGGTTTATTTATATACGACTCATATTTTAATTTGGATGACTTAATATTAATAGTAGGTATAACGTCTAACTTTAGCAATATATTTTGCAAGTCTAATAACTTGATGGCTATAACCGTACTCGTTATCATACCAAATATATAAGACAATATTTTTTCCGTCTTTACGCACAATGGTTGCTTTGCTATCATAAATTGAAGGCGCAGAACTTCCAACTATATCACTTGAAACAAGCTCATCACTTAGTTCATACTTTATTTGCTCTACTAAATCACCCTCTAAAGCATATTTTTTTAAAATCGTATTTACGCCGTTTATTGACGTTTTATTTTTTAATTCCAAATTTAAAATAGCCAAAGAACCATTAGGAACAGGAACGCGAATAGCATTAGATGTTAATTTACCTTCTAAACTAGGTAATGCTTTGGCAACAGCGGAACCAGCGCCAGTTTCAGTAATAACCATATTTAATCCAGCAGCACGCCCACGACGGTATTTATTATGAAAATTATCGACTAAATTTTGGTCGTTGGTATAAGCATGAATAGTTTCTAAATGACCGTTTTTAATCCCAAATGAATCTTCAATAGCTTTTAAAACAGGAGTAATGGCATTTGTTGTACAAGATGCCGCTGAGAAAATATCAACGGTATCTGGATTGTTTTCATGATGGTTAACACCATACACAATATTAGGTATTTCTTTTCCTGGGGCAGTTAATAAAACTTTATCAACACCTTTAGATTTTAGGTGTCTGCTTAAAGCTTCTTTATCTCTAAAAGCACCCGTATTATCTATTAGTAAAGCGTTATTTATATGGAATTTGGTATAGTCAATATCTTCTGGAGCGTTTGCAGAAATAACATTTACAGTAGTGCCATTTATAATTAAAGCGTTATTTTTTTCATCAATAGAAACGGTTCCTGAGAAATCGCCATGTACCGAATCGTTTCTCAATAACGACGCTCTTTTTTCAAGAATTTTAGCGTCAATATGTCCACGAGTAACAATAGCTCTTAAACGTAACTGACTTCCTTTTCCTGTGCGTGCCATAAGTTCGCGCGCTACTAGTCTTCCAATTCTTCCAAAACCATAAAGAATCACATCTTTAGGTTTTATATCTACAGATTTATGAGCATCTTTTAATTTTGAAACTACAAAGGCCGTTACATTATTATGGTGGTTGTCTTCTAAATGATATTCGTAAGTTAATTTTCCAATGTCGAGTTTTGCTGGCGGAATGTCTAATTTTTTTATAGCTTGAGCAATTTCCACAGAATCGAAAATTGAAATTGGTTTTTGTACAAATTTACCGGCATATTCATGTAAGTTCAAAATCTGGCTAACATTACAATCTATGAGTTGATTTCTGAAAATAATCAGCTCTATAGATTTATCGTACCAGAGGTCGTTTACAATTTTAATAAATTCTACGGTAGCTCTTCTTCGGTCAGCCTGAAAAGCTAATTCTTTTTCATAAGTTTTATTAAAACTCATAGTTTAATAGTTTAGTTTATGGTTTAAATTTTGGCAAAAATACCATATTTCAAACGTTTTCGTAGCGTGTTTTGGTAAAAAAATAAACCCTTCAAAATTTTAAAATTCAGAAGGGTTTAAAAGTTTATTTTAAGGGGTGTATCTATTTAAAGATTACCTCTTTTTTCTCTTGTCTTTTATTTATATACTCTAGTTTTTTAATATTTTCCATAATATCATCACCGTACTTATCTTTAATTTTGGAAATAGCTTCTATATTTTCAATTTTTATATCGTTAATACCAGTAATTATATAACCTGGCGAGATTCCTAAATTAGAATACAACCATTTATTTTCTGTGTTTTTTACCATAACACCGTAATCAATATTGTATTCTTTTTTAAATGAATCTGGTAAATCTTGGAGTTCCATTTTCATAAAATTAACCGAAAAAACTTCTGTTTTTGAAAGCGTTACTGAAAATGTTTTTAATTCATCACCTCTTAATAATTCTACATTAACAATATCATTTGGACGCTTCGTTTTTATGTAACCACTTAAACCTTCAAACTTTGAAATCTCGATATTGTCTAGTTTTTTAATAACATCACCTTCTTTAATTCCTGCTTTTTCAGCTCCTGAATTTTTGATCACTTCACCAACGTAAACACCTTCAGTATAATTTATTCCAATGTCTTTGGCTGCATCACTGCTAAAAGTACCACCTTTAATACCCAAAACGCCATTTTGAACATTGCCATACTCCATGATATCTTCAATTACTTTTCTAGCAATATTACTTGGCACTGCAAAAGAATAACCAACATAAGACCCTGTTTGTGAGGTAATAGCGGTATTTATACCAATTAATTCTCCATTTGTATTTACCAATGCGCCACCAGAATTCCCAGGGTTTACGGCAGCATCAGTTTGAATAAATGATTGCGCACTGGTGCCGGTTAAATCTCTAGATTTAGCACTAATTATGCCAGCGGTAACAGTTGAAGTTAAATTAAAAGGATTACCAACCGCTAACACCCATTCACCAATTTTTGCATTGTCTGAATCGCCAAACGTAACATAAGGTAAATCTTTTTCAGATTTAATTTTTAATAATGCGATATCTGTTTTTGGGTCTGTACCAATAACTTCAGCTTTATAAGTTTGATTGTCATTTAAAGTAACCGATAACTCTTGCGCATTATTAATAACATGATTATTTGTAATGATATAACCATCAGAATTTATGATGACACCAGAACCCGTTCCCATTTGCGATTTGGGCTGACTTCTTCCAAAAAATAAATCTTCAAATGATGTTGGACCAGAACTCATTGATACATTTTTTACATGCACAACAGCGTTCACCGTGTTTTCTGCAGCAGTTGTAAAATCTGGATTTTCTATGGAATTTAATAAATTGTGCACATTACTTGTGGGCAAAAAGGCTGGGTTATCATTATTATTTGTGATAACCACTTTATTTTCGTGTTCTAAAAATAATTTATAAGCACCAAGGGTTAAAACGCCACCTAATGCCGAAACCAATACTAATGTTAAAATCTTCTTCATAATTTTCAGTTTAAGTTTTATTAACGATTAAAATTAAAAATTTATTGGATGATAAAATCAACTTTAACGACTATTTAACAATCCGAAAAACAGTTTAATATTCATATATTTGTGCTTTATTATGAAGCATACTTTTTATAAATATCAAGGAACTGGGAACGATTTTGTGATGATTGATAATCGTCAACAAACATTCAACAAAAACGATACCAAACACATCGCTCTTTTATGTGACAGACGTTTTGGCATAGGTGCAGACGGACTTATTTTACTTGAAAATCATGATACTTTAGATTTTAAAATGGTGTACTACAATGCCGATGGAAACGAAAGTTCTATGTGTGGTAATGGCGGACGCTGTTTGGTTGCTTTTGCAAAACAGCTGGGTGTAATTAGTAATAAAGCCACTTTTGAAGCTATTGATGGTTTACACCACGCAACTATTGAAAATGATACTGTAAAACTGCAAATGCAAGATGTTGTGAAGGTTGAAAAGCATAAAAACCATGTGTTTTTAAATACAGGATCTCCTCATCATGTGCAATTTGAAGATGATATTGATGACTTTGATATCAAGATGAAAGGTGCTAAAATTAGATATGGCTCACCATATAACGAAGCTGGTAGTAATGTGAATTTTGTTAAAAAAATATCAGACTCAAGTTTTAGGGTAAGAACTTATGAGCGAGGCGTTGAAGATGAAACGTTGTCATGTGGCACAGGTGTTACAGCAGTTGCATTAGCGATGCATTATATAGGTGAAACCGAAAAAAATCATATTACTTTAAAGGTTGAAGGCGGAAATTTAGAAGTCTGTTTTGATGTTGAAAATGGAACTTATAAAAATGTATGGCTTATTGGGCCTGCAAAGTTTGTTTATAAAGGAACCTTATGATAACTCTAAAAGGCAAACATATTTACTTACGGGCTTTAGAACCTGAAGATTTAGAGTTTATTTATACCGTAGAGAACGATGAAACCATCTGGGAAATTAGCAATACACAAACACCATATTCTAAATTTTTGATAAAACAATATTTAGAAAATGCTCATAAAGATATTTTTGAAGTAAAACAATTACGATTAGTCATTTCTAATAATAAGGACGCATCATTAGGACTCATTGATATTTTCGATTTCGATTTTAAAAACAGAAGGGCAGGTATTGGTATTTTGATAAAACAACCTCATGATAGAGAGAAAGGCTACGGAAAGGAAGCTCTAGAATTATTAATAAATTATAGCTTTACACATTTAGGGTTACATCAATTATATTGTAATATTTTTGAAGAAAATGAAGCCAGTATAAAGTTATTTAGCAACCAAGGTTTCAAAAAAATAGGATTAAAAAAAGATTGGAATTACGTAAATGGGTCTTATAAAAACGAATATTTATTTCAGCTAATAAATGATTAAATGTATATAAAAAAAATACTCTTAGCTATACTTGTAATTGGGCTTATTGTGGCAGCATTTTTCGCGAATTTTGTTTACAAAGCCATGTTAAAACCAAATACGGCTTTTAATAATGACGAGGCTTATATTTATATTCCAACAAATGCGAGTTATGATGACGTTCTAAATCAATTACAGCCTTTGTTGGATGATATAGATTCTTTTGATGATTTGGCGGAACAAAAAAAATACAGCACTAATATAAAGGCTGGAAAATATGCTATTAGAAAAGGGATGACTAATAATGATATTATTAATTCCATTCGAAGTAAAAATTTACCTATTAAAGTGTCTTTCAATAATCAAAGTTCTCTAGAAAAATTAGCTGGAAGAATTTCTAGAGATATTGAAGCAGACAGTCTTTCAATATTAAACGCGATGAATGATAACGCTTTTTTATCTAAAAACGGTTTTAATGAAGCAACCGCTTTAGGGATGTATCTGCCAAACAGTTACGAGTTTTTTTGGAATACATCTGCTGAAAATTTTAGAGATAGAATGCTGAAGGAATATAATCGATTTTGGAATGAAGACAGAATAAAAAAGGCTGAAGCCATTGGGTTGTCTCCAAATCAAGTTATAGCTTTGGCATCCATAGTTTATGAAGAGTCTAAAGAAGCAACCGAACAACCCAGAATTGCTGGTGTTTATATGAACAGAATAAAAATTGGCATGCCGCTTCAAGCAGATCCAACGCTAAAATTTGCAGCATATAAACTACCAGAATATGAAAACACGATTATAAAACGTGTTTTAAATATTCATAAAGAGATAGAATCTCCATATAACACCTATAAAAATAGAGGTTTGCCACCAGGTCTCATCGCGATGCCAGATATTTCGGCTATTGATGCGGTTTTAAATTATGAAAATCATAAATACCTATATTTTGCAGCTGATGCAAAACGTTTTGGATTTCATAAGTTTGCTAAAACCCTAGCGCAACATAATGTAAATGCCAGAGAATACCAAAGATATTTGTCATCACAAGGTATTAATAGGTAGTGAATGGTTCGCTGTTAAAATATGCGCTGCTTTGTGTTTTAATGTCCTCGTTATCTTATTCGCAATCCAAATTAAATTCTTTTTTAACACCAAGTGATACTTTAAATAAGCCAAGACGAAATGCCGTAATTATTTCTGAAGCATCGGTTGGAGCGCTTACTTTAATTGGTTTAAATCAACTTTGGTATACCGATTTTGAGCGCTCTAAATTTCAATTTATTAATGATAATAACGAATGGCTTCAAATGGATAAAATGGGACATGTGTTTTCAGCTTATCAAATGGGACGTTTTGGGGCAGATTTACTAAAGTGGAGTGGCGTAAGTAAAAAGAATCAACTTATTATTTATGGTGCAACCCTAGGATTTGGTTTTTTAACAGCTGTAGAAGTATTAGACGGCTATTCCAAAGAATGGGGTTTTTCATGGGGCGATATGTTGGCCAATGCATCAGGTACAGGACTATATATTGGACAAGAATTATTATGGAATGAGCAGCGAATTGCCCTGAAGTTTAGTTTTCATCAAACTAAATATGCTAATTTAAATCCAGAAAAGTTAGGAGAAACAACTCTAGAACAGGTTCTTAAGGATTATAACGGACAAACTTATTGGCTTAGTTTTAATATACATTCTTTTTTCAAAGACAGCAAAATTCCGAAATGGCTAAACCTAGCAATAGGTTATGGTGGCGAAGGTATGCTTTATGGTTCAGAAGATATTGACAATCAACTGTTAACAAGTAATTCACGCTACCGCCAATACTATTTAAGTTTTGATGTAAATTTGAGTAATATTAAAACAAACTCGATGTTTTTAAAGACGATTTTCAGTGTTTTTAATATGATAAAAATACCTTTTCCAACCTTAGAATTCAATAAAAAAGGCGCTGTATTTCATCTATTCTACTACTAAAAAAAGTAGTTAAACGAGTAATTTTGATAGTATTAAAAAATTGTATAATTTTGCACGCTCAAATTTTCAAGTGTTGTTCATTAAAAAATAACGCAGAAGAAATTTAAAATATATGATAAAAAGTATTGCAAGTTACTTAACCCTCACACTTACAATATGCATTTTAATGTATATATCGTTTTCATCTAATGAAACGGTAGATTTAAGTAAATATTCAACTAAAGGATTAGAGTTGAATTACACTGTGAGTCAAGAGCAAGGCATTCAAGATGATGTTTTAGCTTCTAATGATTTAAATGAATCATTTTCTCCTTACTTAGGAAAAACATTCGTAGGTTTTAAAGAAGCTTTGGCTTTTAAAGAATCTCGTGGCGATTATTCCTCTGTGAATACATTTGGGTATTTAGGAAAATATCAATTTGGTTCTGAAACTTTAAAAATGATTGGAATATACAATCCAGCACAATTTTTAAAGAATCCAGCACTTCAAGAGAAAGCATTTATAGCAAACGCTTCTCGAAACAAATGGATTTTGCGAAGAGATATTAAAAACTTCGTTGGAAAAAGAATTAACGGTATGCTTATAACCGAATCTGGCATTTTAGCAGCTGCACATTTAGCTGGTCCAGGTAGTGTTAAAGAGTATTTGAGAAGTTACGGTTTAGATAATTTTACTGATGGTTATGGAACTACAGTTGAATATTATATGAAACGCTTTTCAGGCTACGATACTTCTTTTGTGAAACCCAACAAATTGGCAAAAGCTATTTAGTTCGAAAAAGAACTCCGAGAATTTATTTCGAGGTTTCATTTGAATTTGTCATTCTAGCGGAGGCGAGAATCT
>TARA_R110002096_G_scaffold364508_3_pt1 | contig 12608 bp, 8 predicted proteins | sample TARA_R110002096 | Tara Oceans TARA_R110002096 (sample SAMEA4397295) | marine metagenome | biome: Polar Biome; feature: [DCM] deep chlorophyll maximum layer (ENVO:01000326); material: water (ENVO:00002006), including particulate matter (ENVO:01000060) such as... | depth 35 m | reverse complement strand
AAAAACAGACCGAACGATTTTTTATGAATACGCACAAATTTGACATCCCACCTTGCAGGTCTTGCAAACAGAGGGATTATATGGATTCTAAATTTATGTTAGGTAATTTTTATCATGTACTCATACCAATTTTATTAAAAACCAAAACTCAAAGCTTTAAAAACATATCCTTTATCACTAAAAAACCCCAATACTTTAGGTAATGTATATTGCATATTTTTTGACGCTTTAACACTATCATGAAATACAACAATGCTTCCGCTTTTTGCTTTTAAAATCACATTGTTTAAGCAGGTTTCCCGTGTGACGTTTTTATCCCAATCAAAAGACAACACATCCCACATAATTATTTTATAACCTAATGTCATTAAATTTTTCCCTTGCTTTGGAGTTATTTGTCCATAAGGTGGACGGAAAATATTAACGATTAACGATTGATGATTTGAGATTTCAGAATTTGGAATTTGAAGATTGATAATATTTTGTGCGTCTTCAATATTTTTTAAATAATCTTTAGTTTTTGTTTTCCAACCTTTAATATGGTTTTGGGTGTGGTTTCCAATTACGTGGCCCTGGTTTAATATATTTTTAAAAATTTCTGGATGTTTTTTAATATTATCGCCAATACAAAAAAAAGTAGCTTTGGCATCAAATTTTTTTAAAGTATTTAATGTCCATTCTGTTATTTCTGGTGTAGGGCCATCATCGAAAGTGAGATAGATGGTTTTTTCAGTTGAAGGGATGTCCCAAACATAATTTGGGAACATCTTTTTTGCAACTAATGGCGTTTTTATAGGTGTTAAGGTCATGCCTTAATCTAAAAATTAATTAGCACTATCTAACTGCAAATTGTTATTTACAGGAATATCTCTATCTATTCGGATGTCATCTTCTGGTTCATCATCTCCGTAAAAATGTCTGAAAGATCTCAAATAATTATTAAATATATCACCTTCAGATTCGGCAAATTCTACATCATAATCAATTAATACATCTATTAAGCCCTTGTAACGTTGAATGTCGGTATAAATATCTTCGAATAAACGTTCTTGATTGTCTATTTTTAAACTGCTATAATAGGCCAGATTTTCTTGATATTTTTTAGCAACATCTTTAAATAATTGTCTTGCTTTTTCTTTGTTATTAACTTCGTAGTAAGTTCTAATATAAGGCTCTAAAAGCGTATAATATCCAAAGTATTCAACAGGCATATTATCCATAGCTATATCTGCTATTTCTTCAGCTTTATCAAGTTTTTCTTCGTTAATTAAATTCTCAGTTAAACGGGCTAAGTTACCACGATAGGTTATTGAGTTTTTACGTGTCTCAACATCATGGTAAATGTCTGGGCTTCCACTATTGCCCCAATCCCATTTTTTAACTTTTTCGTACATGAGGTCGGTGTCTACACGTCCCATATCAAATGGATTGTTTCTATCTACTTTTGTTTTTATAGGCACCAATTTATAGCACATACCATCTAGTTGTAAATAGTCTTTCATCCAGATATAATCATCATCACCAAAGCTACCTCCTGTAAAGTAAATAGGGCGTTTCCACTCGTTATTGGCAACAATATCTAGCATCAATAATCTGTTTTTATAGAGTGCGCCACCTGTTATATTGATATCAATATAAGGTACAATTTTATCTGCATCTTCAGGTTTTACAATACCAAATTTTAAAGCATTTTCTTTATTTACAGGAAATCTTAAATACGGGGTTGGTAAATATGTTGAATTTAAATCTTGACTTCTTACTTGCGAAATATCAACACCTTGTTGTTGTAAAACATATTTATATTTTGTTTTAGGATTATCACTTGCAATAAAGTCTAAAAACTGCTTCACATATAAAGTATCTTGAATTACCGGTTCTATAATGATGTAATCGTTGGTACCATATTTATACAAATCATGTGTAAGTTGAGAAGGCACAGGGTCGCTTTCATAAGCTTTACGTTTCATTTGGTCTATATACCAATCGGTTTGAAATAAACTGGTATTAATAACTCGAACATCTGTTCTGTAGCCTTCAATTTCTTGGGCATACCAAAGCGCAAAGGTGTCATTATCTCCAATAGTAAATAAAATAGCGTTTTCTGCACAGGAATCTAAGTACATTCTTGCCATGGCTCTGGCGGTGTATTTATCAGATCTATCATGATCGTCCCAATTGTTTGCAGCTAATATTCCAGGAACCAATATTAAACACATCACAGTAACTATTGGAGCTGCGAGTTTTTTAGGCACATATTTTTTAAGAAAATCATAAATAGCATAAACGCCGAAACCAATCCAAAGGGCAAATACATAGTACGAACCAACTACTGAGTAATCTCGTTCGCGAGGTTCAAACGGACGCACATTGGTATATACTTGAATGGCTATTCCTGTAAAAAGGAAAAACACTAGCATGGTCCAAAATGTTTTTTTGTCTTTATTAAACAAAAAGAAGAAACCAACTAGTCCTAAAATTAAGGGTAACAAATAGTAAGTGTTTCGAGCTTTATTGTTTTTAATATCGCTTGGTAAATTGTCTTGCGAGTAGCCTAAGTGCCATTCGTCTATTAGTTTTATTCCAGTAATCCAGTTTCCATGATTATCATAACGTCCTTGAATATCGTCTTGTCTTCCAGAAAAATTCCACATAAAATAACGCCAATACATGTAGCCTAATTGATACTCAAACATGTAAACGATGTTGCTTGCTAATGATGGTTTTTCTATATCAATGGAACTTTTTTCTTTTTTTAAGAAATTATTATAATCTTCATAATCAACATTACCTTTTGCGACTTCATTTTTAAAATCATTAATCTGCGCTTTGTATTTAGTAATCTCATTTAGAGCATATGCATTAGCTTGTTCTTCGGGATATCCTGCATTAATAGCGCTTCTGTAAAAAGAATTCTGAGTATCTGGCTTTACTTTAAAATCTAAAAACCCTGAAAACATCATATAGTTTTCGGCATGTTCTCCACTCCACATTCGCGGTAAAATAGAAGCATGGTCAGAATTGTAATTTTGTTTAGCGTTTTTGTAATCGTTTACAATAACATATTCACCTTTTTCTTCATCTTTTTCGTATTTAGGTTTGTCATCGATATACGGATTGTTTTTATCTAAATAAGCGTATTGATCTGTGAATTGCGGACCGTAAAACAAGTGTGTTTCAGGATATTGTTCTAAATTGTAATACGCCAATAATTCTCTAGCACTCGACGGGTTATTTTCATTAATAACCACATTAGCATTGGCTCTAATAGGTAGCATTAACCAAGTAGAAAACCCAATAATTACAAAGGTTAAACAAAGAATTCCAGTATTTAAATGGGTGTATTCTTTTTGTTTGGTATACTTTAAAGCGTAAAAAATAATAGCCACTAAAACTATGCCTGCAATTACAGAGCCTGAGTTAAAAGGAAGCCCAATACTATTTACAAAAAAGATTTCAGAAACACTAAATATTTTAAGAATATTAGGCGCTAATAATTTAAAAACGAACAATAGAACACCAACGGAAACCACATTCGCAATGATGAAATTTTTAATAGTGATGTCTTTATAGTTTTTGAAATAATAAATAAGACCGATAGCTGGAATGGTTAATAAACCCATAAAGTGAACTCCAAAAGAGAGCCCAATAACAAAGGCAATTAAAATGAGCCAACGGTTGCCACGAGGTTTATCCATCTCTTGTTCCCAGCGCAATCCTAACCAAAACAAAATAGCCATAATTAATGTAGCCATGGCATAAACTTCCGTTTCAACAGCATTAAACCAGAATGAATCTGTAAAAGTAAATGCTAAACTGCCCACTAAACCGCTTCCTAAAATAGCGAGTGATTTATTTTTATCGTCATCATCTTTATTTCCAACCAGTTTTTTAAGTAATAAAGTTATAGTCCAAAACATAAATAAAATGGTAAATGCACTAGATACAGCACTCATCATATTCATCATCCAACCAATTTGAGAAGGTTCAAAAGCAAAAACTGAGAAAAATGCGCCAAACATTTGAAATAATGGGGCTCCTGGTGGATGTCCAACTTGTAATTTAGAAGCTGTTAAAATATATTCACCTGCATCCCAGAAACTTACGGTAGGTTCTACGGTTAAACTGTATGTAATAAGTGCTATTAAAAAAGAGAACCAACCTAAAATGGTATTCCATTTTTTATAGTTGAAATGTGCCATGTATATCTTTGTTTGTTTGCTTTGGCGAATTTAATAATAAATATGAAATGAGACCTAACTATTTAGTTTGTCTTAACATATATTACTTACGCTAAACGATATTTAGATAAAAATCTTTAATTTATTTAAAAGAAACGTGTAGTATTGAAGATTATTTTTAAAAAAATACTTGCTCAAATAAAATATTGTTTTAAATTTGCATCCTCGTAACAATAATGGCCTATGGTGTAACTGGTAACACGTCAGTTTTTGGTACTGAAGAGTATAGGTTCGAGACCTATTGGGCCAACTTAAATCACCCTAATTATGAAAATAGTTAGGGTTTTTTTTATTTTTAATTATTTGGGCGTTACCACTCCCGATAGCTATCGGGAGGTCGGGCTTTTCGTTCCAAGTCCTCGCTCCCAAAAGGTCGCTGTGGGCTATCCACTTCAATCCCTAACGCAAACCAGAACTCTATTCATATTATATATTCAAAAAGTTACACCGAGAAAAACAGAGAACTGCAGAGTTGCACAGAGAAATCAAAACAAAACAACAAGCATTTGGAATTTTAATTTAAAAACTAGAATATTGTAAGAAGTATAAAACGCCCTGTGAATCTCAGTGAAAACTCTGCGAATCTCAGCGTAACAGCATTTTCTCTGCATCTTTGCAAGAAAATATTTTAAATCATAACTTTAACTAAATACAATTCTGTTTATCAGCTAGTTAAAATCAAGTTTGGCTCTAGTTTAAAATAGGTATTATGCTTGAATCGCCTAAATTTAAAAGTTTTGAGATTGATCGATTTTAAAAATCACATACAAATACACTAAATAATTAATTTTATTTGCAATTATCAACACTATTTTAAACTTGAGTCTCAAGTTTTTATTCTTATGTCTAAAAGCGAAGCGGTCTTTAGTCTTTTAACAAACCTATTGTTTTAAATCTTAAAAGTAACCACAGGTCGTTTCGCATGGTTTACCAAATCTTCACTAATACTTCCATTAAAAAAATGAGAAATACCTTGTCTACCATGAGTACTCATGCCAATTAAATCGGCACCTATAGATTGCGAAAAATTCATAATTCCTTTTTCAATATTTAAATCATTATAAATATTTGTTGTGTATTTACTAAAATCAAAATCTTTAGCAAAATTTATCATTCTATCGTTTGCCTTTGCAGAAGTCATAAATTTAGAAGGCGTATTCACCATAAGTAAATGCATTTTTGCTCCTAAAGCTTCAGCAAATTTCACAGCTTTTTTATAGGGTATTTTACTTTCATCTTTAAAATCAGATGCAAAAACAAAATCATTTACTTTAAAAGTTTTGTGTTCATTTTTAATTACTAATACTGGTTTTTCAGAGGTTCGCACTACTTTTTCTGTATTTGAGCCCACAAGTAATTCTTTAAAACCAGTAGAACCATTAGATCCCATAATAACCAAATCGATGCTTTGTTTTTTACAAACCTGAAAAACACCTTTAAATATTTCATGTAATTCTACATGCTCATAAATAACCAAACCTTTTAAATAGGGTTTGTTTATCAATTCTTCAAATTGTTTGTGAGCCAATTTCATAAAATAAACCGCTTCAGGTAAATTATTATAAGAACTCAATGCATCAATTTCATGCATAGGTATTTCTAACACGTGTAATAAATGAATTTCGCTATTGTGTTTTTTTGCTAATTGTGCTGCAACTTTTAGTGCATTTTCTGCTTGATTTGAAAAATCTGTAGGAACAAGTATTTTTTTCATAATTAGTTTAGTTGTGGTGTATCTAAATTTATGAAATATTACTTTATAAATCGATAAAATATCATATATTTGCACCGTTGAAAGGCGAATTACGAAAATGAGGGGACGGAAAGTCCCCTCTTTTTATACTAGAAAATGTTTAAAAATACAGTTAAAGAATTACTCGAAACGGCATTAGCTGAGCGTTCAGATTTATTTCTAATAGATTTCTCAATTCAAGGCGACAACCAAATAAAAGTAGTTATTGATGGTGACAACGGCGTTTTGGTTGAAGATTGTATGTTTATAAGCAGAGCCATCGAGCATAATTTAGATAGAGAAGAAGAGGATTTTTCTTTAGAAGTTATGTCGTGTGGCGCAACAGAGCCGCTAGTAAATAAAAGACAATATAAAAAGAATGTAAATAGGTTGCTAAATGTAAAAACAGCTTCAGAGGAAATTGAAGGAAAACTTATAGAAGCGACCGATGATAGTATTAAATTAGAGTGGAAAGTTAGAGAACCAAAGCCTATTGGTAAAGGTAAAGTAACTGTGAAAAAACAAGCAAATATTGCTTACGAGAATATTTTAGAAGCAAAAGTGATGATTAAATTTTAATTCAAAAGAGTTATGGAAAATATCGCGTTAATTGAATCTTTTTCAGAATTCAAAGACGATAAGCTAATTGACAGAGTAACGTTAATGGCCATTTTAGAAGATGTGTTTAGAAGCGCCCTTAAAAAGAAATATGGTGATGATGATAATTTCGATATTATTGTAAACCCTGATAAAGGTGATTTAGAAATATGGAGAAATAGAGTTGTTGTAGCCGATGGTGAGGTTGAAGAGCCAAACCAAGAAATTTCTATTACAGAGGCTAGAAAAATTGAACCAGATTTTGAAGTTGGTGAAGATGTATCTGAAGAAGTAAAACTTATGCATTTAGGAAGACGTGCTATTTTAGCATTGCGTCAAAACCTAATATCAAAAATTCATGAGCACGATAATACCATAATTTACAAACAATTTAAAGATTTAATAGGCGAAATTTATACCGCCGAAGTACATCATATTCGTCACAGAGCCGTTATTTTATTAGATGATGAAGGCAACGAAATTGTACTTCCAAAAGATAGACAAATACCTTCAGATTTCTTTAGAAAAGGCGATAATGTAAGAGGTGTAATTGATAGTGTAGAGCTTAAAGGCGCTAAACCAACAATTATTATGTCTAGAAGTTCGCCAGCCTTTTTAGAAAAGCTATTCGAACAAGAAATACCTGAGGTTTTTGATGGTTTAATTACCATAAAAAATGTGGTAAGAATTCCAGGTGAAAAAGCAAAAGTAGCAGTAGATTCTTATGATGATAGAATAGATCCTGTTGGCGCTTGTGTTGGTATGAAAGGATCGAGAATACATAGTATTGTTCGCGAATTAGGTAATGAAAATATAGATGTAATTAATTATACAAATAATTTACAACTCTATATTACTCGTGCATTAAGTCCGGCAAGAGTGACTTCAATAAAACTTAATGAAGAAACAAAACGTGCTGAGGTTATTTTAAAACCAGAAGAAGTTAGTAAAGCGATTGGTAGAGGCGGTCATAATATCCGTTTAGCTGGTCAGTTAACTGGTTATGAGATTGATGTGTTTAGAGAAGGTGCTGAAGAAGATGTAGAGTTAAGAGAATTTAAAGACGAAATAGAAAGCTGGATTATTGATGAATTTAGTAAAGCTGGATTAGATACCGCTAAAAGTATTTTAGAGCAAGAGGTTGAAGATTTAGTAAAAAGAACAGATTTAGAAGAAGAAACTATTTTAGATGTTATCAGAATTCTAAAAGAAGAATTTGAAGAGTAAATAATAAATGCATATTTGCATTATTTTATGCCTTAATTGGTATAATACATATATTTGAGTATTTTAAAGGCGATTTATGGCTGAAACAATTAGATTAAATAAAGTATTACGCGAGCTTAATATCTCTCTAGATCGTGCCGTAGAATTTTTAGATTCTAAAGGTATTGATATAGAGAAGCGTCCCACTACGAAAATTTCTGAAGAAACTCACAAGATTCTTTCAGATGAATTTGAAACAGATGCAAATAAAAGAGTTAAGTCTCAAGAAGTAAGCGAAGCGAAGCTAAAAGAAAAGGAAAATTTACGTGCAAAACGTGAACAAGAAATAGAAGCTAAGCAAAAAGCACAAGAAGCCCGAGAAAAAGCGCAACAAGAAGAAGTTGTTAAAGCTTCAAAAACACTTTCTGGAACAAAGCAAGTAGGTAAAATTGATTTAAATCCTAAAAAAGCGGCAGAGAAACCTGTTGCTACTGCGGAAAAAGTTGAAAAAGAAGAACCGCCTGTTAAGAAAGATTCTGCCAAAGAAACAGTTAAAGCAGAAACTACTAAAGAAAATCCTAAAGAAAAAACTGGAGTAAAAACAGAGGAGATTGAAAATCCTAGAGTAGTTGTAGTTGATGGTGAAGCTGTAATTCCAGATGAAAAAGTTACTACACAATATAAAAAGCTTTCAGGACCAAAAATTTCGGGTGATAAAATTGATTTATCTCAATTTAATAAGCCTAAAAAGAAAAAAGAAGAAAAGAAACCTGATGCTAAAGCAGGTGACGCCAATAAAAGAAAACGTCGTCGTATAAGTAAAGCAGGTGCGCCTCAAACAGGAAATGGACCAAGTAGACCAGGAGGAAACAGAACTGGAGGAAATGATCGTTTTAAAGGTAAACCAGGTCAAGGACGTCGAAATATTGTTAAAGAAGAGCCAAGTGAAGAAGATGTTAAAAAACAAGTAAGAGAAACACTTGAAAAACTTCAAGGTAAATCTAGCAAAGGAAAAGGCGCAAAATATAGAAGAGATAAAAGAGATCAACACAGAGAACAATCTGATATTGACGAACAAATAGAAGCAGCAGAAAGCAAAATACTTAAAGTTACAGAATTTGTAACGGCAAGCGAAGTTGCAACCATGATGGATGTTGGTGTAACACAAATTATATCTGCATGTATGTCGCTTGGAATGATGGTAACGATGAATCAGCGTTTAGATGCTGAAACATTATCTATTGTTGCAGAAGAATTTGGATATAAAGTAGAATTTGTTACTGCAGATATTGAAGAATCGATTGAGGAAGTTGTAGATAAACCAGAAGATTTAAAACCACGTGCACCAATTGTTACGGTAATGGGTCATGTAGATCACGGAAAAACATCGCTGTTAGATTATATTCGTCAAGAAAATGTAATAGCAGGAGAATCAGGTGGTATCACACAGCATATTGGTGCTTATGGAGTAGAGTTAGAAGGTGGTCAAAAAATCGCGTTCTTAGATACACCAGGTCACGAAGCCTTTACGGCAATGCGTGCTCGTGGTGCTCAAGTTACAGATATTGCCATAATTGTTGCGGCCGCAGATGATGATATTATGCCACAAACAAAAGAAGCTATTTCGCATGCACAAGCAGCGGGAGTTCCTATTGTTTTTGCTATTAATAAAATAGATAAACCAGATGCAAATCCTGAAAAGATTAAAGATGGTTTAGCACAAATGAATTTGCTAGTTGAAGATTGGGGTGGAAAAATACAATCTCATGATATTTCGGCAAAAGTAGGTACTGGTGTAAAAGAATTATTAGAAAAAGTATTACTAGAAGCTGAATTACTTGAGCTTAAAGCAAATCCAAATAAACCTGCTATTGGTACTGTAGTAGAAGCCTTTTTAGATAAAGGTCGTGGTTATGTATCAACTATTCTTGTGCAAGCAGGAACACTTCGTGTTGGTGATTATGTTTTAGCTGGAAGAAATAGTGGGAAAGTTAAAGCGATGCATGATGAGCGTGGACATGATATTGTTGCAGCTGGACCTTCAACACCAGTTTCTATACTTGGTTTAGATGGCGCACCACAAGCAGGTGATAAATTTAATGTATTTGCCGATGAGCGTGAAGCAAAACAAATTGCTTCAAAACGTTCGCAATTACAGCGAGAGCAATCTGTGAGAACACAGCGTCATATTACATTAGATGAAATTGGTCGTCGTATTGCACTTGGTGATTTCCAAGAATTGAATATCATTCTTAAAGGTGATGTGGATGGTTCTGTTGAAGCATTAACAGATTCTTTCCAAAAATTATCAACTGAAGAAATTCAAGTGAATATTTTGCATAAAGGTGTTGGTGCTATTACCGAAAGTGATGTATTATTAGCTTCTGCTTCTGATGCTATTATTGTTGGATTTAATGTGCGGCCTGTTGGAAACGCAAGAATGATTGCCGATAAAGAAGAAATTGATATCAGAACATACTCAATTATTTACGATGCTATAAATGATCTTAAAGATGCGATGGAAGGTATGTTATCTCCAGAGTTGAAAGAAGAAATTTTAGGTACCGCCGAAATTAGAGAAATATTTAAAGTCACTAAAATTGGTAGTATTGCAGGTTGTATGGTTACCAATGGTAAAATACTTAGAAGCTCAAGTATTCGATTAATTCGTGATGGTGTAGTGGTTCATACAGGTGAATTAGCGTCGTTAAAACGATTTAAAGATGATGCAAAAGAAGTAACAAAAGGTTACGACTGTGGCATACAAATTAAAAATTACAACGATATTAAAGAAGGCGATATTATTGAAGCCTTCCATGAAGTTGAGGTTAAGAAAAAATTGAAATAGAGATATTTTAAATAAAATTTAAAACATAAAAAATGCGACTATTTAGTCGCATTTTTTGTTACTTATTATTGATAATTGAATAGCTTTTTTATTTTTTAGGTTTAAAAATAAACGCATTAGTAAATTTTTTCTTAACACGTTTTAATGCTCTATCAGCTTCTAAACGCGTTCTGAAATTACCAGCCCAAATTTTAAAGTTAGGCTCTTCGTAATGAATTGATGGATTCCAATCTGCAAAAGATTCGCTAAATTCCTTTTGAGCAGCATAAGCACCAGATCTATTGCCATTATAAATTTGAATTTTATAACGGTCAGAATCGGTTTCATTATTATTCATTTCCTTTTTAAGATTCAATAATTCAGTAATTTTTTTATCTTGATTTACAGTAACATGACCTTGTTGTGAAAAACCAAAAGTAGTTGCCATTACAAAACTTAAAATTGCTAATACGCTTATTTTCAAACTCAATGTTTTCATTTTTTAATATATTTATACAAATGTATACGTTATAAACTTAATTGTAGCCCTTTTTATTATTTAGAATCCCTCTAAATTATCAATTAACAGTTCGCTAACATTTTGCAAATCGACTTTAAGTATTACTTTTGCGAGAGATTTTTTAAGTGTATTTTTTTTTCAATTGTTATATGAAAAAACCATACCAAAGTTTAGAAGTTAATTTAACCAATAATATGAGACAGGTGATTCACCGTATATTAAGCAAAAGTATTCTTCATTCTAGCTTAATTATTTTATTAGCGTTTACAACTGTTCTTTCTGCTCAAGGAGGAGACCCGGCAACAGGAAAATCATTATTTAATACAAATTGTGCAGCATGTCATCAATTAGATAAAAAAATGACAGGACCAGCTTTACGTAATGTAGAAGCTCGTTTAGCTGATAATGAAGGTTTAGATAGAGAATGGGTTTATGCTTGGATACGCAATAGCGCAGGGGTTATTAAATCTGGAGATGCATACGCTAATAAAATTTACAATGAGTATGGTGGAGCTGCTATGACTGCAATGCCTCAATTATCAGATGAAGATATTGATAATATTCTAGCCTATACTGCTGAAGAACCTTCTACGCCACCTCCACCACCGGGAGGAGAAGTTTCTGGACAGGCGGTTGCAGCGTCAGGTGGTCTCTCAAATCAAATTATATTAGGCGCTTTAGCTATTTTATTTATTCTTTTAGCTGCTGGTTTATATTTAGTAAATAAAACATTACGTCGTTTTGCAGGTGCTCAAAATATAGAGTTGCCAGAAGCTACAAAAAGAATACCACTTTGGAAAGCATTCGTGCAAAATCAGTTTTTAATGTTTGTTGTAGCAATATTCTTTTTATTGGCAAGTGCTTATTTTGTTTATGGATATTTTATGCAAATAGGTGTAGATCAAGGTTATCAACCCGTGCAGCCTATTCATTTTTCACATAAAATCCATGCGGGAGATAATGGGATTGATTGTAAATACTGCCACTCCTCTGCTCGAGTTAGTAAAACTTCGGGGATTCCATCATTGAATGTGTGTATGAATTGCCATAAATCCATTTATGAATACGGTGGAGAAACAACAGACGCATACAGCAAAGAGTTTTATGATGGCGAAATTAAAAAATTATACAAAGCTGTTGGTTGGGATGATGATGAACAAAAATATACTGGCGAAACACAACCTGTAAAATGGGTGCGTATTCATAACCTTCCAGACTTTGCTTACTTCAATCACTCGCAACACGTTACTGTTGCAGGTGTTGAATGCCAAACGTGTCACGGTCCTGTAGAGGAAATGGAAATTATGTACCAATACGCACCGCTAACTATGGGTTGGTGTATTAATTGCCACAGAGAAACTAATGTAGATGTTAAAGACAATGCGTATTACGATAAAATTCATGAAGAATTATCTAAGAAGTATGGTGTTGAGGAATTAACAGCGGCTCAAATGGGTGGTCTGGAATGTGGTAAATGCCATTATTAAA
>TARA_R110002096_G_scaffold157524_4_pt1 | contig 12610 bp, 16 predicted proteins | sample TARA_R110002096 | Tara Oceans TARA_R110002096 (sample SAMEA4397295) | marine metagenome | biome: Polar Biome; feature: [DCM] deep chlorophyll maximum layer (ENVO:01000326); material: water (ENVO:00002006), including particulate matter (ENVO:01000060) such as... | depth 35 m | reverse complement strand
TATTTTAAGTTAGGGGGGGTAATGGTGTAAGTGTTTGATGTGCAGTTGTTTACCTTGTTTTCGTACCTTGTAGAAAGAAATAAACTTCCCGAATCCTAAGTCTCCTAGTCTCCCATGAACATCAGAAGGAAAGCCAGATCAAAGCCGTGGATGGCAAAGAAGAAGGGTAGAGACCAAAAACCTTTTGAGGGTATGGCTCTGTCTACGTCTAACCCACTATACAAGACGGCTCGGTGGCGGGCTACACGTGAGCACGTGCTGCAAACCTTCCCAATCTGCTACTGGTGCGAAAGCGTCGGGTGGGTCAGGGAGTCTACTGAGGTCGATCACGTGATTTCGTCATCTCAACTAAACGATGTTAACTTCTTCGACCAGGATAACCTTGTTGGTAGTTGTAGGGGTTGTAACCTTAGGAGGGCTAGCTACTGTGCCAAAGGCGTGTATTACGAAACGAAGGAGGAGTGGCGAGAGTACCTTAGCCGTAAGCGATGGAATAAAAAAAGAGGGCTATGAGTTTAGAGACATTGGTACCAGAAGCACGCTCGGCATTGACGGGCAACTCAGCGTTGACCGCATTGGTCCCGGCGAACCGAATTACTTTTGCGCGGCGACCTCAGGGCGATGTAAGGCCAGGAATCGCCATTGACTTAGGCCCTGTGGAGTACACGCCGAGCACGACCAACCCGACTGCGGTGATAACGTACAGGGTTGATTACTTGATCTATGGTGACACAGCCGCACAAACGACTGCGATTCACGAGAAGGTTAAGTCGGCGATTGAGTCGGCAACAAGCAGCACATTCTACTTGAGGATTTTTGACGAGGATTACTTCGTCGACGTAGATGACGTCCACCGCAGTAGAGTTATGGTCAATTACGAGGTCAGCACCCAGGGTAATACACCCTCAACAATCAACTACATCACAAACAGCTTGAGTAGTAGGGTTGAGGTTAAGACTAGAATAATTGCTTCAGGCCCTGTTGATGATTCTGACTGGTTGTCTGATGACCTGATTTTGCAAGTGTTCGCGAACAACACCAATGGAACTCTACCTGCTGCTGTGCTAAACAAGAATAGAGTTTTGGGGCTCTACTACCACGGTACTTCCGGGGAGTTAGACATAGACGTTGAGGACGGCGGCACTATTGATGGCGCGGGTAGCTTGATTTTGAACACCACTACGAGATTCGTCGCTGTTTTGTCTTTAGACCAATCAGGAGTTAGTCAATCTGAACCATGGGCATGGAAGACGATCTGGAAGCAGTGAAGTCAGACATGATTGCCAAGATGCGTCAAGCCGCTGCCGAGGCGGTAAATGACGTGCCTAAGAAATCTCCGACCGAGGTCTCCGAGTCCATGTCTCCAATCTTCGAATTGGACGACGACGGCAACAAACTCTTTAGTATTGTGGTCGACTACTTGCAGGAGCGGGGGCTGATTGAGGCTGTAGATGTGATAACGGTCACTATGTTAGCCAAGAGCCTGGCCCTGTACATTGCTGTGGCAAGAACCGTTCATGGCGTAGACGACATCGTGCAGGTGTACGAAAACGGGACGAGCAACGTAAGTGGAGCCTTTACCGCATTGTCGAAAGCGCAGGACCAAGTGCTTAAACTCAGTGCTAAATTGGGGCTATCACCCATGGATCGGACAAGAATCATGGGTGCTATAGTCAATAATGAGACTGCCAGCAGGAAAAAATCCGACGCTGACGAAATTGATGAATTGACATAAAGTGGCCTCTAACGTAGACATTTCTTGCCTTGACCGGATGTGGGATTACGTCGATGACGTGGTGACCACAGGTGATGTTGTGGCGGGCACATACGTAAAGAAGGCCTGTACCCGCATGATTTCCGACCTTAGTAACGAGGATTGGGAGTGGAAGTTCGATTTTAACGAAGCCGCGAGGTTCATAAACTTCATTGAGCGCGTCTGCGTACACACACGAGGAGAGTATTCGGGAAGGCCATTTACTTTAGCGCCATGGCAAGTTTTCTTTGTCGGGCAACTATTTGGATGGGTGGACCGCGAAGACTCTAAGCGCAGGAGATTCAATAGTGCGCACCTTTTCGTTGGTAGAAAGAACGGAAAGTCACAATTAGCGGCGGCAATCGCACTTGCCATGGCTGTTTTAGATGCAGACGGTGCTCCGCAGCTTGTTACCGCAGCCACAAAAAGAGACCAAGCGAGAGAGGTCTTCGATGAGATTTGTCGATGCATTAAGATTAGCGAGCCTCTGAGCAGGAGGTTTAAGGTCCGTAGGTCAGACGTGATCTGCCCATCAGACGGAGTCATCAAACCACTAAGTAGCGACGCGAACACCCTGGATGGCCTCAACTTGAACCTTGCTGTGGTGGATGAGTTCCACGCTATGAAGAATGCGGACCTATACCGGGTCTTAGCGTCATCCATGGGTAGCCGAAAGAGCCCTCTGATGTTGGCAATCACTACTGCCGGATTTGTACCCGACGGTCCTTGCGCTCACTTCTTGAAAGCAGGTAAAGCGGTATTGGACAACGTGCAGTCTAATGACAGGCTACTCATTCTATCCTACGAAGTTGATCTGGAAGAGGACGATTGGGACGACCCAAAGGCTTGGATTAAGGCAAACCCAAACATTGACGTCAGTGTTAGTGGGGAATACCTCATGAGTCAGCTAACCAACTGCAAGCTCTATGGAGGAAGGTCCATTACGGAATTCATGGTCAAGCACCTGAACGTGTTCGTTGGTAGTGATACTGTTTGGATTCCGGATGACGATTGGATGTCTGACGACAACTGCCGCCAACCTTCTATTACGTATGAGGTTTCAGAAAAGACGGACAAACCAATCGCCTATTTGGGGTTAGACCTCGCTGCTACGGACGACGTAACCGCACTATGCATCTGCACGGGCAGCGACGACTTGGGTTGGGGTATAGAGTTGCACTACTTCTTGCCATCAAGGGCAGTAGACAAGAGGTTGGATAAGGATGAATCTTCAGTGTACAGTTCGTTTGCGGAAATGGACAACGTGCATATCACGGAGGGTAACGTCACCGACTACAATGTCATCCGCCGATTCATTAGCGGTAACTACATCATGGACGGGTCGGTTAAGTACGACAAAGAGAACCTTATGGAGCGGTTTGAGGTGAAGGGCGTAGCGTATGACCGATGGAATAGCCTGAATTTGGTCCGGGACCTGGAGGGCGACGGAGTTCCCTGCGATCCCTATGGACAGGGTTTCGCCTCCATGTCCTTCCCTAGTAAGGAATACGAAAAGGCGGCGCTTCAAGGGAAGCTAATACACGGGGGCGATGAGGTCTTGCGGTGGATGATGGGTAACGTTAAGCTACGTACCGACCCCAGCGGCAACATAAAGCCCGACAAAGAAAAGAGTGGCGATAAGATTGATGGGTGTGTAGCCGCAATCATGGCTATAGGCGAGGCATTGACTTATACTGATGACGACGAGTCGGGATACGAATTCTTCATGGCTGTCGTTGACCTGTAGACTCACACATTAAAACTGAAATTCGCGCTTATGGCATCAAGAAGCAAGCCCAGTATCTTTAGAAAAGCATTGACTGCCTTGTTCCCGCAGAAGAGAGCTGATTACGCCGACTACATGTTGGCTATGGGTCAACCCTACATGCGTATGTACGGCGACGGCTACAACGGCGGGTCTTCTGCGTTGGAGTTGGCTGCTGTTTATGCTTGCACAAGCAAGATTGCAGACACAATCGCAACCCTGGAGCCTCACATTATAGAGTATTTAGGCAAGGACTCTCACGGAGAAAGGGTTATGAGGCACGACCACCCTGCCTACAAGATGATTGCTTTAGAGGCAAACCCACATCTTGGTGCCTACGAGTTTTGGCAGATGATTGTTTCCGACGCCCTTCTTTATGGAACAGGGTTGGCGGTCATTGACAGAAAGGCGGAGGAGATGTACTACATGCCGGCGTCTCGCGTGTCCAAGCACACTCACCCAACTAGCGGAGAGACATTCTACTCTTACGAAGGATCACCTGGCCCAGTCCCTTCTAGCGATATGCTGGAAATCAAGGCGTTCCGTGGAGTCAACCCCACCCAACAGCAGATTCAAAACTTCTCTACCGCCAAGTCAGTGCAGGACTTCGGCAGTAAGTTCTTCGTCAACGGAGGTATGATGGGCGGCATCCTCAGCACGAAGGAGCACCTTAGTGTAGAGCAGATGCAGGAGGCCAAGGATATGTGGGAACGGGAATACAGTGGTATTTCAAACGCACACAAGATGGCCATCCTCGGTGGGGGCTTCCAGTACCAACCACTTACTATCCCGTTGGAGCAGCTTCAATTCCTTGAAATGAAGAAGTACACCACGGAGGAGATTTGCCGAGTGTACGGCGTTCCGCCCGCTATGATTGGTATGGAGAGCAACACCGCATACAGCAATTACGAGCAGCAGGTATTGCAGTTCCAGCAGGGGTGCATCCTGCCTTGGGTACGGCGCATCGAGCAGGAGATTGAAAGGAAGGTCTTGGGTGTAGAAACCCGGTTCTCGTGTCAATTCGACGTAGGCACTTTGCTCCGCGCTGACACAGAATCCAGATCCAAGTTCTACCATCAAGCCCTCCAAGACGGAGTGATGAGTATTAACGAGGTTAGGGAACGAGAGGGGCTATCGCCAACCGAGGGAGGTGACAGTCACCACCTCCAGGTCAACATGATACCTTTGGACCGCATGCAGGACTATGCAGATTCAGTGACAAACAACAACACAGATGGCTAGAGTAGGATACTTCATTAAAAACGTCCGTACCGACGGGGACGTAACTGGCAATACCACTGGCGCAGCCGTGAACAGAACGAAAGTTAACGAGGCTTCACCTGCGGAGTACATGTTCTACGCATGGCCTTCGTCCCAAACTATTGGTGATGCCGCCGCAACTCAAGGGGGCCTTGCGGCCTTGGCTTTACAGGCGGCTTATCCTCAAATGATTGATACCGCTAGATTCAATGCAATCTTGGCGGCGCTAGTAGCGGTTAATTCTGAAGCTAAGGTCACGAATTCCACTACGGGTAAGTATGTATTCCGCTACGGCAAGCAAGTTTACGCTTTAGGATACACCTACAGCGCAAGCGCCGCAATCAACCCGGCCACCTCTACTCAAACATACAAGGTGTAATGGCTGAGGCTTACGGTGGATACCCGGCGTCTGCAAAAGCCGCCGCTCGCAAGGCCCTGCGCCATCGCGACGACAAGGGCTCTAAGTGCGGAACCGCAGTGGGTTGGGAGAGAGCTAATCAGATTTCTTCAGGGGAGAAATTGAGTATGTCCACGGTAAAAAGAACCTTCAGCTTTCTTAGCCGAGCCGAGACCTACAACCAGGGTAAGTTCTATGACGGCGATGGCCGTGAGATTTGCGGTAGCGTTATGTACGCGGCTTGGGGAGGGTCTAGCATGAAGAGTTGGTGCAGCGGTGTAATCAACAAAGCTGAAGGGCGCGTGGAAAATGTGGTATCCTCCGAAGGTCATGTTAGTTTTACGCAAAATCATCAGGGCGATGGAAAGTAAAGAAATCAGAATCCTAAGTTCGAACGTTGAGGTTCGCATTGAAGAGGATAAGACCCCGGTGATTGAGGGGTATGCCGCCGTATTCAACGACGAGACGGTAATCGGTGGTCAGTTTGCGGAGCGTGTAGCTCCTGGAGCCTTTGACGGCGCAGACATGGCAAACACCGTGGCCTTGTTCAATCACAACATCGACCAACCCCTTGCTCGCGCAGGTCGCGGTCTTGATCTGGAGGTTGACGAGAAAGGTCTCAAGTACCGGTTTGAGGTTGGCACACAGTCATACGCCAAAGACCTAGTAGAAAACATCCGTATGGGCAATGTCTCCACGAGCAGCTTTGGCTTCACAGTCAAAGACGACTCTTGGGAGAAGCGCGACGGCATCAACCTCCGTACCATCAACGAGGTTGGATTGCTTTTCGACGTAAGCCCAACGACACAAGGCGCCTACCCGACTACAGAGGTCGCGCTTCGTAGTATGGAAAACGCCTTGTCTAACGAGGACGTCTTGAAGATCCAGGAAGAGGAAGAGGGGCGCGCCTACGCTGACCCTGAGTCAGACGAAGAGGAAGACGACAAGGAAGAGAAGTCCGTAGAGGGCGAGGAGGAAGAAGTAGAAGAGGGGGAGGAGAAGAAGATGGAAGAGGAAGAGGAGGAAGAAGAAGAAGAGCGCGTAGACGTTCTTGTTGACAACGCAATTTTACCGCATCCCTACGGGATTGACGCAAACGTAAACCCTGAGCCGGAGGCTCGTCATTTTAACCAATCAAAATCCAACACCATGGAGAATGAGAAAAATGCTCCGGCCATCCTACAGAGCCGGGGCGATAAGTACGAAAACGTACAAAGTAGGTATAGTCTCGGAAAGGCTATCCGTGAAGCCGCACAAGGTCGCTTGACCGGACTGGAGGCAGAGATGAACCAAGAGGCTCGCTCTGAGTTTACTTCGGCCAAAGTCAATGTCAGTGGCGGTATTAATATCCCTGCCGCTTTCCTTGAGGCTAGAACTACGGCCACTCCGCTGTCTGTAGGGGACTCCTCCGCAGCTACGGGTTCGGTGCAAACCAAGTATGACGGTCAAATCGGCAAGCTGGACGACGGCTTCGTTAGCTTTATGCAGCCTCGTGACATCGCAACTCAGATGGGCGTCCGCTCCATCAGCAATGTCAGCGGAGACATCGTCTTCCAGGTCCACACACCTGACCCCGCTGTAGCGCCAACCGTTGAGTCCGCAACAACCGCTGTCGCTTCCGGTCAGTTCGCCGCCGCTACGCTTACACCAAGTCGTGTCGCTGCTCACGTGCAGGTCACCGAGCAACTTATGGCTCAAACCTCCGGCGACCTCGGAGCCTTTATCGGCACTGAGATTCGCAAGGCTTGTGACGCGAAGTTCAACGCAACCATCATCGCGGCTATCGACGCCGCCGCAGACACCAACGCACCGGGCGCTGCTATCACTCCTTACAACGCGGCCACTTACAACGCCTTGGACTTGGAGGCTCAGTTGTTGAGCGACAACGTCGAAGTCGATGACATCCGCGTACTCACCTCTCCCGGTGGATACCGTGTCGCTCGCGCCTTGAGCTTGGACGCTGGTTCCGGTATGCTCTTCGCTACCTCCCCTGCCGACCGTAACTCAGTCTTGGGTTACCAAACGGTCATCAATAGCTCCTCTACAGCGAAGAACGTCTACATGATGGACGTAACTAAGGCTGTGTCAGCATCTTGGGGTGGATTGAACTTGATCGTTGACCCTTACACCGATGCCGACAGGGGCGTCGTTCGGATTATCGCCAACATGTACCGTGGCTTCACTTGCCTCGGAAGCAAGGGAATCATCGGATACTCTCAGGCCTAATGTTCTATAGCATCGACCGTCTCAGCTCAAACACAGAGTCGGACTTCTTGAGCACTGCAACTATGCAAGCTCATGTCCGGGCGGTCGATGCTACAGAAAACTCTTTATTGGAAATCTACCGCAACGCTGCGATTGATTACCTTCAGAACTTGAGTGACCGCGTCATTGGAATTTCCGATGTCGTGGTCACTCTTTCTTTTAATGAGATGCTTGATCCTGTGCGTCTCCAAAAAATACAGGACATCACAAGTATCAAGTACATCAAGTACCGGTCTACTAAGACGGGTAACCTTGAATACTATACTCCGGAATTATCGGACGATGCGGAACACGGGCACTATGTTACTTCGCTTGCTTTTGCGGACGCATCTGGTGCTGTAACCCCAGTCAATAGGGTTATGGAGGTGGACGCCGCAACGACCACTATCGACGTTACTATGACGGGAGCCCTGGACTCAGGCGCTACTATGGTGAACGCCGACTTTAGGCTCTACAGGTACAACTTCTTCTCTAAGGAGTACACCTACGTCGCGGCAGACGACTCCAGTGGCGGAGGGGTGAGCTACACGGGTACGTTCGCAGACCTCAGCGTTGGGGTCTACCGTATCGACTTTACGCCAACGGAATCTGATGGGCATACGCACACGAGTTCGCGCTACTTTGCAATCAGCAACGGCACCCTATTCAACGGGGTGATGAATACGGCCAACTATCCGTCTATCCTGAATGTATGCAACCTGCGCGGGCTGCTTACCGACGCAGACTCTACTGACGAGAAGGGGATTCAGATTGGATTGGCAGCGGGCACAGCTTACAACGGCTTGCCCAAGCAGTATTACCAAGCGGCACTGCTCTTGGTTGGCCACTACTACAACATGCGCGAAGCCGAAAACATCGGCGGAATCACAAGCGAGGTTAAGGAGGGTGTTAAGCGCCTGGTCGCCTCAGTAAGGCAATACTAATGAGGGCCGGTGATCTCCACGATACTATGGACATCTACCGCAAGACCATGGTAATCAATTCCTTTGGTGATGCGGTGTACAGCTCTTCTGTTTGGAAGCAAGGGGTGCGATGCAAAGTCATGCACTTGGGCACTCCGTCTGCTGGAGCAAGTGAGTACAGCGACGATAGCCAAGAGGTGGGAGAGATGAAGATTGAGTTCAAGTGCAGGTACATATCCGGCTTGCAATTCAACGACCTTGCGTACTACAACGGCGCCTACTTCAACATCTACTCTATCCTTCCTATTGGAAAGAGAGAGGGCATGCGAGTACGGGCTTATTGGCGTGATAGCCAAGGGCCACCAATCCCTACTTCGTAATGGGTACGCCAAGATCAACAGTCTCTATTAGGCTGACCGGCGCCAAGCGAAGCGACCCACTACCCAGACTACTACGTAGTGCTTTCGGGCTAAAGACACGGCGGGCTAAATTGGAGAAGATTGTAAAAGACGCAGGTAAACCTATGGCTAGGGATATGGCTGCGGGTGCGCCAGTAGATACGGGTAGGCTTAGGGCCAGCTTTGGCGTGCAGAAGTCCAAGAAATTCTCAACCTTCCAGAGGATAGCTTATTTCGTTGGCGCAAGAAAGGGAAGGACTACGTTTGGAGGCAAGGTAGGGCGTTTTGCAGGGTGGAGAGCGCACTGGGCAGAGTTAGGAACCACGCACCATCCTGGTGCTTTCTTCATACAGCCCGCAATACGCAAAAACATCCCTGTGGCAATCCAAAGGATTCGCGACGGTGTAGCTAATTTAGTGCGCGAAGCTCGACGCTTATCTTAAAGTGATTCAATCATGGCTCTAGTAAAATCAAAAGTTCTCGGTCTGTATGTGCTTCCGAGCAATTACACAAACCTCAGCACCTCACCCTACTTGGTAGCGACCGGGGCGACTTTAGCTGATGCAAAAACAGCGGCAGGGAGTGTGGCGGGTGTGTATATGTTGGTTAACGCCTCCGGCGTCATTCACACAGACACCGCCAACGCGAACAAGCCAGCCATTATGTACTACAATGGTACTGCATGGAGCAACATCGCATCTGAACTCACCATCCTTGCCGCCGCTACCAATACATCTTTGGACCTGAGCAATACGGTAAACGAAGTGGTAGCTCGCGATGGGTCGGGCGGCAGTGAAACATACATTGTAGGTGGAGCTCAAAGCTGGAACCTTACTGCTGACGGATTTATGACTACTGAGTCCGATAATGACGGAGAGAGCCTCATGGACTTGGCTCGATCAAGCCAGTACGTTTTGGCTCGCTTCGTCACGAACGTAGAGGACTTGAGTGCAGCATCCAATCAATACATCGGTCAGGGGCTTTTGGAGTCCTGCTCTATTAGCGGTGGATTTGACGACAACATCACGTATAACGTGACCATTAGCGGTTACGGAAAACTCAATAAGTTCTAATCATGGCTACTGTACTAAACGCAAACAACCTCAAGGTATCGATCCTTGACGCTAACGCCACGGATAAGCCTTTATCCTTTACGAGCACGAATAATACGGACACATCCGACGCCCTTGTTAAGGGTTCTTTGGTGTCTGCGGGTGCGGTGAGCGGGACATACATCATCAAGAACTTAAACGGCAAATTCAACCGTTACGGTGTCTTTGTCTCTACCGGGTCCGGAACATTTACCTCTACAGCATCTGCGGTTCTTGCGGCGGCTACAAGCAGCACCTTGGACTTCTCTAACTCTATTAGCGACGTAGCTCGCGATGGCGCCGGGGGGACATTGCAGGAGCTTGACAAGAGCTTTACTATCAGCGCCGAAGGATTGGTACAGAACTTGGCTTCTGAATCAGGCCGGAACCTGGTCGATGTAGCCAGTGCCGGTGAGTACCTTATGTTGGAGTTTGACTTGGACAACAACACCACCTACGCCGGGCTTTCTCTGATTGATTCAATTTCAATCACAGGCTCGGTAGATGAAATCGCTACATACAGCGCCACGTTCTCAGGTATCGACGACCTACTCAAAAAGGATTAGCTGACAGGGGTCGGCGGTGGTGGTGGTGGTGGCATCGGTGGGTCAGAGAACGCATTACCGTTCTCAACGGCCACCAGCACCGACATCCATAGCATTTCTGATTTGCAGACAGCAAGCGCCCTATCTGTAGAGGACGCGAACGGGCTAGTGTATACTCTGCCTGATCCGGACGGTACGCCTATCGGCGAACTCATGCAATTTACTTTGAGTGGCTCTCATATCGTAGACGGAAACACTGTCGAAGCTAAGTTGTACATGTATCCGGGAGTTGGCCAGGCGCTGACGCTAGTACAAACTAAGTCGTTTACAATTAGCGGCTCAGTTGGTAACAGCGTTGATTATGTTTGGAGTGGTTTTAGTCCAGGGACTGACGAGCGTCATTTGATTTTTGCTTCTAGCAGTTCTGTTGATGAGAATAGCGCCAACGACGCTTACTTAGAGACTTCCGTTACGGATGGCTCCGGAGAAGTTAGTGTAGGCTACATGTTTGGTTACTCATTCGGTAATTTATTCCAGCCTTCTGGTAGTGCGCTGACGGCTAACCTTGATTTCGCATCGGCTACTACTACTGGCTTGGCTTTGCATAATCCTCGTAATTGGTCGAACTTCCTGACAGAACCTGGTGGCGTCTCTTTGTCTGTCAGTCAATCTAGCAATCACGCGGCGACTTGGGGGGACGAGTTTAAGATTAGTCTTGCCCAGCAGCCCACTAGTGGTGGTCAGCAAAATGAGGTAGAACTGTTTATTCAAACACAGGCTGGTGTGAGAACATACTTAGAAGCTGCATACGATGTAGCAATTCCTAGTTATGGTATTACAATTCCTTTCTCGGCAAACCATGCCTTAAAGTTTAGGCTACCCGCGAATGGTACCAATGGAACGTATGACGTTGGTTATAGAATTAAACACGCCGACACAGTTGCGGAAGCGGCGGCCCTCTTTACAATTCAGTTTGACATCACCTAATATGTTTGAACACGTATTTACTGGAGCCTAATAAAGCATGAATACACTTAATGGTATTGCCGAATTCCAAATGGACGGCAAGAAGTACACTATGAGGCTCACCCTTAACGCGCTTCGTATGTGCTCTAAGGGCATGGCCGTCAAGTTTTCTGAATTCCAAAATTGGCTTGAGAAAGACCCCCTTACATCCGTTCCGGCACTGTGCTATTACGGCGTAATCAACCAGATTAAGTTCACGGGGTCTGATGAGGACTTAGAGGATTTTGATACTTTTTGCGCTCGCGCCTTGGATGACTCAGCGGTCTTTGAGGAGTTGACCGAGTTGGTCGTGAACATCCTGACGGGAGGTGAAGAGGCAAAAAAAAAGGTAACCCGTCAAGTCCGGAGGAAGACGACGGCGAAGAAATAACCTTCTACCTCCTGCTTCAGCAGGGGCTGAGGGCGGGCCTTACCCCTAACGAGTTTTGGGATATGACGCCCCTTACCCTTGCCCTTTACACCGAAGGGTATAAGTGGAGGCTATCCCGTCAATGGGATATGTGCGCGTCATTCATGTCCTTGTTTGCTAATGCCAACGCCGCTCGCGGCAAGAGCTTCTCTCCGGAGGACTTCCACCCCCTGATGGATGTAAATTCACAGTCGGTAGACCCTGATGAAGTTCGGGGGTTGATGGAGAAAATGAAGCAGATCAATGGCCTCGATAGTTGAATTTAGTCGGTTAAGCGCAATCTTAACCTTGGACATTACGAAGTTCTTGCGCAACTCTGAGTTAGCTCAGAACAAGTTGCAGAAATTGAGCGCGAGCTTTAGAGGTATTGGTTCCACCCTCAGCCGAGGAGTCTCTATTGGTTTCGGTCTTGTAGCTGCCGGAGCTATTGCGACAGCCGCTGAGTTTGACCGCATTTCGTTTCAGTTAGAGGCCATCGCAGGTAATACCGCGATACAAACTCTTACCGATAACGCCAAGGAGTTAGGTATTGTCACTGCGTTTACCGCTACCGAAATCCAAAAGTTTCAGTTAGAGATTGCGCGATTGGGCCGTAGCTCTGATGAGATTATCGGCCTCTCTAAGGGCGTTACGTCGTTGGCTACTGTATTTGACTTGGACCTTGCCGATACTGGTCAGCAAATATCGCAGGTACTAAATCAATTCAACCTCGGTTTTGACCAGGCAAGCAGGGTGTCTGACATCTTTGCCACAGCGACAAAGAGTAGCCAACTTACCGTTACCGACCTGGCGGCTTCAT
>TARA_R110002096_G_scaffold384265_1_pt1 | contig 12618 bp, 16 predicted proteins | sample TARA_R110002096 | Tara Oceans TARA_R110002096 (sample SAMEA4397295) | marine metagenome | biome: Polar Biome; feature: [DCM] deep chlorophyll maximum layer (ENVO:01000326); material: water (ENVO:00002006), including particulate matter (ENVO:01000060) such as... | depth 35 m | reverse complement strand
ACCGCCTTGACCGAGTAGGATACCAAGATCTGCTCCATCAACAATTCCATCTCCATTGAAATCGTATGCCGGGTTGTTGGTGCCCCAAGCGGCTAGTAGTCTTTCCAGAGTGTACTGATCGAATGGTGGATCTGAAGGTCCGGATGCTCCTTGTTGTTGGGTGTTCATCATACCCATTGATCTACCCTTTACCCTCATTTTACTTGGTCTTGTAGAGATCGAAGGCATATTCATAGATGCCATTTTTTGCTCATTGAGTCCTTGCCGTCTACCGGCTTGATATGCTTGTCTTAGTTGTTCGTTTAAATTCATTTGAATTCTCTTTCTATTAGTGCTGAAATTATCTACTAGAAGTTTTCCATAGGATATTGGTTGAATATTTCTAGCATCTGGTTTATCCACTCGTAGTTGGTGCCGGGGGTGCCGTCGGGAAGCATGTACAAACTGAGGTTCGCGGGGTTCCCATTCAAATCTGCCCAAATCATAAATCCTTCAGAGCCAGGTATAAGTTGGAGTCCCCATTGCTTCATGACCCTGTTTAATGAGTTTAATGACGAGGCATTTGGGTTAGCAAGGAAAGAACCAAGACTCGATGCTCTTGCCCCGCCTGGTTGGATTCCCATCCGTCTCATGATGGCGAGAAATTCTCTGTATGCATTCATAAGGTCGTCACCAGCAGTATTGAGACCTGTCCAATTTGCTGGGCGAATGGAAGTGGGATTAACAGGAGTTCCCCCGATCAAGTTATTGACACCTCTTCCTCCCCTGCCCAAGAACGATTTGATCGCTCGAATGATTCCAGCCTCGTCTAATTGCTGATATCCTTGCCGTCTTCCGGCGTTATAGGCTTCTCTTAGAAGTCTATCGTTTTTGATTTCGTAGTCGTAGTTCATTTGAGTTCTCTTTATTTTAAAGTGGAGTTATATTGTTAATTATGGAGCAGGTACGCCTACTGAGTTCATAACTTCCATAAGTTCTACCAGAACATCAAAGAAGGTGTTGTAGGTCCCCGGCATCCCATCCAACATGGCTTCTAGGTATTCCTGAACAGTTTGACCTTCCGCTAGAGTTGGAAGGAATTCTAGTCGAATGAAGCCCGTGTTCGGATCAACCTGAAACACCCAACCCAAGTCTCCCATACCAGAGTTACTTAACATAGAATTTAGTTCGTTTAGATTTGACTGACTTGGATTCCTCATGAATCTAGCCCATTGTCTTATCATATCTGTTATCTCGGTGCCGACTATACCACCAACACTGGCGAGGTCACCGACCATACCATTAAGTCTTCTTAACAATGACGTAATCATGGTTGTCCATAAACTATCGGGTCCGTTCCAGTAATCAGGAATATCATAGAGATATACTAAAGTATCATTACCAAGGTTCCCCGGAGGCCAGTTGATGTTGGGTCCGTTCCCTGGTCCTCCACCTCCACCGAGATTTGGACCACCACCGGCATTGGCCCCTCCACCTGCTGAGTTGTCGAGTCCTCTACCACCGGGAGTATTCATACCGGGAGCATTAGAAGATGGAGTCCATTTCGGTGCGCCACCACCGCCTCCGCCGCCGGGAATGTCGGCGATGTATCGAATGGCCCTGCGGATCCAGTTCGCCGACGAGGCCTCATTTAGTTGTTGGTGTCTACCTTGCTCATAGAAACCTTGCCGTCTTCCGGCGTTATATGCTTGTCTTAGTTGTTCGTTTAGATTCATTTGAATTACCTCACTTTTGGGGTTGTAATTATACCTTATGTATAGTTTAAATTACTTTAGTTTAATTTTGTAAAGTGTACATTCAATTAATACGAGATGGTGGATATTCCGGGATATCTGGAGAATCAATCCACCGATACAGGATCCACCGATCCCCAACCTTGGGTAATTCGATTGCCGGTTTCCAATAAATGGAGTTACCGTAGTTGGTGCTGCCGTCTGGATTGTACACAGGACCAGATGAGTCAGATGATGTTCTACCCACCAACACATCATCTTCGTACACTTCCACCACCCATGTATCAAGTGGACTCCATCCCGTTAAACCAAGGACTTGCCATCCGCTTATCATGTGTAAGAATTGTGTTGCACCATTACCAGCATCGTCTACGATACCAATCATTCCACCCTTTAGATTCTCTACCGTGACATCTTCAGTGAGAAGAACTTCGGTGAATGAGTCGATGGTAAAGGCGAGTATGTCATCTGCCGATTCCCATACTGGATTGTATGTTTCGTCCTCTGGATCTTCTGGTGGTTCGATGCAGCCGTAGTCTCTCCAGTTTGCAAGTAGAATACCCAAGTCTACTGGATCCACGGTTTCATCATTGTTGAAGTCAGCAGGCGATCCCGCAACTCCCCATTCACCGAACATCAATCCAAGATCATATCCATTGATACACTCGTCACCATTAAGATCCCCGAATGGTTCTATCTCAACGGTATATGCCCACTCGACACGTTCAGTTTCTCCGGATGCAACAGGTTTCTCACAATAGAGGATCACATTACCATTACCGGCACATACTTCATAGTCTAATGTATCTTGGTATATGGTATACTCACCAAATTTGATTGGTACTATGTGCCTATATTTTATTCTTCTGTTGTCTTCTGATATGGTTGTAAGATCCACCCACCCCTGCGAATTAAACTCGAATTGATCTACACGGCGATTGTCGAAATAGTCCAACTCTAGCATTCGGGTATCGTTCACCATACCGCCGGTGGTGTGTAACCAACCACCTTTTAGTTCTTCACGATGCACACCAAAAGATATTAACGCTGGTATACAAACATCCTGTGCCATCGAAGTGACACAGGATGTTGCTAAAAATGCTAATACGAATCTCTTCAACTTATCATCTCGCGCCTCGGTTGGTAAGTTGTTCCATGAGACTAGAAGGTATTACTTTTCGTGGCATAGAAGTATAAGTTTCTTCAATGCTTCTCATGCTACCAGCCTTTTTGCGGGATGCTTGTTCGTCGTAAGGTTGATCTACTTCTTCGGTGATCTTCTGAAGGTGTTGTTTGAATTCGTTGATGTAAAAAGACATAGGTTTCTCCTTGGGTTTGTCTAGTTTATTTATAAGTAAAAAGTTTTTCAGCCAACGGAACCACCACCGTATTCGTAGTCTGAAAGGAAATCTATGAGTTGTTGTAGATATTGATTAAAATGGTGTTGAATATACTCTGACATAGGTTTGTCTATATTAATCATTTCGCCTTCCACGAATGGGTGTTCATATTCACCCATAGGAATTCCATCCTCTACAATTTCTGTCAAGAACTCCACTATCTGCGTGATATACCAATCTACAATAAGGCCACCGGATAATTCATTTTCAATCATTATGTTGTCAAAATATTGTTGCCAGTCTTCTACATTTTCTGGTAGGAATGTAAATGCCCTTAAAAGTGTCTTCATGATCCCTTCCGGAATAATAAATTCACCGAACAGCAACATTAGAAGTATTCCGGGGAAGTATGAGGGTGTATTTACTGCATTAACTTCCCAATCAAACTCAGGTCTTGGACCTAAATCTGGTTTTGGTTCTGGTTCTGGTTTTGGTTCTACTCCATCATCTTTTATACTTTGATCACGAATTGGATCATAGTAAAAACCAGGCTTAATTTTATATCCTTTGATTGACTCTGCAAGATATTTTTGGAATGGTGTGTGCATTTTTTTCTCCCTTGTGTATCAAATATATATGCCGTATATATATTGTAACCACAGGAGATTGTTCAATGAATCTATACGAAAAATATGACAACTGGGAACTTCGAGAACTTCTTGTTCAACTAAAAGAAGTACGCTATAGAAATAGCAACTTTCTTACCGAACAAAGTGTTTATCTAGAAGAGAACATAATTAGGACTATTGTAAAGGCTGTCAAAAAACTATTCAAGGGAGCAGATGATATCCAGATTCCCAACGATGAGATTGATGATATGGTTGATATTATCCTCGATCCGAACAATGCAGACTTAGATGACGCATCCTTGCTGGCTCTCCTAGATCGTGCATCACCAACAGGTCCCAATCCCGGTGATATTAGAGGAACAATTGGACCAGACACACCAGTTGGACCTGGTGCAGTAGGACCTGGTGATGAGTTTGTAGACGATTGGGTAGATATGATTGATAACGGTGATATCCCCGGAGACTCCGTAATAGGAACCATTGGTCCCGGTTCTCCCGGTAACATGGGACCACCGAATCCCCCGGAAGATCCTTTCGGTGCAGCAGATGATTTCTTCGGTCCTATTACACCCGATGATTATGAATACCAAGGTCCACCAGATCCTGGCAACCCCTTTAACATTTTAAATTACCTAGATAAGTATGACCGTCCGCCAAACCGGCCAGGCGTATAACCCAACCCCCAAAAGGATTTCTTTAATGCAACATCAATGGAACGAATTGTCTGAAAGTACAAAGAACTTTATCAGGCAACAGAACAAACAACGAGCAATCAACATGAACGAAGCCACTGATATACATGAGGCCGAGTCGGCAGGTGGTATCATGGCTCTTCTCAGAAGATTGGTTCGAAGTGCCGATGTACCCGACTTACCCGGTGGTGGTTCGATCACACCGGGTGGCGGCAGCATGGGCGGAGGAATTCGTACGATTCAAGATCAAATACAAACGATTGGCGACATTCTTCTGACCATCGATGACGTTACACTTAAAAACTTCTGGAGAAAACTAAAGTTATGGTTAGAGGGTGGAGACATTCAAAACCTTCCGACCTATCTTGGTGGCCTGGCAAGATTAATGAGAACCTTTGGTTATGAATTTTATTCAGTTGGAACACCACCGATGACGCGAATTAGAGAGATTCCGGGATTTGACGGCTTCGGCGGCGGCGGAACCGACATTCCTGGCGGGACTGATGAATCGCAGTTCATGGACGATTTTTTCCAAGAGTTAATGAACTTATTTAATGGAGTCGAGAATGTTTCGCCGCCGTTGAACATTCCTTGGAATAAGAACTTAATTCCTCCTTCGGCCGGCCCGAACCCCGGTGGGTCGTATCCAAATAACCCTTACCGCGGCCTCGGTCCGGAAGGAATGCTGGATCCCTCGGAGGGATAATCTGAACGAAAAACTTAATAAGAAACCCCACTTCGGTGGGGTTTTTTATTGAATGATATTTGATTATACATATAATACAACAAACCAATTGAGGGAATATATGAAATCTCCATTCCAAAATTACTTACGAGATGTTCTGCGGGAACAGACAATCGAACCCCAACCAATTACGGTTAGGGACCTGATAGCAAATCCCAATAACAGTTTGGATGCACTCAAACCAAATGCTATTGATTTGGATGATATAGATTTACCAATTGATATTGATGAGCCAGGAGACGTAGAAAACGATGCTCCGCCACTTGAAATTCCAAACGGACTCGAACCTGGTCCAGACGAAGATGGAGATGGTTTTCCGGACTATTTCACAGGACCGGACGGTCAGCAATATGGTGTTGAATGGATTATGGTAGAGATCAATGGTGAGATGAGACGTATTGTTCTTATCACACACAACCTTTCAGGGTATACTCTAGCCTATGCAAATGGTATGTATAGTTTAGTAGTCACAAATTCTGATGGTGTTCCTGTATTAATCCCCAACCTTTCAGTTGCCAACTTTCTACCAAATGGTCAAATTCAGTGGGTATACCAAGATCAGGTAGGAAACTTTTGGTTTACCACTGGAGATCCATACGCAACAAATCCCCCTGCGACCTGGACAAATCCATACACGGGAGGTAACGCCGGTGGTGATTCGGTTGATTATCCGCAAGGGTGGGGTGCTTGGTTGGGTGTCCAGTTTGATGCAAACGGTAATCCAATAGGAGCAAACATCCCACTACTACCCGGTGGTGGTCAAATACCTTCGGGATCTGCTCCCGGTGGACTATTGGATAGACCTGGGAATGACTGGCAAGTAATGATCGGAGTTAGCATACCGTTTGGAGGACCCGGAACCATCGGAGGACTAAGACACAGACAGTCTTGGAATAATTTCTATAACTGGCACATGAACAACTTCGGATTCCCACCACCAAATGGTACGGGTGGATTCCCACCATGGCCTACAGGTTCCGATTGGTGGAAAGCATGGGCAGACGCACATCTTTGATTCAAGGACGTAAGGAAATACAATGGCAAACATCAATCAAATCATAAAAGAATATTTACAAGAGCAGCCCGTCATGCTACCAATGCCTTTTGATGGTGGAGCGGCATCAGGAAAACCACCGAGGGGTGGTGGTATAGTTTCATTTACATTCCAACTCCCCGATTCGGACACAGGTTCCGGTGACCCAGATGATTGGGGATCGGGCGGTGGTGGTGACGATATAGGTAGCCCTACCATCAAACCACCACTACCACCTTGGGCCGTAGATCTAGATGACTATTCGATGGGTGGACCGTTTCAAAATGATGACGGAACAATTAATGTCGGGGACGTAAGGTTTATGATCCGCGGCCTCGGTGGTTACAATACTCATACCCCATAAAGGATAATTATATAATGCCAATTTATGAATTTAATTGCGAATCGTGTGAACATCAATTCGAAACTCTCTTAAGTGTAGACAAAAGAGAGTCACCAACTAATGAACCTTGTCCAGAGTGTAATGAAAATAACGTCAAGAAGTCTGTTGGTATGTTTCAAGCAGGTGCAGATGCAACCATGACGGTTGATAAGATGTGTCCCGGTTTCAGCAAACGAATGGACAGCATCAAGAGTGGTGGTGCAATCAACAAAGATGCTGCAAAGAATCTTGACAGGGCACAAAACTTTAGTCCTCATGGGTATTTGAAACCAAGTTAAAATAAAAAACCTAAAAAGTTCTCATTTCAGCCATTTTGCTTATAAATAATATATGGAATGAGAAATTTATTTTCATATCTATTAGCATCTACATTATGTTTTTCTGGTTGTGTTACAACCAAAGATACACCCACACCAAAAGAAATCAAAAAACAAACAACCCACATATATGTGGAAGATTATCCATTTGATCCATACCCGTTTGTTGGTTCTGTTTGTGATCTTGAAAAAAATTTAATAGGAAGTGGAGTTCTAATTTCGCCTAATATGGTTTTAACTGCGGCGCATGTTTCAGAGGGACGAGATTACGACGAATTAATTTTTATTGAGTATGATGGGGATTCATATTGTGTGTCTAAAGTTATTTACTATCCAGATTACAATCCAAACGAACTCAACCACGACATTTCAATATTAGTGCTTGAAAGTCTCTCAGACGAGCAACCTGTTGCTCTGGAGGACAAACCATTCAAACACATGGATCTTATCACTGTTGGATATGGTACAGGAAAAAAGAGATTTAGTAGTTATGGTGTATTTTGGTATTATGGTAGATTGGTAAACAACTCACAGTTCATGATAATGCTACCACTAAAAGGTACTATTTGGTTTGGTGATTCTGGGGGAGCAGTCTTTACTCTAGACAATAGATTGGTGGGTATCATTTCGTATATGCAAAGTAAAGGCGGAATAATTTACGAGAACGGATGTGCAAGTATACTTTATTATAAAGAGTGGATTGAAGATAACATCAATGGTTGATGGTTGGGTAGAATTTTTAATATTGCTAACAATTACAATTCTAATATTTTCATTACCAGAAGAAGACTAACAGGCACCTTTCTTATTTTATAGATATATAAGCAAGGAGATCTTCTATGGCGTTAGAATTTTCAGAGATTGCAACTCTCGGTTGCTTATTTTATAGCGAAAGACAATTAACAAAAGCGGCATCGACTGTCGGTTCTCTTGTTTCTTTCACTAAAGAAGTTAGAGAAAAGGTAACAAAAGATAGATTTGTAAAATTCGGTTCTGGTAAAGAACAATTCATTAGAGCCATGGATCCTACAAATAAAGTAGTTCTTGATGATATGTGCAGAGGTATATCTGCTGCAATTGCTATCAAGAAGTGGATGACACAACACCACAACGAATCCCCCGACACGAAAATTAAAGCAGGTTATATGACAGGTAATGTATGGCCTTCTCCCGTAGATGCATTTAAGGTAAATGCATTTGGTATGGCTGACTATAACTCTTCTGATTTCATTTTGTATACTGGTAGACAGGGAACCAATGAATATTATTATGGTGTTTCCCTAAAGAAAAAAAATGTAGAACATGCTGCTGATCCTACACTTATCAATAAAGCATTTGATTCTGTCATGGATGGTAGAGAATTTGATACAATTAAAGAGAAGATCAGAGTACTCCGAGTTTCTTGGTTTGCAAATAAAGTCCGAGAGGCCAGTAAATTAAAACTAATCCAAATAGAATCTGGACACGAAAAACTCTCTGATGAAAAACTAATACAATCCAAACCAGCAGGAAGCACAAAAGCATATCCTAACATAAAAGGACTTTTGAAAGAGGGTTATGAAACTGGTGGTGGATTTAGAACGTGGATGAACAGACAAGTTGGTAGAGGAGATCTCTACAGTTCCATGATGAAAATCATTGAACCACACATGGAAATGTTTGCCAACTCTCTTATCAACTTGATTCTTAAAGTAAACCTAAACGATAAACTTAATGCAAATAAAGATCTAGATAAATATTATTTTGGATTTACACTGGCGACCGGGGTTGGACAGATGAAAAAGGATCGACCACATATTGGACAGGGATCTGTATATCCACAGGAAAGTGTTCTTTGTGCATTAAGTCATCTTGCTGGTTCGAAGAAACCATTTAAAATGGTTCAAGTACCAAACCCGGCCGGTGATGAATCCGACGCAGCAAAAGTTTTCTTTGAAATTCGCAAAGGGAATGTTGCAATTCTAGACTTACAGGTTAGATATAAAGGTTCGTTTACCGCACAACCGCAGTTCCAGGCATTCTTGACTAAAGATTTCAAGAAAATTATCGCTGGTGAGTGCGTAAATCCATAATTAAATTTGCTATATAAAAGACAACCTCCCACCTCGATGACTCTGAGTGGGAGGCTGTCTACTATATGACGGTCGAAAGGTAGCGAAATTCCTTAGTGTGGATGAAAAAACACGATCATCTACACTGCACATGGATAGAGTTACGTTCTGTACACGATCTCCTATCCGCCCGACTGCCTGTATTTGTATTTGTATTTGTGAAGAAACGACGGCACCACTTAAGGCGTCGTCGTTTTTTCGAGTTGAAGTATGTGTTTCTTTTACTCACTGTTATATGTATAAAACTGTAGCAAAAAAAAGACACAAAAAACCCCTCTTACGAGGGGTTTCTTGCTAAAAATTAAAAAATACTTTAAACGATCAAGGTCCACCGGGAGGATCTCCGCCGCCTCCTGGCACACCACCGCCACCACCACCGCCGCCGGGAGCGCCGCCGCCGTCTTCGGTACCGGGAGGATCACCACCACCACCTTGACCGTCATCAGAGTCATCTCCACCGGGAGGTGCTGGGGGTCCACCACCTTCTTGATCTTGGTGACCATTACCCTGAATCCAATCAACAATTTCTGCACCCAACCATACGGCACCAGCAATTGCTGCTGCAATAAGGATACCCTTCATCCAGTCTGACAGACCACTCCACCATCCCGCAAGGCCTTCATCATCAGTACCTTCTGGGGGTTGGTTGGTTCCGCCTGGATCATCCGGACTCCATGTAACTCTGTCTCCGTTTGAGTTTTGGTAGTACCATTCTCCGTTTGCACCACGCCATACTGGGTAGTTTACACCGGGGAATGCACCGGGAAGGAATTCAATATATGCACCACCGGCATGATATAAGGCCGGTCCGGGATATCCGGGAATTCCTTCGCTTCCGCCAGGAACATATACTAACGGAACTCCATTGTCATATGAAACTACTCTTGCTGATGGTGGGAATGCAGTTGTTTCTCCGTTATAGTGTACTAACAGGTTAATTACTTCTCCATCAGGACCAACAATTGCATACATTGTGGTGTTCATGCTCAAAACAGCATGAATTTCGTATCCTTCAGGGAGTCCATTTGGGAATCCCATAGAGTCAAGATACTGACCCAACCACAACGGAAGTGCGTTTAATGGAATCGAACCCTGATCTTCTGGTTCATCGCTGTCTACCGGATATCCTGTATCCGGATCAACATTAACAGAACCCGATCCAGATCCGGCGTCTGGATCTATCGAAGGGGGTTTATTGAGTAGTCTAATTTCCAATTCCTTTGGTGCTTTTCCGTCTTTTGAAATAACTGGACCTGGGAATTGTCTGGGACCTAGTTCTGCACCCGGGTCTTGTCCCATTGATTGTTCGGGGAGGGAAAAGAGATAGTCACGAGTTCTGGTTAACTCTTCTTTCATGATATCTCTAAATGATCTGTGGTCTTTCATATAATTCTCCATTGTATCGGTTGATGGTTTACATTATGTATAATACATTATTCTTTAAAAAAATCAAACTAATTCTCCTTATACATAATCATAAAGAACTTTCCATTATTAGGAGAACGTAATGCGAGAAATGTACAAAACAGCATCAGGAATCGTTTCACCAGCAGGTGTTACTGGAGATCAAATAGTCTACGGATTCGGAATCTATAATGGTTCTACAGGAAGCACTGGTTCTATTGGTGTCGTAACACACGATGGTCAAGAAATTCAGTTCCAAAATGTTGCAGCAGGAACCATTCTACCTGTTCATCACCAAAAGATATTTGGTCTAACTGCTGCTGCTGCACTGAAGACAACTTGCACAAATATAATCTCGTTGATCTGAAAGAAACTACATGAAAGACTACAGGACATTTATATCTGAACAGGTTGATCTCACTGAAAAAGCGAGTAATACTCTGTCGTTTGCTACACCCGAAGTGGGTGGTGCGTCAGACAAAGCAAATACAATTGCTAGTACTCGCGGCGTCACCGTTCGGGTTGATGGTATAGACAAGGTTTCTTTTATCAAGAGTCTAACAGATAAAACCACATATAACATGGGTGATTTCTTAAGTAACTTTGAAGGTCTTTCTAACTACACAATAAGACCAGAAGAAGCAAAAGCATATAAAGAAACTCTCCAACAGATGAGAGATAATGATCCCAGAAAAGAAAAAATTGCTAGGGAATTACAAAACGTAATGACACTACCTGCAAGCGCCGATAGAACATATAGAACTCAAAATGTCCTTAATCAACTAGGTAATATTGCAACAGAAATGCAATCGGGTAGCGTATCTTATGGTGAAGTTCAACCACAAACATTCATACCCGGAAGATACATGAACTTTGGTAGGGGTAACTGATGAAACTTAATAAAAAAGACTTTAAAAACTTCAGCAAAGAAGAACAAGAACTCATTTCAATGGTTGCTACAATGTCAACCGGAAATTCAATCGAACCAAAAAATCTTCACCTCATGACAAAACAAAGCATGAAAGCAACACTTGACATGATGAAAAAGGAACAGAAAAGTATGTCTTCAGACGGAAAAAAAATGGTGCAGTCTATTCTAAACAAGGCAAGGTCACTTACTGAACAGTATGGAGCGCCGGAAGAGGACGAGGAACAACGCAGATATAAAGAATTAGCAATGAAAGCCATGCAGCAGATGAAGATGGCTAAAGATAATATGGAAAAAACAGCGCCTGGATTAAAGGGTATGATGAAACCCGGTTCTGTTCGTCCACTTGAAACTGGACAACCCGGTGCAATAAGTGCTGATCTTGGGTTTGAAGACTTGGCAGGTATGGTGAGAAAACCATCACTACCACCACCACCATCAACGGGACAAGCACCATCGCCCGATATGGGTGGACAGCGACCTCCTATGCCTAAGATGCCTCCGATGATGGGTCAGAAACCACCTATGGGTGGACAGATGCCTCCGATGATGGGTCAGAAACCACCTATGCCTCCCATTCCATCAATGGACGACCAACCAGGTCTACCACCAAAACCACGACAAGCACCCGGAGGTCCACCAATGGGTGGTATGGGCGCACCTCCAGCAGAAACTGAAGGTCCAAGAGCAATGGAACCTGCTCCAGAGTTTGGAAAGAGGATGGGAATCAAAGATGTAGAACGACACCATCTTCGTCCAGAAGAGGATGATGTTCTAATGGCACCTCCCGGTGCTGCTCCAGCAGGACCTGGTATGCCTCCTGCTGGTGGAATGCCTCCACAAGAAGGACCACAGCAAGGACAACCTGTCCCACCACAACTGGCACAAGATCCTGCTGCTCCCAAAGAAATGCCTCGACAACTTCCTCCCGGAACTACCGAAGCATCTCAGGAGTTTATTGATAAGTACGCACAGCAGATCAAGTCTTTCCTCAGGGGAATTATTCGAGACGAAGAAGACAAGTTTGCAAGAGGTAGAGATTTGACTGCCATGCCAAAAAACTTCAAAGAGCAAGTCGCTAATGCAGTCGGTGGTGGTATGTCTCCAGTCATGGGTGGAGAAGGTGGAATTAAAGGCAGAGACAAGATGCTTGGTAGAACAGGCGGAATGAGAAGACGCAGAATAGAAAATAATTATAGACGTTTTAGTTGACTTTTAGTAATCTTGATGTATACTATATGAAACAGGTGATATATGGATATGAAGAAATTTAAACATGTGGT
>TARA_R110002096_G_scaffold4501_29_pt1 | contig 12623 bp, 7 predicted proteins | sample TARA_R110002096 | Tara Oceans TARA_R110002096 (sample SAMEA4397295) | marine metagenome | biome: Polar Biome; feature: [DCM] deep chlorophyll maximum layer (ENVO:01000326); material: water (ENVO:00002006), including particulate matter (ENVO:01000060) such as... | depth 35 m | reverse complement strand
ATCCTGGGATCGGCGTCACCGCCGTGTTCGAGTGCAAACAGTCGCGGCCCGATTTTCTGAAGGATCGCCACGGTCTCGACGAAAACCTCGCGCAACTCCGCACGTTGAATGCGCGTCGCACCAAATTGGAGCACCAACTCGGCGTCCACTTTCCGTCGTTGCGCCAGGGAGATGCGCTGTTTCAGGACTTCGAGTCCGTGAATCTCGAAAACCTCGAGCATCAGGGTTACCGCCAATTGATGCGCGAAATCAGCGAGGTCGAGAGCCGGATCTACGGAAAAACCAAGTTTGACCGCATGATTCGCTGGAAGTGCGCGAATCTGTTTTACCTCGTCGCGCCGCGCGAGCTGTTGAAGCCGGAAGAGTTGCCGTCTGATTGGGGAATCCTCGCTCCGGCGGAAGGTCACGACCTGAGCGATGGGGACGTTCCCGCACCAGAGTTGGAACTCATCCGCAAACCCAGATTTCAGGATTTGCCGGAGTCAAGCCGCCTCGAACTGCTCCAGCGAATTGCCGCTTCCGCGACACGCCATTTTAACAAAGAAGCCGGAATTGATGGAGAGACGCTTTTCGAAGCGAAGCGAAGAGGGTAAACTGCGCCCGATCTTGCATCAAACACAGGATCGGATTGAAAAATCGGCATCCTGAAAGATGAGTGCCCCAACCTGAAAGCATGAAAAATTCATCCTCGTTCGCGGATCTATCCATCAAACACAAGCAGACTGCGGTCATCATGGGCACAACGGCCCTCGCGCTGCTGTTGGCTTGTGCGGGATTTTTCGTCTTCGACTACGTCTCGATCCGCAAGGCGCTGAATGAAGAATTGGCGACTCTCTCCGGGGTCATCGCCTACAACAGCCGCGCTGCGGTCGAATTTGAGGATCCTGCCGGTGCGGAGGAAAACCTTGCGGCGTTGAGCGAGCATCAGCAGGTCATTGGCGCGCGCATTTTTGGTCCCGACAACACGACGTTTGCAACCTATGTGCGACCGGGGATTTCCACCGAGAATTTTCCGGAAATTGCCGATGGCTCCAGTATCGAGGGGTTCCTGACTCAGTGGCGCGATATTGAGGTGGATGGAAAGCGCATTGGCTCGGTGTATCTCAAGGCCGACACCAGTCAACTCCGCAAGCGCCAGCAGCAATACGGCGTCATCGCAATCACCGTGCTGTCGATCTCCACGCTCGTCGCGTTCCTCTTCTCCGCCCAATTGCGACGCCTCATCGTGACGCCGATTACCGATTTGGCGGAGAAGGTCGATAAAATCGCGAGCGGAGACTACAGCTTGCGCGCTGAAAAACAGGGCAACGATGAATTGGGTCACCTCGTGGATGGGTTCAACGAGATGGTCGCGGAGATCCAGTCGCGAGACAAGGCGCTCGCAGAAATGGCGCTTTTTCCGGAGCTGAACCCGGCTCCGGTCGTCAAGATGGATGCGAAAGGTTCCATTCTTCTCGCCAACAACGCCGCCTGCGAAGTTTTCGAATCGAGATCGCTGACCGGCGAATCCTGGTATCGCCTTTGCCCGCCGAAAGATCGCGACGTTCTCGCGGAAGCCCTCGCCGCTGCGGAAAACGGGCACGGAACATCCCAGCAGGAAATTCAGCTTGGTGGTCGCAGCTTCCTTTTCACCTATCAGGTCGCGCCGGATCGCGAATATGTGAACGTTTATGGCGCGGACGCAACCGACCTTCGCCGCACCACCACCGAGCTGGAAAAAGCCCGCGATGAGGCGGAAACCGCGAACAAGTTCAAGAACGAATTTCTCGCCAACATGAGCCATGAGTTGCGCACGCCGCTCAACGCGATTCTCGGGCTCAGTGAGGCGATGCAGCTTGGCGTTTATGGTGAGATTGAGGAGGGGAAACATAAGGCGCTCCTTCAGATTCAATCGAGCGGGCACCACTTGCTCGACCTCATCAACGACGTGCTCGATCTTTCCAAGATCGAGGCCAATCGCTTCGAGCTGGAACTCGGCAACGTCTCCGTTACGGATCTTTGCGAGGCCAGCCTCGCCTTTGTCGCGGAGGAGGCGCGCCGCAAGCAAATCAACCTCACGACCAAAGTTGACGAAAAGATCGGATCAATCTATGCCGACGATCGCCGCCTCAAACAGTGCCTCGTCAATCTTCTGCACAACGCGGTCAAGTTCACCCGCGCCGGTGGAATGGTTAGTCTCGAAGTGAAGGCGATGGAGAACGTGAAAGCGGTTTCGTTCTCGGTTTCCGATACCGGGATCGGAATTCCCCAGGATCGCCTCAATCGCCTGTTCAAGCCCTTCAGTCAGGCGGACTCCAGCCTCTCACGCGAATTTGGGGGAACCGGACTTGGTCTCTCGCTGGTTTACAGCCTCGTCAATCTTCACAGCGGAAGCGTTAGTGTCGAGACCGAGGAAGGGAAGGGCAGTCGCTTTACCATCGTCGTTCCATGGCACCGGGTTGCCGGTGCTGACAAACCGAGCCCCAAGCAACTGGCCAGGACCTCGACGCGCGACTTTGCGAAGGTTTTCCAGAAAGCTGTTCTCATCGAAGATTCCACCATCACGGCCGATCAGGTGACGCGCTACCTCAGCGACCTCAACGTCGAAACGGTGGTCCACACCGTCGGTCGTGGCGCCGTCGAAAAAGTTGCCGAGGCCAAACCGGGAATCGTCTTTCTCGATCTGCGTTTGCCGGACGTTTCCGGTTGGGCTGTGCTCGACCAACTGCGCCAGAATCCGGAAACCTCAGGCATTCCGATCGTCATCATCTCCATGTATGACGATCGTGCTCAGGGGCTTGAACGCGGTGCGGTTGATTATCTTATCAAGCCGGTTACGCCGGAGCGCTTGGTCGATTCACTCCAGCTTGCCGCCTTGGGTGCTTCCCGCGACAATCTTTCCGTTCCCGCCGCCAAACAGGATGGGGCTCACGTGGGCAAACGGCTGCTTCTCGTCGAAGACAACGAAGCGAACATTGTTCCCACGACGGACTACCTCGCCTCCCAGGGGTTCGAAGTTACCGTCGCCCGCAACGGGATCGAAGCCCTTCACAATGCCAAAATTGCCACTCCTGACATCATCCTCATGGATATCCAGATGCCGGAGATGGACGGACTCGAGGCGACGCGTCGAATCCGGGGGGATCTCAAACTGCAGACGCCGATTATTGCCCTGACCGCCCTGGCGATGCCGGGCGACAAGGAGCGCTGTCTCGACGCCGGAGTGGACGATTACATGTGCAAGCCGGTCAGCTATCGCGGCTTGTCCGAGGCGATCAGCAAACTGATCTAACCACGCCATCCGGGCAAAAAAAGAGCGCGATGTGATCGCGCTCTTTGTTGTAAGCAGGGAAAGGATGAAGGATGAACCGAATCACCCTCCATCCCTTATCGGGGCTCACTTGCCGTATTCGACATAGCCGGGAGCTGGAGCGTCCACTGCAGCTTTTTTGGCGCAGGAACTAACACTCATGGAGAGAGCTGCCGCAGCAACGGCGATGACGAGAATTTTTGCGAATTTCATGCTAAACCTTGGTTAAGTGAGGGTTCAATAATTAAAGATCGGAGGGGTCATAAAGCAACCGTGGCTGAAACGCAATGCTTTTTCCGGAAAGTGAGGGGCAATCGATGGATGAAGCGCGCTTTTTTTGGGGGGCCTTTCCACCTTGGTGATTGCCAGGAGGGAGGTGGGAAGGTGAGGGCATGCCCGCTACAAAAGCGGAAGCGATTCGATGTCCAGATGTTGCTCGATGTCATCCATCGCCTCGGCGGTGGAAACGATGCGGGCGTAGCGGTTTCGCAGCGTCTTCAAACTGGCCTCGTGCAATTCCGGCGTCACCGTGGTGCATCCGTCGTTAACGAGGGTGACGAAGTAACCCAGGTCGCAGGCGTCGCGAACGGTGGTTTCGACACATTCATTGGTGTAAACGCCGACGACGTAGAGTGAGCTGATTCCCAGGTTGTTGAGGACGTAGTGCAGATTGGTGGACGAAAACACCCCGCTCGCCGTCTTGTTGATGACGATTTCATCGCCAACCGGGGCAACTTCCTCAAGAAAGCAGGCCTCGCCGGACCCGGGAGCGGCGTGCAGTTCCAACCGCTTGTGGCCCTTGGACCGGTCCCGGCCATCGCGGGTCAGGGACTGAATCCGAACGTGAATGACTTCCAGATCGTGGAATCGAAAGCAGTTCTGCAGGTTGTGCACATTCGGCAACACCGTGTCCCGCAATTGGCTGAAGTAATACTGCATCTCCTCCAGGGGAATCGGAGATTTCTCGTAGTCGCGAAACAGGCCGTGTCCTTCGGCTGCATCCAGATACTGCATGTCGATGCAAAGCAGGGCGGTATCGCGATTGCGAAGATCTTTTTCGCGTTTCGGATTCTCGATAAACGAATCCTGATAGATCGGTTTGAGTGGATCGCCTTTGGGTGTCTCGGTCATTGACCAGACGATAACGGCTGGTTGCCGAGTTGGCAAAGTGCAGCAAGCATGAGATTGGCTCCGGCCTCGACGTCTTCCCAGGCGGTCCATTCTGCCGGAGAGTGGCTCATCCCGCCACGGCTCGGAACAAAGATCATCGCCATGGGGGCAATTCGGCCGACCAACTGCGCGTCGTGGGCCGCCCCGCTCAACATTTTCAGCGACCGGAGTCCGAGACGTTCCGCCTCTGTTTCCAACAGACTCACGAGCCGTTCCTCGGACGAAACCGGCAGGATCTCACCTTGAAGATTGAACTCGAACTTCAGGCCGCGACGCCGAGAAATCGCCGCGAGCGCCTTTTGGAAGGCGAGCGAAAGATCGGCGAGGATCTCGGTCGAGGGATCGCGAAAATCGAGCGAAAACTCGACCATGCCGGGGACGGAATTCGGCGCACCCGGCAGAATTTCGGCCTTCCCGATGGTGGCCCGGCTGTTTTCTCCGCCGTTTTCCTCCAGGATTCGCGGCAATTCGTGGGCAAAGTCCGCCAGCCCCATGAACGCGTCCTTGCGGTAGTCCATCGGAGTCGTTCCGGCGTGGTTCGCTTCGCCCGTAAACCGAAGCGACCAGGATTGCAGCCCGGTGATGCTCGAAACGATGCCGACCTGAAGATGGCTCTCGTCCAGCACCGGACCCTGCTCGATGTGAAGTTCAAGATACGAGTCGATTTCATCGGGAGACCGGCGCGACTCCAGCGCTTTCATCGGGTCCAGCCCGTGGGCCAGCATCGCGTCACTGAGCTTGGTGCCGCCCAGGTCAACGGCGTTCTGAACCTTGTCGAGGGTGAGGATCCCGGTGAATGCTTCCGAGCCAAACGTGCCTCCGAAACGCCCTTCCTCGTCGCTGAACGCGATCAATTCCATGCTGCGTTCCGGCGAAAACTTGGCGGCTTTCAGAGTTCGCAGACATTCCAAACCAACCACCACACCCAGGGTTCCATCGAGCATCCCGGCACAGGGCACGGTATCGATGTGGGAACCGACGAAGATGCGTGGCGAATCCGACTTCCCCTTCAAAACCCCAGAAATGTTGGCCGCGCCATCCGAATTGGGCTCCAGACCGTTTTCTTCAATCCGGTGAAGCAGCCAGCGCTTCCCTTCCATGTCCTCGTCCGTGAACGCCATCCGGTAGATGCCCCGGTCTCGCTCATGCTGACCGATCGCCGCGAGGGTGAGGATGTCGGACTTGATGCGCTCGATATCAACCCGGAGGTCGAGTGGCGAAGGTGAAAGGGATTTGGACATTTAGTGCGAACTGACGAACTGCCGGTGAAGAATGTGAAGGGTCAGGAGGTGGTTGAGCAACGTGTCCTTGCGAACCAACGAAGTTCCATCGGTATCCGCGCGGTAGTCTGTCAAAAATTTCGAAACCCGTTCGGGTGAGCAGATTCCCGCATCGGCCACCGTGCTTTCGCCGAGGTAGGCGTCGATCAGCTCATTGACCTTGGCCCGCTTGCTTTCATCGGTGTGGGCGGGTGGAGCCATGAAGGCAAATTTCTCGCGCCGGTAGAGAACTTCGGGAAGAACGCCTTTCACCGCCTCGCGCAGAACATACTTTTCAATGTTGCCCTTGATTCGAAGGCTGGGCGGAACATCCACCGCGATCTTGGCGAGGTGATGGTCGAGAAACGCCGGACGGGATTCCATCGAGTTCGCCATGTCGACGCGATCGCCACCCCAGTTGAGGATCTGGCCTTCCAGTTGGCATTTCGACCACGTGTATTGGGCTTTGTCGAGCGGGTGACGTCCGTCGAGCATGGATTGGTCAATTCGCGAGGCGATTTCCGCGATCGGATCGTAATCGCGCAGCGTGTCCTGGACGTCGTCGGAAAGGAGTGGGCGGGCGAGGTCGAGGGTGTCCATCCACGGCTGAATCCATGAAGGTGTAAACCCGCAAAGCGCATCCCAGCTGGGATGGGAACGCTGGTTCTCAGCCAGGATCGCGCCCTTGAAGAGCGAGTTGGTTCGCTCCAGCGCCGCCTGGTATTCCGCCCGAACATTGTCAGGTTCATGGCTGAGACCGTGGAGAAACATGTCGCGCTTCAACGCGGGATACCCGGCAAAGAGCTCATCAGCGCCTTCTCCGGTGATCACACAACGATAGCCGGAATCCCAGACCCGTTTCGACATCAGGTTCTTGGCGACACCGAGCGTGTTGTAAAAGGTCCGCTCCGCATGCCAGACGGTTTTGATATAGTTCTCGCCATAGAGATCTTCCGCTTTCAGATGGATCACCTCCTGGTCGGCATTCATCGATTCCGCCATCTCCTTGGCAATTGGCGCCTCGTCGTAATCGTCATCGTCGAAGGAGATGGTGTAGGCCTTGGTGGGCGATTGCATCGCGCCCGTCGCGAGGCCGAGGATACAACAAGAATCAATGCCGCCGGAGAGATAACACCCGACGGGAACGTCAGCCTCAAGGCGCAGGACGATCGACCGAATCAGTTCCTCGCGAACCTTCTCAATATGTTCCTGCTCGTCGATTTCTCGAGGGCGATCTTCTTCGTTGGGAAAGTCGAAATCCCAGTAGCGTTGTTGGTGGATGTCCAGCTTGCCGTTCCGCTTGCGAATGCGAAGGAAATGACCGGGATCCAGCGAGATAATCCCTTCGAAGGCGCTCATGCCCGGCGCGATGGTCTGCATCAGTTGATGCAACGCGGCCTTGGGATCGAGGCGACGCGGGACATCGGGATGGGCCAGGACCGACTTGGCTTCCGATCCGTAAACGATCGTACTTTGATCCGGCGAAACCCAGTAAAAGAGTGGTCTCACTCCGAAGCGATCCCGAATTAAAATCAGCTCATCCGCCTCGCAATCGTAAAGGGCAAAGGCGAACTCGCCGCGGAGATGCTCGGTAAAATCGAGACCGAACTTGCGATACAATCCCATCGCGATTTCCGAATCCGACTTCGTCAAAAACCGGTCGCCCTCGGCCATCAAGGTCGATCGATGGCGTTTGAAATCGTAAAACTCGCCGTTGGTCGTGAGGACGTATTTGCCGTCAGCCGCGTGAAGCGGTTGGCAGCCGCCTTCCAGGTCGTTGATCGCCAGACGCGTATGTCCCAACGCAACGCCTTTGCTGCGTTCGACATAGTGACCGTTCCCGTCCGGGCCGCGGTGGACAATGGTTTGCAATTGCCCTTCGAGAATCTCGGAGGTGTTGGAGGGAAGGGGAGTAGCCGAAAAGTGGCCTGCGATGCCGCACATGAGTGGTTAGGAAGGATTGGGTTCCAGATTGATAAGGTTTGGGAGCGATTTGAGCCGGCCCAGCACCGCCATGAGAAGCGCCTGACGAATAAACACGGCTCCGTGTGCCTGTGAAAAATAGAGGTTGTGACTCGTTTTATCCAGCGAGGTATCCAGTTCATCCAGACGAGCGAGCGGGTGAAGGATGACCGCGCTTTCTTTGATTGGGCTTTCCGAGTTGAGCTTGAACCGGCTATCCATGTTCTTATAGGAATCCCCCAGAAAGGCGATGGAGTTCATATAGATCACATCAAGGTCGGGAAGATGTTCGCGCACGTCGTTGGAGACTTCGTACTCAATATCCGCTTCCTTCAATTGCGCGATGACGTCTTCCCCAAAAGGGTCCGCCATCTCGGAAATCACCGTGACCTTGCCGATGTGCTCGCGGAAAAGCAGTGCCATGAGGAGAAACGACTTCACCGCCCGCATCGAACCCGGCGTGCCCAGAATTCCGAGATTCAACCGGTGATCTCCATCCTGGTGAGGGCCGGCGAGAGCGGGTTTCCATTTGAGCAACGCAAACCAATCCGCCAAAGCCTGGGTCGGATGCTCTCCAGAGCCGTTGCCCGCATTGATGAGCGGAATGCGAAGATTCTCGAGGATCTGCTCCGGCGCGTCGGTTTCGGTGTGGCGCATGATGACGAGATCCGCATACGCGTTGAACATCTCTCCAATGTCGGAAAGGGATTCACCCTTGGCCTGACCGGTGGTTCGACCGTCCGCGATGGAGATCACTTTTCCATCCAACCGAAGAATCGCGCTCTCAAAACTGGTTCGGGTGCGGGTCGAAGCTTCGAAAAACGCGGTGACGGCAATCTTTCCATCCAACGGATGATAGGGCCAGATCTCGATCTTCTCGAGAATCGCCGCCAGCTTGCAGAGTTCCACCACCTGGTCGAACGAGAACTGGCCCGCGTTAAGAATATTCTGACCATCCAATTGGGCCAAAATTTCCAAACATACCGGATTGTCGATGAAGAGTCCCGACGGCTCTGGCCGGATCGCGTCCGAGTCTGCCGGGGGCTCAAGATTGGGAATAATTCGGTTTTCCCTCAGCGGGGATTGTGAGGTCGGATCCATGACAAGTTTCTGGTTTCGAGGTTGGGGCAGCTGGCGCTACCAAAGCGTTTTGTTCTTCCAATCCCGGATCAATAGCAGGATCAGGGCCAAGGCTCCCGTGGTGGTCCAGAGGAGAGCCATGACGATCAGGAATTGAAGGAAGGATGCTGAAAACATGGGAGGGTTTGAGTTAGTCGAGAGATGCCGCCTCCTGATGAAGCGGAGCTGGCCGGATGTAACGTGCCGAAATCGTGAAAATCATCGAAATCCCTGCGCCAACGAGGGAGGCGGTGAACCATCCCAGGGTGAAATACGCGACTACCCCCAAAATGGATCCGGCCAGAATGCCGGCGATGACGATTGGCCGATTGATTTGCGACCAGTAAAGTCCTGCAATCACCGGCCAAATCAGACTCGCCACCAGGGGGCCGGAGATAAAGAGCGCATTGATAATCGGCCATTTCGGGGCGGCAAGAATCCAGGTGAGAACGCCGACGCCGATGATGACTCGCCCCGCGATTTTGCGGAAATTCCTGTCATCGAGCGATTTCTTGAACAGGCCCTCCTGCACGTCGCGAATCAGCAGATCCGACGTCGCCGCGAGCAGGGAGTCGATGGAGGACGCCATCGAGCAAAAAAGAACGATGAGGATGAGCACCCCGGCAAAGGCTCCGAACCCGGCATTTGCCATCACCGCCGAAGCGACCACCGGGCCCACCTGATTTTCATCAGCAATATTGATTCCCAGCGGTCCCGCCGCCAGGGCAATGAATCCAGCCGCAATCGGAATTGGAAACCAGAGTATCCCTGACAAGAGAAAGGCTTTGGGGGCAATCTCCTTGCGCATGGCAAAGGCCCGCGACCACCAGACGTTGTTGTGGAAGACCTCACCAAACCCGAACAGCATGTTGTTGAACACCGCGAGCAGGGCCGCTGGCATCACGACCTTCAGAAGGGACGGTTGGTAGGTGCTGATGTGGGTGTAGGCTTCGGAGAAATCGATCTGAATCGCCACCATCACGCCAATAAACACAATGCCGATGAGGATGATCAGGCTCTGGATGAAATCGGTGCCGATCACGGCGTAAAGACCGCCAAACAAGGTGTAGAGCACGCAGACGACGAGGATGAGCGACATGCCCTGGAGATAGGGAATCCCCGCCAGCGCCAACATCAACTCGCCTCCCGCGATTGCCATACTGACAAGCCACGAAAGGGAATAGAGCATCGTGATGATCAGAAAAATCGACCATCCGACCCGCCCGTAGCGCATGCGGAAAAAATCACCCGCCGTCACGCCTTTCGGTAGGAGCTTGCGAATGCGTATCGCGAAAAACGCGAACAAAATGAGCCCGAAACTCGCCGTCGAATAGGCCACCATTCCCCAGACGCCCAACGTCAGCGCGAAAACCGGAGCCAACATCGTCGTGTTGGAGGTCACCCAGGTCGCCATTGCCGTGGCGGAGCCGAGCGAGAGGCCGACGTTGCGTCCGGCGAGCATGAAACCCTCGGAACTTTTCGCCTTTTTTCCCCAGAAAATGCCGAGGCCGACCCAAAGTAATCCCAACAAGATCACAATCGCCCAACCGGTGCCAACCGAGATGGAATTGGCGAGGAGATCGATCAAGAATTCTCCCTTCGATTCGCATTGAAATGTCCGAGAAAAATGGCGGCAAACGTTGCCCCGACCACGATGCTGCCGAGGGCCAACAGGGTGAAAAGCTGGGTTCGGGACGTGAAGACCACTCTGATTTCCAGCGGTGGAGACCAAGCGGGACTTGCTTCGCCAGAAATCTCGCCGACGCGGAAAAAGTGGGATCCTTCCGGCAGCCCCGTCAGGACCGAAGCAGAGTCGCGGCCCTGGTAACGGACCACGGGGGCGGAAAAGCCAGCCGTCGGCGCCTGTTGAATCACGACCTCAGACGCTTCCGGAACATTCCAGCGCAGGGTCACCGTCCCACGATCCGAGATGCTGCCATCCAGAGTTTCCCGATCGGTGAAGTCTACCTGCTCGGCCTTCAATGGTCCCCCGCAAAGTAGAAAAGCGATTGCCAGGGGAAGGTAGTTGGGGCGGATAAAACAGATAGTTCGTCAAATGAAGCCGTGACTCAGCCAAACATTGCTTGGCGAGGGTTCAAGATGTTTTCTGCCAAAACCTCCAAGGGCTGGGTTGCGGACCCGAAATCAAGTCGTCCCTTTGGTGAATGGTGAGGGCATCTTCTCGCTTGATTCGCGAACCGTCAGTGCGGACTCGTTGACATGCCCCTTAAGATCGTTGCCGTTTTGCTCCTGCTTTCCTACCTCGCCTGGGGAGAACATGGTGGCACGAAAACGTTGGAGGCGGCAAACCGGGCGCTCCAGCAACAGTTCCGCGGAATCCTCACCAATGAATCCGTTCCCGTGTTTTGGACCGATGACGGAGCTGCGGCGGTCTATCACGTGGAGCTGGCGCCCGGAAAACGGGAGTGGCGGCGATTGGATCTGGCGTCGGGTGAAGTGACGTCGTTGCCGGAAAAGCCCGATGCGATGACGAAGGGGGAAAAGCAGCCGCCTCGCGACAACGGGACGACGGCCGCGCTCGAATCGCGAAGGGGCGAGATTTCCTATGACGGGAAGCATACCGCGGAGTTTCGCGAAGGGGCGCTGTTCTTGAACGGAGAGGAGAAAGCCGGGTTGCTGCCGGAGGGGTGGAAGTGGGAGGGCAAGCCGATGTGGTCGCCGGATTCGACGCGCGTCGTCGTTTGGAAAACCACGCAACATCCGGTTCGCGAGGTTCGCTATGTGCGATCGTCGCCTGACGAACAACTTCAGCCGGAGCATTTTACGCATCCCTATCCCAAGCCGGGCGACCTCCTGAATTTGCCCCACCCGGTCATTCTGTTTGTCGATGGCCGCGAGCCGATCGAGGTGGATCCGATGCTGATTGAGAATCCCTTCAGCCTTCGAAATTTTGGTTGGCGTCAGGATTCCGAGCGCTTCGTGTTCGAATTCATCGAACGCGGGTTTGGCAAGTTTCGCGTCATCGAAATCCAGACGGAAACGCGAACCCAGCGAGCCTTGATCGATGAAACGGACGAGAAGTTCATCCTCGTGTTTGGAAATACGTTTCGCCGCGATTTGAAGGGCGGGGACGAGATTCTCTGGCTGTCCGAACGCGATGGCTGGAATCATCTCTACTTGATCGACGGGAGGTCCGGAGCGGTGATTCGGCAACTGACGAGCGGCGAATGGATCGTCCGGGAAGTTGTCGACGTGAATGAGCGCACGCGGACGGCGATCGTGAAAATCCAGGGTTACGACGCTGGGGAGGATCCCTATCATGCGCACTTCGCCACGGTGAATCTGGACACGGGGAAGTTGATGCGGCTCACGGAGGGCGACGGAACCCACGAGTTGACCTGGTCGCCAACCGGCGAGTATTACCTGGATCGTTGGTCGCGCGTCGACCTTCCGCCGGTTCACGAGATTCGCCGATTTTCCGACGGCGCGAAGATCGCAACCCTGGCTGAGGCGAGCGGGCTCGACGCCTTGGCGAAGACCGGTTGGCAGAAGCCGGAGCGCTTCGTGACCAGGGATCGCAACGGCGAGTTCGACATTCACGGCATCATCCTGCGACCGGCGAATTTTGATCCGAACAAGAAGTATCCGGTGGTCGAGGCAATCTACGCCGGCCCGCATGGATCCTTCACGCCGAAGAGTTGGAGGCTGCAATTTGGTGCCATGTCAGGAATGGCGAATGCCGGTTTCATCGTCGTGAAGCTGGATGGGCTGGGGACGAATCATCGCGGGAAGAAGTTTCAGCAGGTCGCCTACCAAAACCTGATCGATTCCGGGTTTCCCGATCGCGTGAAGTGGATCCGCGA
>TARA_R110002096_G_scaffold84981_1_pt1 | contig 12628 bp, 13 predicted proteins | sample TARA_R110002096 | Tara Oceans TARA_R110002096 (sample SAMEA4397295) | marine metagenome | biome: Polar Biome; feature: [DCM] deep chlorophyll maximum layer (ENVO:01000326); material: water (ENVO:00002006), including particulate matter (ENVO:01000060) such as... | depth 35 m | reverse complement strand
TTTGCTGTTGAAGCCCAAAAATTATTGGAAATTAGTTTAGAAGGATCTGTAGGTTAATATCTCCTGCAAGGTTTTAAAAACCTTGTAGGTATAAACACAATATTAAAATGAAAAAAATATTTCTCATACCATTAGTTCTAACAGCCTTTTTAAGCTGCAAAAACGAATCTAAAACAGAACAAAAAGAGGAAACTTTAACAGCCGATAGCGAAGAAAAAACCGCAAAACAAAATGACGGCTTAACCTTATTAAAAGGAGAGTTTATCTATTACGCCGATGCCGCTGTATTGCAAACGCATGCTGAAATTTATGGCGTAGTCATAGACAAAAAAATGCACGAACTCGATAAGCAAGTACAAGTTTATAAAAAAGAAGCAACCGATATGGTGCCTGTAGAAATAAGAGGTAAAATTATACCAAAACCAGAAAATGAAGAAGGCTGGCCATTGAGAGTTGAAATTAAAGAAATTTTAAATATTTCTAAACCAAAATCAGAAGACAACATAGTAAAACTAGGAGAATAAAATAATTATGTTAAAAATAAATAATTTACACGCAAGTGTTGAAGATAAAGCTATTTTAAGAGGCGTAAACCTTGAAGTAAAACCAGGTGAAGTACATGCTATAATGGGGCCAAACGGTTCTGGAAAAAGCACATTAGCTTCGGTTGTTGCAGGAAAGGAAGAATATGAAGTTACTGAAGGTAATGTCCTTTTTAATGGCGAAGATATTGAAGAATTAGCTGCAGAAGAGCGCGCTCATAAAGGTATATTTTTATCTTTTCAGTATCCGGTTGAAATTCCCGGAGTAAGTGTAACCAACTTCATGAAAACCGCAATTAACTCATCTCGTAAAGCAAGAGGTTTAGAAGATATGCCTGCAAAAGACATGCTGAAATTGATTCGTGAAAAATCTGAGTTATTAGAAATTGACCGTAAATTTTTATCGCGTTCTTTAAACGAAGGGTTTTCTGGTGGTGAAAAAAAACGTAACGAAATTTTTCAAATGGCGATGCTCGAACCAAAATTAGCCATACTTGATGAAACGGATTCTGGTCTTGATATTGACGCACTTCGTATTGTAGCAAATGGCGTTAATAAATTAAAAAGTAAAGACAACGCTGTTGTAGTTATTACACATTACCAACGTTTGTTAGATTACATTGTTCCAGATTTTGTGCATGTATTATACAATGGGCGCATTGTAAAAACTGGTGGCAAGGAACTAGCACATGAGCTTGAAGAAAAAGGTTACGATTGGATTAAAGAAGAAGTGAACGCTTAAAAAAGTTCGCAGTATTCAGTATTCAGTTGGCAGTCGCTTACTCAATTTCTGATTACTCGTACTATTTATATAATAAGAAAACAGTTATAAACTTAAACAGCTTAAGTAACGTTTTTACTGCTTACTGAAGACTTTAAAAAAATGGAATTAAAAGAAAAATTAGTATCCTCATTTTTAGCATTTGAAAACAGTGTTGATGTAGACACGTATGTTCACGATGTTAGATCTGAAGCTATAAAAATATTTGAAGACCAAGGCTTCCCAACAAAAAAGGAAGAAGCTTGGAAATACACATCTTTAAATAGAATTTTAAAAGAAGATTATAGCGTATTCCCAAAACTAGAAAACGCTATAGAATATCGCGATGTAAAAAAATATTTAATTCATGATATAGACGCTTACAAAGTTGTTTTTATTGATGGTAAATATTCTTCACACTTATCGCAAACTACGCACGAGGGTATTGATGTTTGCTTAATGTCATCAGCATTATCAAAACCTAAATACCGTTTAGTTATTGAAAACTATTTTAACAAAGCAGCTACAAAAGATAGTTTAACATCTTTAAATACTGCATTTTCAAGTGAAGGCGCCTACATTCATATTCCAAAAAATAGGCTGGTTGAAAAACCTATCCAAATTATTCATTTTTCAACAGGGAACGAATCTGCAACCATGTTGCAACCACGAAATTTAATTGTGGTTGATGAGAATTCGCATGTTCAAATCATAGAGCGTCATCAAAGTTTAAGCAATAATGCTGTTTTAACAAATAGTGTGACAGAAATTTTTACAAACAAGCGCGCTATTGTTGATTATTATAAAATCCAGAATGATAATCTAAATGCGTCTTTAATAGATAATACCTTCATTAAACAGAAACAAGAAAGTGTAGCATCTGTTCACACCTTTGCTTTCGGCGGTAAATTAGTACGCAATAATTTAAATTTTTATCAAGTAGGCGAACACATCGATTCTATATTAAAAGGCATTACCATTATTGGAGATAAACAACATGTTGACCACAATACCTTGGTACATCATATTGAGCCAAATTGCGAGAGTCATCAAGATTATAAAGGTATTTTTGATGAAAATTCTACAGGTGTTTTTAATGGTAAAATTATTGTTGAAAAAGAAGCTCAAAAAACCAATGCATTTCAAGCTAATAATAATATTTTAATTAGCGATAAAGCGACTATTAACACCAAACCACAACTTGAAATTTTTGCAGATGATGTAAAATGTTCTCACGGTTGTACTATTGGCCAGTTAGATGATAGCGCCTTATTTTACATGCAATCACGCGGTATTCCTAAAAAAGAAGCCAAAGCACTTTTAATGTATGCGTTTAGTAATAACGTTTTAAGTTCAGTTAAAATTCCTGAAATAAAAGAACGAATTACTAAAATTATTGCAAACAAATTAGGTGTTAATTTAGGCTTTAATTTATAAAATTATTTGAAGCTAATTCCCGCTATCTGCTCTATCTTTTTTGCCTTTAATGGCAAAAAAGGTTAAGACTATAAAATAGTCGAACGGCTAATATCGGGGCTAGACATAAAAACTATGTTCAAGGTAAACGACATCCGAAAAGACTTTCCCATACTTTCCAGAAAAGTAAATGGCAAACCGTTAGTGTATTTAGATAATGCTGCAACATCGCAAACGCCAAAACAAGTTATTGATGTTATAGTAGATTATTATTCAAATTACAATGCCAATATTCATCGTGGTGTACATACGTTAAGTCAAGAAGCCACCGATTTATACGAACAAGCACGACAAAAAATACAAGCTCATTTTAACGCAAAGTTTTCACACGAAATTATATTTACTTCGGGTACTACGCATAGTATAAATTTGGTTGCCAACGGTTTTTCAGCATTACTAAAAAAAGGTGACGACATTATTGTTTCTGCCTTAGAGCATCATAGTAATATTGTGCCTTGGCAAATGTTATGCGAACGCACGGGCGCTTCGTTAAAAGTTATTCCAATGAATGAAACTGGCGAATTGGTAATGGCTGAATTTAATAAATTGCTTTCAAAAAATACGAAACTCGTTTTTGTAAATCATATTTCAAATGCTTTAGGAACTATAAATCCTATTAAAGAAATTATTAAAAAATCACACCAAGTTGGAGCAGCAGTATTAATTGACGGTGCACAATCTTGTCCGCATATAAAACCTGACGTTCAAAAATTAGATGTCGATTTTTACGTGACTTCAGCACATAAAATTTGTGGACCAACGGGTGTTGGGATGCTTTACGGAAAAGAAGAATGGCTTAAAAAATTACCACCCTATCAAGGTGGTGGTGAAATGATTGCCGAGGTTACTTTTGAGAAAACAACGTATGCCGATTTACCTCATAAATTTGAAGCAGGAACGCCAAACATTTGTGGAGGTATTGCTTTTGGAGCGGCTCTAGATTATATGAATGCTGTGGGTTTTGATAATATTGCGACTTACGAAAATGAATTATTAGAATACGCCACCAAAAAACTTTTAGAGATTGAAGGCTTAAAAATTTATGGTACTTCCAAACATAAAACATCAGTAATCTCATTCAATTTAGAAGGTGTTCACCCCTATGATGTGGGTACAATTTTAGATAAATTAGGTGTTGCTGTTCGTACAGGCCACCATTGCGCGCAACCTATAATGGATTATTTTAAAATTCCTGGAACTGTTCGTGCTTCTTTTTCATTCTACAATACAAAAGAAGAAATTGATATTTTGGTTGAAGGTGTTAAGAAAGCAAAAATGATGCTGTCTTAAATTTAAGTTTGGCTTGTTTTTTGTACTTTACTTTCTAAATTAAAACACATAAGTTTATGAAATATTTTCTAATGTTTTTCAGCATAATTGTATTACGATGCTGCTGGGGATCAACAGATTATCAATTAATACAAATACAACAAAATGATGATACTATTTTGAAAGTACTTGACGGAACTTATGAAATAAACATTTTAAATGGAGAAGACGTTTCATCTAATAAACTCACTATTATTTTTAACGACAGCACGAAACAAGTTTCTGGTTTTTCAGGATGTAATCGGTTTTTTGGGTCGTATACATTAAATAATTTTTCATTAAAATTTAGTGCATTAGGTGCTACTAAAATGTTATGTCAAGAAGATGCTAATAAAATAGAAACTAACTTGTTTAAAGCGATTGGAAAAGCCAATTTAGTATTGTTTACTAAAAACGGATTTTCATTTTATAATAAAAAGAAACTAATCTTATCTGCTTCCGAAGAAATGTCTTATGACTCATTAAAAATAGAATATTCTACAACATCAATGAACGCATACAGGCAAATCATCTTAAGTAAAGAAACAGTTTCTAAACTCCAGAAAAGAGGCAGTAAGCCAACCATCAAAGTTTGTCAAAAAGAAGATTGGGACAAAATTACGAAGGCAATTAAACCTATTGACATGAATACAATTTCATTATTAGAAGCGCCAAGTAAGGCTTTTCTATTTGATGGTGCTGCTATGGCGCATTTAAAAATTTCATATAAAGATTCTATATATGAATCACCACCTTTTGATCATGGTAACCCTCCAAAAGACATAGAAAAACTTGTTAAAGAAATCTTATCAATTTCAGAAATCATTGAATAGCAATATTTCTTGTCGTATTTTTGCATAAAATAGAGCAAATGAGTATTGAAGACATACAAAACGAAATAATAGACGAATTCTCGATGTTTGAAGATTGGGAAGAACGCTATCAATATATGATTGATTTAGGGAAAGATTTACCCTTAATTAACGACCAATACAAAACTGATAGTAATATTATAAAAGGTTGCCAAAGTAAAGTTTGGGTGCACGCCGAAATGAAAGCTGATAAAATAGAATTTACTGCTGATAGTGATGCGATTATTACTAAAGGTATTATAGCTATTTTAATACGTGCATTTTCAAATCAACACCCAAAAGATATTATTGAAGCAAACACTGATTTTATAGACAAAATTGGTTTAAAAGAACATTTATCGCCAACACGAGCTAACGGTTTAGTAAGTATGGTGAAGCAGCTTAAAATGTATGCCATTGCATACCAAACACAATTGAAATAGTTTAGTTGTTTGTTGTTTAGTCGTTTATATAAAAGTGACTCTAAACAGATAAACAAATAAACGTATAAACTATAAAAAAAATGAGCGACACAACAATAGACACCACCGAATTAGGTGAAAAAATAGTAAACGTACTTAAAACGATTTATGACCCCGAAATACCCGTAGATATTTACGAACTTGGATTAATTTACGATGTATTTGTAAATGAAGATTACGAAGTTAAAATATTAATGACGTTGACCACACCCAACTGCCCAGTAGCTGAAACTTTACCTTTGGAGGTTGAAGAAAAAGTAAAATCTTTAAATGCCGTAAAAGATGCGGAAGTAGAAATCACTTTTGATCCGCCTTGGACTCAAGATTTAATGAGCGAAGAAGCGAAGTTGGAATTGGGGATGCTTTAATTAAAAAAATGAGTGGAGAATATTATAAAACTCAAAAATCTGTTAATGAATACATCCATTTAGCAAAAGGATTTAATGGAAGCGAACTGATTGATAAACTTAAAAACGTTTTACAACAACATTCAATAGTATTAGAAATAGGTTCAGGACCAGGAACAGATTGGAGTATTCTTAATAGGTTTTATAAAGTCGTTGGTTCAGATTTTTCCTTAGAGTTTTTAAATCATCTAAGATATAAGTACCCAACTGGAGAATTCCTTAATTTGGATGCAGTTACTTTAAAAACAGAACAAAAATTTGATGGTATTTATTCAAACAAAGTCTTGCATCATTTAAAAGACAAGGAATTAATTGAATCCATTAAAAATCAACACAAAACTTTAAATGATGGCGGCATAATTTGTCATTCATTTTGGAAAGGCGAAGATTCAGAAATTTTTAAAGGTCTTTTTGTAAATTATCATGATAAATCCAGCCTTAGAAAGTTTTATGAAGCTGGTTTTGATATTTTAACATTAGATACATACAAAGAATTTGAAGATGGAGATTCTCTTTTATTAATTGGAAAGAAAAAATAATATGCCAGACGAAATCATAAATCGCGTTGCGAATAGCAAATTAATCACCTTAAACCTTGAGGATTATTACCCTAAAGGCAATCGTGTTTTATTTGATATTAAAGATTGGTTATTTGAAGGTTTTGTTCTCCGCGAAAAAGATTTTAGAACCCAAGTTTCAGAACACGATTGGAGCAAATACCAAGACAATTATATAGCGCTAACATGCAGTAGTGATGCTATTATTCCAGGTTGGGCGTATATGCTTTTAAGTATTCAATTAGAACCTTTCGCAAAAAAAGTAATTATTGGTAACCTTGAAAATTTAGAAACATCCATTTACCAAGATGTTTTAAACAACCTAAATGTTTCTGAATTTACAGATAAACCTATTATTATAAAAGGGTGTTCTAAAAAACCTGTGCCTCCAAATGCCTATATTATGCTTGCAACAAAGCTTAAACCAGTTGCAAAATCTATAATGTATGGTGAAGCTTGCTCTTCAGTGCCGCTCTTCAAAAAGAAATAAATCTTAATATTTACTGTGACTAAATTCTAAAAGAGGGTCTTAAACGTGATTACTTAATAAACATGAAATCAAATTATGATTAACAAATGTTAATTATATTTGCATCTTAAAAAAATTCTATAAAAATGAAAAAATTATCATTATTATTTATGCTTTTAATAGGCATTACTTCTTTAAACGCTCAAACTAAAGAAGAATTACAAACTCAAAAAGCTGAAAAACAAGCTGAAGCTGACAAATTTCAAGGAGAAGCTAATGCGCTACAAGCTCAAATAGATGCACTTCCAGGTTGGAGAAAAGGTGCTTTTGGTACTATTGGTGGAAGTTTATCTAATTTTAACAACTGGTATTCTCAAGGTGCGCCAAACAACTCATCTGGTAATATTGGCTTTACAGTAAATGCTTTTGCTAATTTAATAGAGGACAAATTCTTCTGGAGAAATTCATTAAACACCAATCTAAACTGGGTGAAATTAGATAATAAAGACATCACTACTGATGATGATAGTTTTAATCCAACTACAGATGTTTTTAATATTTCATCATTGTATGGTAGAAACATTACTAAAACATTAGCTGCTTCTGGATTAATGGAATACAGAACTACTTTATTAGACAACTTTAACGACCCTGGATATTTAGATATTGGTGTTGGTGCAACATGGACACCAATTGACGACTTAATAGTTGTAATACACCCATTAAACTACAACTTTGTATTTAGCGATAATGATGCTGTTTTTGAGTCATCTTTAGGTGCTAAAATTGTTGCAGATTATACAAGACAAATTGGTGCTATTAATTTTAAAACAAACTTCTCTACGTTCCAAAGTTACAAATCTGGTGATTTATCAAACTTCACTTGGACGAACTCTTTTGGATACACGTTATGGAAAATGATTGGTGTTGGTGTTGATTTTGGTTTAAGAAGCAACAAACAAGAAGCTCTTAATTATGCTTTAGCTCAAACTCCTGCTACTGCAACTTCTTTTGATGATGTTGATAATGATTTACAAACCTACTATACACTCGGTTTAAGCTATAAATTTTAATTAAAACAATTAAGTTTTTATAAAAAAATGTGCTTCAAATTGAAGCACATTTTTTTTATTAATCATTTTTAAAATTCTTAGCTTTTTTCTTTTTTTTGAATAACCTTTTTAAAAAGCCATCTCGCTTTTCGGATTCGCAATTTAAATCATTTAACACTTCTGTTGAAGGGTTCTCAAATTTGGCTTTCGTTAAATAATTAAAAGTATTATCTGCATTAAGTTTTTGATAAAATTTGGCAAAAATTGGCAATGCTGAATTTGCGCCTTGACCCAAACCTGTTGTTTTAAAACCAATAGCGTGGTTATCATTTCCAACCCATGTAACAGTAACTAAATTAGGCGTTAACCCAACAAACCATCCATCTTTATTGTCTTGTGTGGTACCTGTTTTTCCCGCAATATCATTTGTAAGTTTATAAGTTGACCTCAATCTTGAAGCTGTACCAGTATTAACTGTAGATTTCATAATTTGTAACATCACCTGCCTGGTGTAATCGTTAAATGCTTCATCTTTTTGTATTTGAGGTTCAAATGATGCAATTATATTACCGTTTTTATCTTCAATTTTGGTAATACAAAAAGGTTTTACGGCACGCCCATTATTAAGATAACTTGCATAAGCACCTGTTAATTCTTTCAAATTTATTTCAGCAACACCCAAGGCTAATGATGGTTCATTTGGTAATTTTTTAGAGATTCCCATTTTTTTAACCTGTTCTAAAACTTTAGGAATACCAACTTCATTTAAAACTTTTACTGCAATCGTATTTATAGAATTACTTAATGCGTTCTCTAAATTGTAATTTATATAAGGGTCTTGGTCTTTACTGCCAGAATTACTTGGTGTCCAATCTTCATAATTTTTATATGTGACTTCGGCTAGAGAAAAATAAGTACACGGATTCATACCATTTTCAATAGCCGCTGTATATACAAAAGGCTTAAATGTAGAACCTACTTGTCGTTCACTTTGCGATACATGATCGTATTTAAAATACCTATAATCAATACCGCCAATATAGGTTCTTACCGCTCCTGTTTTAGGTTCAACTGCCAACATACCTGTATTTAAAAATTTCAGATAATGTTGCAAACTATCAATGGTAGATATGTTTTTAATGGTGTCGCCCTTCCAGGTAAATATGTTTGTGTTGTATTTTACTGAAAGTGAGTCTTTAATCTGTTTATCTGTTAACCCTTGTGATTTATAAACTTTGTATTTATTCAATTTTTTAATAGCTGCTTCAAGTATTAGTCCATTAGCTTTCCATGGTGTTTGCTTTCCGTAAGATGCTTCAAAATCGTTCTGCAATTTTGTGAGGTGTTCTTTCATGGCAATTTCTGCCAATTTTTGCATGTTATAATCTAAAGTGCTGTGTATAACTAATCCATCTTTATATAAATCATAAGATTTATTTTGAATCTTATTTATAGAGTCTAATATAATTGTCAATTCTTTTTTTACTTGTTCTCTAAAATAAGGTGCTATTCCAACATCATGATTGAAGGAATGATATTGTAAAACCAAATCTTGATTTTTATAAAACTCCAACGAATCTTGAGCTAAATACGCATACTTCACCATTTGATTTAATACCGCATCACGTCTATCCTTGCTGCGTTGTAAATGTAATCTTGGGTTATAATAATTATTTGCTTTTAATGTGCCAACCAAGGCAGCAGCTTCAACTTTAGTTAATGACGACGTCGTTTTATTAAAAAATTTCTGAGCTGCACTTTCAATACCATAAGTATTATCTGAAAAAGGAACAGTGTTAAAATAAAGTGTTAAAATTTCATTTTTTGAATAAATTTCTTCAATTCGTTTAGCAATAATTGCCTCTTTAAACTTGTTGATTAGTATCCCAAAAACAGGATGATTTTTTCGCCCAAATAAGTTTTTAGCTAATTGAAGTGTGATAGTACTTCCTCCACCAGCAGATTTATCTTGTAGAATAATATTTTTTAAAAATACACGAGCTAAACTTACATTATCAATCCCATCATGTTCATAAAATCGAGCATCTTCAGTAGCTATTAAGGCATTTATTAGATGTTTAGGAAATTTATCGAAAGTAAGTGGCTGCCTATCATAAATATAATATTTACCTATTAAAACACCTTCTTTATCTAAAACCTCAGTGGCTTGTTCTTGATTTATAGAACTTAAGTCTTCAGTTGTTGGAAGCTTGCCAAAGAAGCCGAAATAAATACTAAAATAAAGGCCAACAAAAAAAACAATAACGCCCGAGACAGAAATTAAACTCAATTTTACCCATCGTTTCTTCCATATTTTTGATAACCAAAGGGAAATTGCTGTTTTCTTAAATGCTTCCAATTTATTCATTTTCTTCATAATCTGGATACAGAAAATGATTGTAAGGGAAACGTGTTACGTGAATTTCGCGAACCTCATCGTAAACACGCTTTTTAAATTCTTTTAAATTCTCTTTGTTTAAAGCTGATATAAACAAGGCGTTATTACCAACTTTGCTCATCCAAGTACTTTTCCATTCTTCAAGAGAATAATGTCTTTCGGTACGCTCGGTTTCTAAATCGTCATCGTCTAAAGGCTCAGCTTCATACGCGTCAATTTTATTAAACACCATAATTGTAGGCTTATCACCACTTTTAATTTCACCTAAAACTTTCTCTACAGAAGCAATGTGCTCTTCAAAATTTGGATGCGAAATATCTACCACGTGAAGCAATAAATCGGCTTCTCTAACTTCGTCAAGTGTGCTTTTAAAACTATCGACTAATTGTGTTGGCAGCTTTCTAATAAAACCAACGGTATCACTTAGTAAAAAAGGTAAGTTTTGAATAACTACTTTTCTAACCGTAGTGTCAAGCGTTGCAAACAGTTTGTTTTCAGCAAAAACATCGCTTTTACTAATCACGTTCATTAAAGTCGATTTCCCTACATTAGTATAACCAACCAAAGCTACACGAACCATTTTACCGCGGTTACCGCGTTGCACAGCCATTTGCTTATCTATTGTTTTTATACGATCCTTTAAAAGTGAAATTTTATCGCGTACAATACGTCTATCTGTTTCTATTTCGGTTTCACCAGGTCCGCGCATACCTATTCCACCTTTTTGGCGTTCAAGGTGTGTCCACATTCCTCTTAATCGCGGCAGTAAATATTCGCATTGTGCCAATTCTACTTGTGTTCTCGCATAACTAGTTTGGGCGCGTTGTGCAAAAATATCTAGGATTAGGTTTGTTCTATCTAATACTTTAACATTAAGTATTTTACTAATATTACGTTCTTGTGCCGCAGAAAGTTCATCATCAAAAATAGCCGTACCCACATCATTATCTTCAATAAATTGGCGTACTTCATCTATTTTACCTGTTCCAATAAACGTTTTTGGATTTGGCATATCCATTTTTTGGGTGAAACGTTTCACCGCAAATCCTCCTGCGGTAAAGGTTAAAAACTCCAACTCATCTAAATATTCTTTAGATTTTTCTTCGTCTTGATCTTTTGTTATAACGCCTATTAAAACTGCTTTTTCTACAGCAACATCTCTATTTTCTATCATGCTACAAAGTTAATCATTTGCTACTTATATTTTTTAACCTATTTTTGGTTTTATGACCGAGACTTTTGAAGACATTCCCGTACGGGACGATATGCAAGCCGTGGCCTTTTACAATCTTGAAAATTTATTTGATTTAGTTGACGACCAGCACACCAACGATAACGATTTTTTACCAACATCCGTAAAAAAATGGACGCCTAAACGTTATGACAATAAACTTAGAAAATTAGGCTTTGCTATTTCTAATATAGGCAGAAGAGAAACTGGAAAACACCCAGCACTTGTTGGTTTAGCAGAAATAGAAAATGCTAAAGTTATTGAAGATTTAATAGCCTCAAAACATTTAGAACATTGTAATTACGGCTATGTGCATTATGATTCATTAGATGAACGCGGTATTGATGTGGCGTTAATTTATGATAAAAATGCTTTTAAGGCTTTACACTCTGAAACATATACCATTAAACTAACAGACGATGATGGTTCGCCTGATTATACCAGAGATATTTTATTAGTTACAGGCTTGCTCGATAATGAAAAAATACATGTTATTGTAAATCATTGGTCGTCGAGACGGGAAGGTGAAAAGGAAACCGAACATAAACGTATGACGTCTTCAAATAAAGTAGGTGAAGTTATTACGTCTTTACGATTAGAAAACGAGGATGCAAAAATTATCGTGATTGGCGATTTTAATGATGACCCACATAGTAATAGTATTAAACAACTTGTAGAAAGTCATAACTTATTTAATCCTATGGAAACGCTACGTTCTTACAATAGAGGGACGACAAAACATAACTACCAATGGAATTTATTCGACCAGATTTTAATCTCAGGTAATTTTTTCAAGACTTCAGAAGATTTATTTGAATACTTTTCTGCTAATATTTTTGATGAAGATTTTTTAAAACTCTTTAACGGAAAATATAAAGGCACACCGTTTAGAACATACGTTGGCAAAAAATACAAAGGGGGTTATAGCGATCATTTTCCTGTGTATGCTATTTTTAAAAAGTAGTTTTTAACCTGATTTCTATGACATCTAAAACATAATGCACTGATTTTTAATCAAAAACATTTGTTTTTATATCCTGCAAGGTGGGATGTCAAATTTGAAGTATCTAAAATTTGAAATTTCGTTCTCTTTTT
>TARA_R110002096_G_scaffold27330_1_pt1 | contig 12639 bp, 10 predicted proteins | sample TARA_R110002096 | Tara Oceans TARA_R110002096 (sample SAMEA4397295) | marine metagenome | biome: Polar Biome; feature: [DCM] deep chlorophyll maximum layer (ENVO:01000326); material: water (ENVO:00002006), including particulate matter (ENVO:01000060) such as... | depth 35 m | reverse complement strand
GCAAAAGGGCAGTTTTTAGCCAATTAAAAAAGTTTAAATGAGTTCATAATGAAAAATTTCTTTGATAAACATTGGAAAGCGAGAATATATAAAATAATTTATCATTCAGACACTCCTGCTGGAAAATTATTTGACCTTATCCTTCTTGTAGTCATTGTAGCAAGTATTTTATTGGTAATGCTTGAAAGTGTTGGCAGTATAGATTCAAAATATCATGACTTTCTAAACATTGCTGAATGGATAATTACCATTTTATTTACAATAGAGTATATTCTAAGAATTATCACAAACTCAAGCCCTAAAAAATATATTTTTAGTTTTTATGGTATTATAGATTTGCTTTCTACAATACCTAAATACTTATCATTTTTCTTAGTTGGTTCACACTCTTTAGTGGCGTTAAGAGCTTTACGTTTAATGCGCGTTTTTAGAATTTTAAAACTTGGACGATTTATAGGCGAATCTAATAACTTGTTAAAAGCACTAAAAGCTAGCAAAGTAAAAATTGCAGTATTTATGTCTTTTGTTATGATTTTATGTGTCATCTTAGGAACTGTAATGTATTTGGTTGAAAGTGGTCAAAACAGCGGTTTTACAAGTATTCCTCGAAGCGTCTATTGGGCAATTGTAACCCTAACTACAGTTGGTTATGGAGATATTGCTCCGCTTTCTCCCTTAGGGCAATTAATTGCATCTTTGATAATGATTGTTGGATACGCAATTATAGCTGTACCAACAGGAATTGTGACATCTGAATTCGTTTTATCACAAAAAAAAGATAAAAATATTGATGATAAAATAGATACTTCTAAAAAGCATTGCCCTGAGTGTCTAGCTAGTGATTTAAAAATAAATGCTAAATTTTGCTACGTCTGTGGATCAGAATTAGATTAACCAAATACTACTTTGAATTTAAATCCTACAAAAAAATATCTAATATCAATTGTTGGGCCTACTGCTATTGGTAAAACAGCCTTGAGTATAAAATTAGCGCAACATTTTAAAACAGAAATTATTTCAGCCGATTCTCGTCAGTTTTATAAGGAAATGCAAATTGGCACCGCAGCACCTTCTTTTGAAGAATTAACATGGGCTAAGCATCATTTTATTCAACATAAATCAATTCAAGAAAATTATAGTGTAGGTGCTTTTGAAAAAGATACTTTAAATTGTTTAAACACACTTTTTAAAACCTATAATGTAGCTATTATGGTTGGTGGCTCTGGCCTTTATGTTGATGCTGTGACGAATGGTTTAGATTATTTTCCTGAGGTAGATTCTAGTATTCGCAAAAGCTTAAATCAGCAATTAGAAAATAAAGGAATACAGCATTTACAAAAACAATTAAAAGACTTAGACCCAAAAACTTTTGAAACCATTGCTATAGATAATCCGCATCGTATTATTCGGGCTTTAGAAATTTGTATTGGAACAGGTAAACCTTATTCTTCTTTTTTAAATAAAGACAAAGAAAATCGAAATTTTAAAACCATAAGCGTTGGACTTACAGCGGAACGTCAACTAATTTACAATCGCATTAATAAGCGTGTAGATATTATGATGGAACAAGGTTTATTGAAAGAGGTTGAAAGCTTATTACCACATAAAAGTTTAAATGCATTAAACACGGTTGGGTACAAAGAATTATTTCATTACTTAGATGGTGAATGGGAATTAGATTTTGCTGTTTCAGAAATTAAAAAAAACACACGCCGTTTTGCAAAACGCCAATTAACTTGGTTTAAAAAGAATGAAAATACGCTTTGGTTTGATTACACATTACCAATTGAAAAGATAACAAATCAACTTGAACAAATTATAAAAAGTTAAAATGAAAATTAATGAAGATGCTTTAGATAATCCTGTTTGGAATGCCATAACAGATACTCATTTTAATGAAGGTATAGATTATGGCAATGTGAAATTCTACAAAACTGATTACACGCCTTTTGGCGCTTGCATAAATGATGAAGATATGGCTTCTGCTATAGAAAAACATGCGCAATTAATTGATGACTTCTTTATTGTAGGTAGTAAACCCAAAATGCCAAAAAACTTTAAACCTGCAATAAAGTATGTTGGCAACCAAATGATAATTTATAATAAAATAAATCATCCAATAACTGAAGATATTATAGAATTAAATAATACGCATTACAATCAATTAATAGATTTAATTAAACTTGTATATCCCGAATATTTTAAAGCAAAAACAAATACTTTAGGAAGCTATTACGGTATTTTTAAAAATGACAAATTAATTGCTGTAGCTGGAGAACGCTTTCAAACTAAAAATTTTATTGAAATAAGTGCCGTAATTACACATCCAGATTACACAAGAAAAGGCTATGCAAAACAACTAGTCACACATACTGCAAACGCTATATTTAACAAAAACAAAATACCTTTCTTACACGTAGATGTTACTAATTTAGAGCCCATAGCTTTATATAAAAAACTAGGCTTTACTATTAGAAGAGAACTTGAGTTTTGGAAAATTTGTCGATAAAAAATATTAAAAACAAAGTTTTTGGGGTTAAACTATTAAGTTTTTAGGTTTTTTATCGAATATATGTGTGTTTTGTCGTATTTTTATTTCCAATTATTAGTTTTGATAATCTATAATTACGCTTAAATTCCTTCAAATTAGTAGCTAAATTAAAATATTGTTACAAACAACCATAATACTACACCTATGAAAATGACACTTAGCTTAGTAGTTTTTTTATTATTTACAATCTCCATGATTGGTCAACGTATAGTTTTCCCTGGACAAAATCAATTATACCGTCATTTAGATGATCCCTCATTTATATCATTAAATGGAGAATATAATATGACTGGATTACTTCAGGTATCAGATTCAGATATAGCGCAAACATCTCAATATATAGCCGCTCAATTATCATTTTTTGATAATGTTGCATTCGGATTAGATTATTCTAGACATAGTTTCGATGCTTTTCGATATTCTCAATTATTTTTTAGTGGTCGTTATAAACTTGAACTAGGAAATCAATTCCATTATTTTAACATTGGTGGTTCTATTGGTTCTGGGAAGTTAAACGAAGTAGATACTTCAAAAGATAATAATATTAATACTATATACAGATTAGGAGTACATTATACAAACTTCAATCTTACTATTGGGGGTTACATGACAACCTATCCAACTCAAATAGATCCCTTAATAAATTCAACAGATCCCCTTTCAACAACCGAAGGGTTTACCGTTTACCTTTCCTATCAATTAGCGCTTTCAGATTACCTGCGCTTAACACCGTCTGTAAAGTATAATTCATATGATGATCTTGATATTTATGAAGGTATTGCATCTTTAAACTATAAAGGAAAGTATGATTTATCCATTTCTTATAAGGATGATTATTCAATAAACGCAATGTTGGGCGCTAAATTTTTTGATAGATTAAAAGTAAGTTACTCTTATGAAAGTGCCTTGGGCGCTCAAAATTTTAATGATGTACATGCTTTAGGAATTTCTGTAGATTTAAGAGCTAAAGAAGCAGACATACCTGAATGGTTAGCAAATGTTAAGCGAAATAGAGAAAAAATTGATCGTTTAAAAAAGGTTAAAGACAAACCTGTAGTCGCATTAGAAGTGCCTGAAACTACTATTGATACTACAAATGTTGCAAAAACAGAGACCTTAGAAGATATTGAAAAAGCTGAATTAACAAAATACCCAATAATGACTGAAGATGCGCCTTCTGATATTGTTGACAACCGTTTAAAACCTGGTTATTACATAATTCTTGGTAGTTACAAGAAGCTTGAAAACGCCGAAAAAGAAATACAGCGATTGAGAGACAATGGAGCTTATGCGAGATACGGTAAAAAAGACGTTAATGATGATTTTAATTATATTTATGTAGATCGTTATGATGACAGAGATATTGCTATTAAACGTACCATATTAAAACAAAGTGAAAAAGGGTTTGAAAGAGTTTGGTTACTTCGTGTTAAATAATTTAACTATCACAAATCAAAAAATATCATTAAAAAGAAAATCTCAGATTAGTAATTAATCCTGAGATTTTCTTTTTAATGGTATTTTATTTAGTTTTTAAAAGAGCGTAATCTGCCCTTCTGAATCAGTATCGTCTTCATTTTTTATTTCAGAATTTTTAGTCGTATTAATATCTGAAAGTGTTTCTTCATCAATTACCTCTAATTCGTCTGCATGAACCTCTTCTGGAGCTTCATAAGGAAGTGGATCCAATAAATTAATTTGATTTACTTTATCTCGTGTTAACTGATTTCCTTGAGCAGAAAGTCCTTTTACATCAATAAATTCTTCAAGATTTATTTCCAAATCGTCCTTTCTATCTTTTCCTCGTTCTTTTGCAAATACAACTTCTGCCATCGGTTTCCAATCGGTTGATACAATTTCTAGTTGCGAGTTTGGATGTTCAGAAATAAACGATTCTTCTTTCCCTTCTGTTTCAATTAAAAAGCGTTTAACATAATACAATTCCTTCTCGCCATTAAAATAAATAGCTGAAATAGGTTTTTTTGGCACCCATTTCTCCATTACAATCATATCATCATCAAAATGCATAGTAACTTCTGGTGTTACTGTTTTAATAGTTCCAGATTGTGTGATAATTAACAACTTATCTTCACCTCTAAACTCTCCAACCAACTCGCCTCTTCCATCAACATTTAAACGTTGAACAGCATCATCAAACCATATTTTTCGTGGTTTTAATGTAGAAACCCCTTTTTCTTTTAATTCAACTCGTTTAACCGAATACTTAGTTACTAAATTACCTTTTGAGGTTCTTGCTTTAATAAGAATATCCGCAAAATCGATGTCCCATTTCAATTTTTTTATACTTCCTGCCTGTCTTAATAAGATTGTTATAACTTCAGCTTCCCCATTAGGATTAGCAGAAAAATACAATACGTTAGAGCCTTTATTTCCATTAGTTAAATCGTATTCTCTATCGCGTGTAGTACCAGTCACAGCAAAACGTTTTATGTATGAAGGCCCACCTTTTCCATCTCTATAAATCATGTTATAAATGGTTCGCTTGTCTTTCTTTTTAAATACAGCTACGTGAATAATATCTTTACCTATAAAAGTTTTAGAATCAACTTTGGTTACCATCATGATACCTTCTTTAGTAAACACAATAATATCATCAATATCGCTACAGTCACAAACATATTCATCACGTTTAAGCGATGTTCCAATAAACCCTTCTTCTCTATTTACATAAAGTTTAGTGTTTCTTATAACCACTTTAGTAGCATCTACATCATCAAAAGTACGTATCTCTGTTTTTCGTTCTCTGCCTTCTCCGTAATCTTTTTTAAGCCTTTTAAAATAGGCGATGGCGTAGTCAATAAGGTTTGCTAAATGATGCTTAATTTCGGCTATTTGAGTCTCTAAAGCATCAATTTTTTGTTGTGCTTTATCAATATCAAATTTAGAAATACGCTTGATTCGAATTTCAGTTAATCGCACAATATCATCTTCCGTTACTGGGCGCTTTAGATGTTTAACATGTGGTTGAAGCCCTTTATCTATAGCGCTTATAACACCTTCCCAAGTCTCTTCTTCTTCAATATCGCGGTAAATTCTATTCTCTATAAAAATACGTTCTAAAGATGCAAAATGCCATTGTTCTTCAAACTCACCTAATTTTATTTCTAATTCTTGTTTTAAAAGCCGAACCGTGTTATCAGTTGAACGACGCAACATTTCAGTAACACCAACAAATAAAGGTTTGTTATCTTCAATAACACAACCTAAAGGCGAAATTGACGATTCGCAACTTGTAAAAGCAAACAAAGCATCAATAGTTTTATCGGGTGATAAGCCAGATGGCAAGTGTATTAATATTTCAACCTCAGCTGCTGTATTATCTTCTATTTTTTTAATCTTAATTTTCCCCTTATCGTTAGCCTTTAAAATAGAATCTATTAATGTAGATGTTGTTGTACCAAAAGGGATTTCAGTTATAACTAATGTGTTTTTATCTAACTGTGAAATTTTTGCACGAACACGAACTCTACCTCCACGTAAACCATCATTATAGTTAGAAAAATCTGCTTCTCCTCCTGTGGGGAAATCGGGTAAAATGGTAAAACGTTTTCCCTGTAAATGCTTTACTGACGCATCGATAAGTTCAATAAAATTATGCGGTAATATTTTGGTAGATAAACCCACTGCAATGCCTTCGCCTCCTTGAGCTAAAAGCAACGGAAACATGACTGGTAAATTTATCGGTTCTTTTCTTCTACCATCATAACTGGCTTGCCATTCGGTTATTTTAGGATTAAAAACCACATCCATCCCAAACTTAGAAATTCGTGCTTCAATATAACGAGAAGCTGCTGCACGATCGCCTGTTAAAATATTTCCCCAGTTACCTTGGGTATCAATTAATAAATCTTTCTGACCAATTTGCACCATAGCATCGGCTATACTTGCATCGCCATGAGGATGGTATTGCATCGTATGACCAACTATGTTTGCTACTTTATTATAACGCCCATCATCCAAGTCTTTCATAGAATGCATAATACGACGCTGTACGGGTTTAAACCCATCCTCAATTGCAGGAACTGCACGCTCTAAAATAACATAGGATGCATAATCTAAAAACCAATTTTTATACATACCAGTAATTCTGGTAATGGTTTCTTGAGGCTCGTCTTGGTTGTTTGTTAAATCGTCGTTTTGGTCTTCTGTCATTAAAAACTCCTAATTTTTTGGTTTTCCGTTAAGATATGTTTTTCCTTTTTTACGTCGGTTTTTAGCGTTATCATTAACATGCTCATGTAAATGTAAATAATCATAAGACCTCTTTACGCCTTCTTTCTTATTTTTTTTATATAACATTTTAGTTTAGTTTTTTGAATCTTGTCCAAACAAGGTTCTCGTTTAGTTTAGTTATCTTCAATTATATCTAATTCAACTTTCAAATTATCAATAATAAATTCTTGTCGTGTTGGTGTGTTTTTTCCCATATAGAATGATAATAAATCTTCAATTGACATATTATCATCAAGCATAATAGGATCTAACCGAATATTATCACCTATAAAATGCTTGAACTCATCTGGTGAAATTTCCCCAAGTCCTTTAAATCGAGTGATTTCTGGTTTTGGCTTTAATTTATCTATCGCATTTCTACGTTCTTCTTCGGAATAACAATAAATAGTTTCCTTTTTATTTCTTACTCTAAATAGTGGCGTTTGTAAAATATATAAGTGGCCTTCTTTTATAACTTCAGGGAAAAATTGCAAAAAGAATGTAATGAGTAACAAACGTATGTGCATCCCATCAACATCGGCATCTGTTGCAATTACTACATTATTGTAACGCAAATCTTCAATCGATTCTTCTATATTTAAAGCGGCTTGCAATAAATTGAATTCTTCATTTTCATAAACAATTTTTTTGCTCAATCCATAACAGTTTAAAGGTTTTCCTTTTAAACTAAAAACCGCTTGCGTATTTACATCGCGAGATTTTGTGATACTTCCTGATGCTGAATCACCCTCCGTTATAAAAAGGGTTGATTCTAAATTGCGTTCGTTTTTTGTATCTCCAAAATGAACCCGACAATCGCGTAATTTTTTATTGTGAAGACTTGCCTTTTTAGCACGATCTTTTGCTAATTTTCTAATGCCCGATAACTCTTTACGTTCACGTTCGGCTTGCATGATTTTTCGTTGAATCTTTTCAGCAGTATCCGTATTTTTGTGCAAATAATTATCTAAATATGTTTTTACAAAATCGTTGATATACGTTCTTACCGTAGGTAAATCGCCTCCCATATCTGTAGAACCCAACTTGGTTTTAGTCTGACTTTCAAAAATGGGTTCCATCACTTTTATAGCAATAGCACAAACTACCGATTTTCGAATATCTGAAGCATCATAGTTTTTACCATAAAATTCGCGAATAGTTTTTACAAACGATTCTCTAAATGCATTTAAATGTGTTCCACCCTGCGTCGTATTTTGTCCGTTTACAAAAGAGTGATACTCTTCGCTATATTGTGTTTTACTGTGAGTAAGCGCTACTTCAATATCATCACCTTTTAAATGAATAATTGGATATAATCTATCCGTTTCATTGATGTTTTCTGACAATAAATCTTTTAATCCATTTTCGCTATAATATTTTTCACCATTAAAAACTATGGTTAAACCTATATTTAAATACACATAGTTTTTGAGCATTTTGATGATATACTCGTTTCTATACTTATAATTTTTGAAGATGATTTCATCTGGAACGAAAGACACTTTGGTGCCTTTTCGTCGTGAGGTATCATCGAGCAAATCTTGAGTCATTAAATTACCTTGCTCAAATTCTGCGGAAGCACTTTTGTTATCACGTGTAGATTCTACTCTAAAAAAAGATGACAAGGCATTTACCGCTTTTGTACCAACGCCATTAAGTCCAACCGATTTTTTAAACGCTTTGGAATCATACTTTCCGCCGGTATTCATTTTAGAAACAACATCAACCACTTTTCCTAAAGGAATGCCACGGCCATAATCTCGTACGGTAACTTTAGTTCCTTGAATAGAAATTTCGATGGTTTTTCCAGCACCCATAACGTACTCGTCAATCGAGTTATCTAAAACCTCTTTAAGCAGAATATAAATACCATCATCTGGCGATGAGCCATCACCCAATTTACCAATATACATTCCTGGACGCATACGGATGTGCTCTTTCCAGTCGAGTGAGCGTATATTGTCTTCGGTATATTTGGTTTCTAAAGCCATTAAATTCTGTTGATTTTATAAGATAAGATGCTAATATAGTACAACCAATCAAAAAATAAAATAACAAGGTTGCAAAGTAATTAACAATAAAAAAGCAATGTTGTTGAGAACATTTTTTTCATACTAAATATACTTAAATTTACTAAAAATGTAAACTAAAACCTCAAGAATTATTTAATATAAAACGGGTGAAGAAAAACGGCTTTTAAATAGATGATTTTTTAAGGGTTTTTGAAGAATAATTAGTCCATTACCAATAATTATTCTGAATTTTGTAACTCGAAGTATAATTCTAAATACCCGAAATTAATTATAATATAAAATCTATTTCTAAAATAAACTACCCCGAGGCATCCCGATAGCTATCGGGAACGAGGAATTCTTTTCGATTAAAAAAGTTTGGGAATTGAATACAATTTGATGACGTATAAAAATCTTAGAGTTTTATTCTGAAGCTTCTTCTGCATACTGTTTTAAAAATCTATTTCTAGTGGCAAGCAAATTAGCAATGTACTTTTCTAAAAACAACCAATTGGCAAATTTTCCTAAAACACCATAAGGAGATTCAAAATTAAAAACATCTACCATTATTGTCTCATTCTTCATTTCATGAAAATGGTGTTCATGACGAAAGGATTTGAAAGCACCAAGAATCATCTCATCAACAAAGTAATTAGGCGCATCGAACTCTGTGATTTTTGAAGTTAAATGTTGAACAAATCCTAAATGTTTTGCTTCAAAGCAAACCCATTCATCTAATTCAATTAACCCAGCTACCTTACCACCTATTGCCTTTTTATTAGAATATTGAAGCGACTTTTGATAAATATCAATGTTACGTGCTAAATCAAAGCAAGTTTTTAAATCTGCTTTAATAACTGTCATTGTTTCAATTAGTGGCATTATAATTTATTTTTTTTGAAATAATAGTACTACACTACAATTCGAAAATATAAATTTAACCGTAATTATAAGATTTTTAGAATAATTTTCGATATACGGCACTCAGATTAAGCCTTTTGTCGATAAAACAGGATTATCTTGATGCCTACACATTAAATAAGAAATGCATCACATCGCCATCTTTTACTATATAATTTTTACCCTCAACACGCATTTTACCAGCTTCTTTTACCTTGGCTTCACTTCCAAACGATACATAATCATTATAAGCAATAACTTCAGCTCTAATAAAGCCTTTTTCAAAATCGGTATGAATCACACCAGCCGCTTGTGGTGCGGTAGCGCCTATATCTATTGTCCATGCACGAACTTCTTTTACACCAGCCGTAAAATATGTTTGTTGATTAAGTAACTTATATGCTGAACGAATTAATTTTGCAGATCCCGCTTCATCTAAACCAATATCTTGTAAAAACATTTGACGCTCTTCGTAATCGTCCAATTCATTAATATCGGCTTCTGTTCCAACAGCAAGTACTAAAACTTCAGCATTTTCATTTTTCACAGCTTCTTTTACCAAATCAACATAGGCATTACCAGAAACTGCCGAAGCTTCATCAACATTACAAACATACATTACAGGTTTATCTGTAATAAATTGTGATGGTTTTACAAAATCGGCATCATCATCTTCACTAAATTCTATGGCTCTAACAGATATTCCAGCTTCTAAACTTGATTTTATTTTTAATAAAACAGCCTCTTCTTTTTGCGCATCTTTATTACCTGTTTTTGCAGCACGCTTAACTTTATCTAATTTCTTATCTACAGTTTCTAGGTCTTTAAGCTGTAATTCCATATCGATGGTTTCCTTATCGCGAATAGGGTTTATGTTACCATCAACATGAATAATATTTTCATTATCAAAGCAACGTAATACATGCAAAATAGCATCCGTTTCACGAATATTTGCTAAAAACTGATTTCCTAAACCTTCGCCTTTACTTGCGCCTTTTACTAAGCCTGCAATATCTACAATCTCAACGGTTGCTGGCATAACACGCTCTGGTTTCACTAAAGATTCCAGTTTTTCAATACGTTTATCTGGTACATTTACAACCCCAATATTTGGTTCGATAGTACAAAACGGAAAGTTAGCACTTTGCGCTTTGGCGTTTGATAAACAATTAAACAACGTTGATTTTCCTACGTTTGGTAATCCTACAATGCCTGCTTTCATTTTCTTTAGATAAATTAGATTAAAGATACAAGAACCAAGACTTTGGTTTTTGCGAGTGCAAATGTAGTTATTTCCATTGTTATTTTTTGTAACATTTTTTAGCTTTAATCGTTAAGTTTGTATAAACCATCATCAATGAAAAAATTACTTTTTACTACAACCCTTTTTTTTGTTTGCTTTTTGACCTTTTCGCAAAGTATTACAGCTAAATTAGTTGATAAAACTACCAAAACCCCTATTCCATTTGCTACCATAAAAACAGGAGAATTTAGTGGTGTTATTTCTAATGAAGAAGGCTATTTTACAATAAATAGTCAAAACGATATAAAAACGGTTACTATTTCTTGTTTGGGTTATCAAAATAAGATATTGAGTATAAAAGACATTAAAACTTTAAGATTTTTAATTGAATTAGACCTAGCTATAAACGAATTAAACGAAATTTTTATAAGTAATAGAAAACCAAATGCAGATTCTATTATTGCGAAAGTGACGTTAAAAATAGCAGATAATTACGATTCCGATCTCAACAAATACAACATATTTCATAGAGCTACAGATTATGTGAATTTTAAAAATTTAGATTTCGAAATTGAAAAAGCATCACATTTTAAGAAAAAAAATCTTGAAGCTGCTAATACTAATTTAGAAGCATTATCTAAAAAAATTCGTGAAAGCGATATGAAATATTTCACAGATTTCAAGGGCGAATTATATAGCTTAGATAAAGACAGTTGCAAACTAATTGTAAATAAAGCTACAAAATTGATGGACTTTAAAAACGATTTTTCTGTTGATGATATTCAGGAAAAAGCACAAAAAATTATGCTAACGTATTTAGATTCTACAAAAACCTATAAACTAAAAACGGGCTTGTTTAAAATTGAAGATTCACTAGCCTTAAAAGATGAAGATTTTAAAGAAGATAACGAAAATGAATTTGAAATAAGCTATTTAAACAACCAAACGAAATCGTTATTAAAACATGCTCAATTTTATAAAAACGCCTTTTTAAACAAACTTTTAAATGCTAGTTTGTATGATTATACCTTTGAAGACATAACGTATAATAATGGCGATTTAACCTATATTATTAGTTTTGAACCTAGAAAAGGAAAAGCAAAATATACAGGTAAATTATTTGTAAGTGATGATACCTACGCCATTACCAAAGTAGATTATACCTATTACAAAAACCGCCATGGCGAAAAGCTCAATTTAAGATTTCTTTTAGGCATTAAATACATAGCTAATGTAAGTGAAGGCACTATTTTGTTTGAAAAGAATAGCGACAATAAATACCAGCCTAAATATATAAAACGCACATCTGGGAGCTATTTTTATGTAAACCGCGATTTAAAATTTATTGAAAATAGTCGCACCAGAAACAAAGTTGGTTTTAGCTTTAAAATTGAAGGTGACAACCTAAATAAAGAAGAATTATTAATTACTGCTACAAACAAATTAACGTTTTTAGATTTTCAGGCTGAACGTCAAGCAGAAAAAGTTTCTGTTACCATATTAAGTCAATACGAAAACACCATTTGGAAAAATGAAGAAACTTTAGAGCCTTTACAGGAAATGAAAGCGTTTAAAAGCGATGAGTGATTTTGATATTGCGCTTATCGATATGACATGAAATCGTTTTAATGTTTTATTTCATACGATAAACAAAGTTAGAATTTTCTTACCAAAAAGTCAATATATCATATCTTAAGTTT
>TARA_R110002096_G_scaffold47539_17_pt1 | contig 12647 bp, 11 predicted proteins | sample TARA_R110002096 | Tara Oceans TARA_R110002096 (sample SAMEA4397295) | marine metagenome | biome: Polar Biome; feature: [DCM] deep chlorophyll maximum layer (ENVO:01000326); material: water (ENVO:00002006), including particulate matter (ENVO:01000060) such as... | depth 35 m | reverse complement strand
CCGCACGCTCGCGCCGCTGGGCGTCGGTCAGAATCGGTTGTGGCACACCGGGCCGGATGCGCGGCAGGGGCTTGCCCTCCAACCTGGAAAGCGAAGCGACGCGGGCGATCTCTTCCACCAGATCGGCACTTCCCTGCACATCGGGTCGCCAGCTTGGCGGCGTCGCCTCATCGCCCTCCAGCACAAAGCCCAGCGCCACCAGAATCGCGCGCTGATCAGCCTCTGCAATCTCCATTCCCACAAGTTTGCCGGTGCGGGCCGGATCGAAGGGATACCGACGCGCGGTGACGGGGGCGGCCCCGTCCTGCACGACCTCTGACGCCTCACCACCGCACAGATCAAGAATCATCTGCGTCGCCAGATGCAGGCCCGGCAAGGTGAAGGCCGGATCGACTCCCCGCTCGAACCGGTAGCGCGCGTCCGAGTTGATTTTCAGGGCGCGGCCCGTGGTGGCAATCGTGATCGGATCCCAATACGCGGACTCGAGGAAAACATCCGTGGTCCGGTCGGAACAGCCCGAACCCTCGCCACCCATGATACCGGCAAGCGATTCCGGGCCCTGATCATCCGAAATCACCATCTGACCGGCGCGCAGGCTGTAGGTTTTGCCGTCAAGTGCCAGCAATTCCTCCCCGCCGACGGCGGGAAGGATGCGCAGGTTACCCTTGACCTTTGCCGCGTCAAAGACATGCAGCGGACGGTTGAGGCCGTAAGTGAAGTAGTTCGTGATATCGACCAACGCCGAAATCGGCCGCAGACCGATGGCGCGCAGCCGGGCCTGCATCCAGGCCGGAGAGGGGCCGTTCCTGACTCCCCGGATCAGGCGGCCCGCAAAATAGGGGCAACCCTTTTCCTTCAATACCGCGTCAATCCGCACCGCGATCGGGCAGGGAAAGCCGCCAGCGATTTCGGGAATATCCAACGCCTTCAGCGTGCCAAGTCCGCGCGCTGCAAGATCGCGCGCGAGGCCGCGCACCCCCAGACCATCGGGGCGGTTTGGTGTGATCTTGACATAGATCATCGGATCATTCAGGCCGCGATAGTCGATGAAACGTACGCCCAACGGGGCATCGGCGGGCAGATCGACAATGCCGTCATGGTCATCCGACAGCATCAACTCGCGCTCCGAGCACAGCATCCCGTTGGACTCGACGCCGCGAATGACGCCCGGCTTCAGGTCAACTCCGGTGCCGGGAACATGCGTGCCGACTGGCGCGAAAACCCCGATCAGCCCGGTCCGGGCGTTCGGCGCACCACACACCACCTGCACTTCTTCGCTGGGTGCGTCGGGCCCCTCTGGCCAGGTTTCGACCCGGCACAGGCGCAACCGGTCAGCATTCGGGTGCTGAACCGCCTCGATCACGCGGCAGATCCGGAAGGCACCGAGGCTGTCAGCCAGGTTCTCAACGGCTTCCACCTCATGGCCAAGATCGGTCAGCGCATAAAGAATTTCGTCAAGCGAAGCCTCTGTTTCGAGGTGATCCCTGAGCCAGGACAAGGTAAATTTCATGGTGGACCCCCTGCGGAATTGTCTGCCGCAGGGCTTACCCCATCGCCGCGCCAAGGGGAAGGCAGACCGCCGCGGTTTCGCATTTGGAAACCCTGTGTTTTTTGAAATACGTCGGAATTGGGGCGCAATCACGGCGCGACGTGGTATGGTCCGTCATGGAAGAATGGCTTGAGATCCCCAGTGACCGCAAAAGCCTGCCAACCGGCAGGCTTTGTCTGATATTGGCGCTCGCTATTTTGCTTGTTCTGGCGGCACAGGGGCGAAAGTTGCAAGGCGCATGGCATGATCCCATGCGCACCGGCGACAGCCAGCGCCTTTAATCTGCGGGAATTGTCAGACTTCCGGCTCCGCCACCTGACCTTCATCAAGGTGCCGGACCAGCCAGGGCAGCGCGGTTTCTGACAGGACAACCATTGCCCGCCGCAGCTTTTCGGGCTGTTCCAGCACGTCGAGATAGATCAGCGCCTGCGCGGCTTCTGCTTCGGCCTCAGGGTAGAACCATGCCAGCGGAATATCTTCTTCCTCGGCCCAAACCCCTTTTGAGGGCAGGTCAGTGGGGTGAAACACCAGATGGATGCCGGCATCAAACCCGAAGCGGCTGCGTTGCAGATAAAATGACACCTGCCCCAAAGGCCCGGCCTTTATCCACGACTGCGGTTTGGCGGTGAAGCCATGCTTCGCGGCCACCGCAGTCAAGGCGTCGTTTATCGCGACAATCGCCTTTTCCCGTTTTTCCGGAAAATGGGGGTCATGCGCGGCCTTGTGAATACGCACACTGGGGTCAGGCGCGGGCTCTGGCGCTGGCACCTCGATCGGCTGCCCCGGATGTGGCCACAGCGATTTGATCCAGTTGAAAACCGACATGGCAAAGCCCTTTGGTCAGAACATCGCGATGTTTACACGGATTTCAGCGCCAGGGAAGGCAAACGCATTTTTCGGTGCCTTGCCGACAACAGGCACCTCAGCCCGAAAGGCCCCCCGCCAGCTCTGGCACATCCAACGCGGCAAAACCGTAGTGGCGCAGCCAGCGCAGATCGCTTTCAAAGAAGGCGCGCAGGTCGGGGATGCCGTATTTCAACATTGCCATGCGATCAATCCCCATGCCAAAGGCAAAGCCCTGCCACTCCTCTGGGTCCACCCCGGCAGAACGCAGCACATGCGGATGCACCATGCCGGATCCCAGAACCTCCATCCAGCCGTCACCTTCGCCGATGCGCAATTGTCCGTTCACCCAGGAACATTGGATATCCACCTCGGCTGACGGTTCGGTAAAAGGAAAGTGCGAAGCGCGAAACCGCGTTTTGACAGGCTTGCCGAAGAAGGCCGCGAAAAATTCTTCCAGCACCCATTTCAGGTTGGCCATCGAAATATCCTTGCCGATCACCAGGCCCTCGACCTGATGGAACATCGGCGAATGGGTCTGGTCCATATCCATCCGGTAGACCCGGCCAGGACAGATGATGCGGATCGGGGCGCCCTGTTCCAGCATCGAACGTATCTGGACCGGGCTGGTGTGGGTGCGCAGGACATGTGGCGGGCGGTCGTCGCCCTCGGCCCGGTTCATGAAGAAGGTGTCATGCTCTTGCCGTGCCGGATGCTCTGGCGGAATGTTCAGCGCATCGAAGTTGTACCAGTCCGACTCCACCTGCGGCCCTTCGGCCACGGCAAACCCCATATCGGCGAAGATCGCCGTCAACTCCTCGGTCACCTGGGAAACGGGGTGGATCGTCCCTGCGGGGCGTGGCCGCCCGGGCAGCGTCACATCCAGCCATTCGGTCCGCAGACGGGCCTCCAGCGCGGCATCCGCCAGCATCGCCTTGCGCGCCCGCAAAGCGATGTCGATCTCATCCTTCAGCGCATTCAGGGCCGCCCCGAACCTGCTGCGCTCCTCGGGGCTCATTTTTCCCAGTTCGCGCATTTTCAGGCTGATCTCACCCTTCTTGCCCAAAGCGGCAAGGCGGACCTCTTCAAGGCCCGCCTCATCGGCAGCCTCTGCAACAGCGGTCAGATATTTGCCCTTCAGATCATCAAGCGCGGTCATGGTCTTCTCCGGATGGTTCGCGGTTTGCTAACCAGAGGGCGGGCTGAATGCAAGCGGATCACGGCGAAAGGCCCGCCATAAGCACGGAAAGCTGACCGACACCGTCACCGTTTCGCCATCCCGGCAACGAATCAGACCAGAGATTCGCGACGGCATTTCTTTTCAGTCCGAATATCCCGAGGTGGGGCCACAGGCCGAGGGAGCAGCCCGAGGGGGCAGCGCCCCATCTGCCGCGTCACACTTTCCATCGCTCCGATGGCTTTTCCCTTTCAGGGCATGCCCGCTGTCGGCGGAACATGCAAAAGCCCCGCACCAGAGGTACGGGGCCTTCAAATGCCGGGTTGGCGCGATCACGCGGCGGTTGCGGCCTTGTCTGCGGCTGCTTTTGCCGAGGCTGCGATGGCGTTGAACGCCTCGGGCTCATGCACGGCCAGATCAGCCAGGACTTTGCGGTCAACTTCGATCCCGGCCAGGTTCAGACCGTTGATGAAGCGCGAGTAGGTGAACTCGGCATCAAACAGACGAACAGCGGCGTTGATCCGCTGGATCCACAGCGCGCGGAAATTGCGCTTGCGGGTCTTGCGGTCGCGGGTCGCATACTGGTTGGCCTTGTCGACGGCCTGGGTCGCGGTGCGGAAGTTGGTGCTGCGCGCGGCATAATAGCCTTTGGCAGCCTTGATCACCTTGCGGTGGCGGGCGTGGGTTACGACGCCGGATTTTACGCGAGACATCTGTGGCTCTCCTTACCGGTTATAGGGCATGTATTTTTTGACGATTTTCGCATCGCTGTCGCACAGGATCATGGTGCCCGTGACATCGCGGATGAATTTCGTCGTACGCTTGATCATGCCGTGGCGCTTGCCGGCGGGGCCAGCCTTCACCTTACCGGATGCGGTGAAGCGAAACCGCTTCTTCGCCGCAGATTTGGTCTTCATTTTAGGCATTTCCATCTCCTTGTTCGGGTGGTTTTCGCCCGACTCGGCATGCCAGATTGGCCGGTCGTGCGGTTGTGGAAAGCGGCGTATAAGGCGGGATCGGCCCAGGCACAAGACCAATCTGGCCGAAATGCACTCCTGCCGCCGCGAAGGCCCGGCAGATCGCTCAATACAGGTAGCGGCCGATAACGGTGATAAAGGCTTGCGGGATCTCGTTGATGCTGTAGCCGTTCGGCCTTTTTTGAACTGCTACGACAATCAGCACCCCCGCAATCAGCACAAGGACAGCCGCCGCACGCGGCGGGCGGCTGTCGGATATTGTCGAGAGCATGGACGGAATGGCAAGGACACCGATGATAATGCCGACCACGAGGACCAAATCAGTGTCCATGTCACCCTCCTGAGCCAATACAGGCTGTAGCCTAGTCTGCTTCGGCCGGAAGAATCAATCGTTCGTCGCAAGGGGCCACCCGAAGAATATTCGTCGTGCCGGGAACATTGAATGGAACACCGGCGGTGATGACGATCTGTTCCTGTTCGGTGGCGAAACCATCGCGCAGCGCGATCCGTGCCGCAGCAATAACCGCCCCTTTGAACCGGTCCTGTGGCTCTGTGATGGCGCAATGCGCGCCCCAGGTCAGGCACAGTTTACGCGCCGTGTTCATCAGCGGGGTCAGCGCGATGATCGGAACGCGGGGACGTTCGCGGGCCACCAGACTGACCGTCGTCCCCGACTGGGTAAAGCAGCAGATCGCCTTGATGTCGGTGGTTTCCGCAATCTCGCGCGCGGCGGAAACGATGGCATCGGCGACGGTCGTTTTCGCACCGCGACGCGAGGCTTCGATGATCTCACGATAGGTCGGATCACTTTCGACCGAAATGGCCACATTGTTCATCGTGGTCACGGCTTCGATCGGGAAGTGGCCTGCCGCCGATTCCGCCGAAAGCATGATGGCGTCGGCGCCCTCATAGATCGCGGTGGCAACGTCTGACACTTCGGCACGGGTCGGCACCGGCGAATCGATCATCGATTCCAGCATCTGGGTCGCGACGATCACCGGTTTCGCCGCCGCGCGGGTGCTTCGGATCAGACGCTTCTGGATCGGCGGAACCGCCTGGACCGGTAGTTCCACCCCGAGATCGCCGCGCGCCACCATGATGCCGTCGGAAACCGCGAGGATGGAACCGAAAGCCTTGACCGCAGCCGGCTTTTCGATCTTGGACAGGATGGCGGCACGGCCACGGGCCAGTTCGCGGGCCTCCAGCACGTCTTCGGCGCGCTGCACGAAGGACAGGGCCAGCCAGTCAACCCCGATCTTGCAGGCGAACTCCAGATCCATGCGGTCTTTTTCCGACAGCGCCGCCAGCGGCAGCACCACGTCGGGAACATTCACGCCCTTGCGGTTGGAGATCGTGCCGCCGACAACCACGGTGCAATCCGCGAAGTCGGGGCCGCATCTGACGACGGTCAGGCGGATTTTCCCGTCATTGACCAGCAGGGACGAGCCCACTTCCAGCGCCGCAAAAATTTCAGGGTGCGGCAGTTGCACGCGGCTGGTGTCTCCCGGCGCGGGGTTGAGGTCCATCCGGAATTCCGCGCCTTCGATCAGATCCTCGCCGCTGTCGCTGGCGAAGGTGCCGACGCGCAGTTTGGGGCCCTGAAGGTCGGCAAGGATGCAGATCGGCCGACCGGTGTCAGCCTCTATCTTGCGGATGATCTTGTGGCGGGCGGCGATATCGTCATGTGTGCCGTGGCTCATATTCAGGCGGAACACATCGGCTCCGGCTTCGAACAGGGCGCGGATTGTGGCGTAATCGTTGGATGCAGGCCCCAGTGTGGCCACGATCTTTACATTGCGAAGGCGTCTCATGCGTGCCTCGTTCCTTGAATTCATGTTCAGTTTTCCGGTGGGCCACGCATCTTATGGCTGAATTCGACGTCCAGGGCAACGGGGCAGAATAGGCGACCCAAAAAACTGCCTTTTTTCCGCGAAACCTGGTTTCGCATGGCGCCGCTTATGCCTACATCTGGTCTAAGGAACCCACAGCAAGGGAGTGTTTGCGCTGCAACCTGACGATAACCCTGCCTTTCAGATCGTAGGAGAGGGCAGGCCCTCGCGCTTTCTGGTGACCTGTGACCATGCCACCAACCGGGTGCCCGGCTGGGTCAATGGTGGAACCCTCGGGATTGCCCCGGGCGATATGGCACGTCACATTGCCTTCGATGTCGGCGCGGCAGGCTTGGCGCGCGCTCTGGCCCTGGCACTGGATGCCCCGGCGATCCTGTCGGATTTCAGCCGTCTGGTCATCGACCCCAACCGGGGCACCGACGACCCGACGCTGGTGATGAAACTTTACGACGGCACGATTGTTCCCGCCAACCGGGCGATTGACGAAGCAGAGGTCGCCCGGCGTATGCAAGATTTGTATCAGCCCTATCACGCCGCTTACGCCCAGCTGGCGGCGCGGCGACCGGATACGGTGATTGTCGCCGTTCATTCGTTTACACCCCGCCTGAACGGTCGCCCGCCGCGCCCCTGGCATGTGGGAGTTCTGCACTCGCCTGTCGACGCGCGTTTCAGCCGGTGTTTCCTGTCGCAACTGCACCGTGAACCTGACCTGTGCATTGGCGACAACGAGCCCTACGCTGGCCATCTGCCGGGTGACTCGATTGATCGGCACGCGTTGCGCCACAACCGCCACAACACCCTGATCGAACTTCGCAGCGATCTGATCGAGACCCCTGACGGGCAGCAAGCCTGGGCCGGAAGGCTGGCCCCGGTGCTGCTGCGCGCTCTGGCCGACCTGCCGGAACCGGCAGACCCGCCGCAACAAGGAGACTGAAGATGGACGACACCACCCGGACGGAACTGGAGGCCGCCGCATTCCGCCACCTCATCGGGCATCTTATGCAAAAACGCCCCGAGGTGCAGAATATCGACATGATGAACCTTGCCGGGTTCTGCCGCAACTGCCTGTCACGCTGGTATCAGGAGGCGGCCAATGCGCGCGACATTGCAATGACCAAGGAGGAAGCGCGCGAAATCGTCTACGGCATGCCCTATGAAAATTGGCGCGCCCTGCACCAGACCGAAGCGGATGCCGGCACGCAGGCGGCATTTGCCAAGGCCTTCAAAGACAACGTCGGCTAGGACCATCAGGCGCGGCAGATGCGCCCTGTCGCAGGACTTGACCATCATGGGTCAGGATCAAAGCGGCGCGGGCCGGGTTTGCGACAACCGCGCCGGTCATCCTCGGATGTCCGCCGCAGGCCGTTGCCCGCACGTTCCTGCCAGATAGCCCTCACGTTCCCGCCAGATACCGCCTCTTCGCCTCTTCCTGTCGGCCGAAATCGCGCACCATGTTCTGGATGGCCACCTCGTCGGACTTGTCGGCATAGCGGAATTCGCTGTCGGCGTAGCGGTTAATCTCTTGCACCACCATCCCGACCGTGATCTTTCGCGTCATGTCGCGGATCATACCCAGCTTTTCCTCATAAGGACGGAACAGGAACAGCTCCGGCTCTGCGATCCACTCGTCCGGCAGTTCAAAATCCATCGCGCGCACCTTCACCGCGTCGGTGATGTTCTTGACCGCCCGACCGGTGAAACGCGGGTCGGCCTGCTGGATCGCCTTCAGATAGCTGCCAAGCTTCGCGATGGTATCGAGCGGGCCGATGTCGCGCGCAACCCGTTCCCAGACCCGCAGCAGCCCTGCCTCATGCGGGCGGGAATGGCCCTCGAAACTGGCGGCAACGGCGCGTTTGATTTCCTGGGCGGCGAAAAGGTCGTGCGCCCCGAGCGGGATATCATGGTTCTTGCCGATCAGCAGCGCGAGGATATCGATATAATCCTCACGCGTCCGGGGGCCATCGACCAGAAACCGCGCCCCGGCACGCTGACGCAGGGCATCATCGACATTTTCCGGAAAGTTGGAAAACATGCCGAATGTGCAATTGCCGCGCACCACGGTATTGGCCCCGGCGAATGCCTCCATGAACACTGCCGTTACCTCTTGCTGCCCGGCGCTGGACTGGCGGTCGCCACGCTTGCCCGCGATCTGGTCGATGTCGTCTATCGTCCCGAACCCGATCACGCCCGGATCGAGGACGTTGGAGACAAAGGCCTTGGCGTTCTGACCTGACTTGCCCTGATAGCTGTCAATCTGATCAATCGAAAAGTTCTGATAGCGGAACGGATAACCCGCAACCTTGCAATACTCATCCAACAGCCCGGCCATCATCTGGATCAGTGTCGTCTTGCCGGTGCCCGGCGCGCCGTCGCCCATGAAGGTAAAGATAAAGCCGCCCATCTCGGCAAAGGGATTCAGCTTGCGCTCGAAATCATAGGCCATCAGCATCTTGGCCAGCCGAAGCGCCTGATACTTGGCGATGTGGTTGCCGACAACCTCATTCGGCTTTTTGAAGGTCATGGTCAGCGCGGTGCCTTTGACCGCCAGCGCGGGTTTGAAGCCCGCAATCGTCAGCTTGTCGGCCTCGACCCGCCAACTGCCATTGGTGAAACCCGACAGGCGCGGCGCGGTTTCAGCCCGCAGGGCAACCTTAGCCATCAACTGTTCGGCATAGGCCAGCACCACCGCGACCAGACCGCCGTCATCGCGGGCCTCGGCGGCAATGATCTGATCGAGTTCCCACAACGCGCCATGCAGGGCGAGGGGCGCGTTGTCGGTCAGCACCTCCTCGACCGGGCCGATTTCGGCGCTCTGTTCGCTGGCGTGTCCGGCCAGCAGAAAGGCCGTGGCATTGCCGAATGTATAGAGCACGGCCAGCGCCTCGGCGGCCAGAAGCTCGGTGAACTCGAGCTTGCGATCAGAGGGCAGGCGCGCCTCAAGATTGGCTTTCTTCAATTCGGTCAGCGGCGTCTGGCGGGCAAACTCAGCCCCCACCGCCAGGGCCACGGCAAGCGCCCGGCGCAACCCCTGACCGACCGCCGCCTGAACGGGCGAGGTCAGCGGGTCGTCGTCATCCTTTTGTGTGATCCGGTCCAGCAGATGCACACCGTCGGCCCGGGCAGTTGACCGGGCGGCAAGGCCGGGGGTGGTCGAGCGGAACCGCCGCCCCGACGCTGCGATGCCGGGCGATCTTTCAGGCGCTGCGGGCGCGGGACGGACGGTGGCGATGCGCGGGGCATGGTCCAGCCCGGACAGCATCTCATTGGCGGCGGGGTAGTGCGCCCTCACGTCTTCTTCACGCAATTCCATCGTGTCACGGGTAGTCATGGCAGTTCCTTACCTTTGAGCAATCACGCGACCGCCGTCGCCAACCACGAATTTCCGCACGTTGGCAAAGCCCGGCGGGTTTTTTTCGGCCAGCGCCTGATAGGGGCGTTCGGGCAGGATGATCATCCGCTCCAGCGAGGTTGCGCCGATGTCCGTCACCCCTGGCGCGGCAAACATGTCCAGGGTGAAAATCTGCCGCTCGACAGACGAAAACCAGCCGGTCTTCACGGTTTCGGCGCGCTCTGCCAGCAATTCCTCGATCGTCCAGACCAACGCCCAATCGCTGCCGGGGTCAGGTTTGGCTGCGGCCAACACCTCGGATATCGGACCTGATTGCAGCGTATAGCTGCCGGAATACATCGGTCCCAGGTGGATGCGGCGCAGGCGTTTGGGGTGCAGGTCGTCGAAATCGGTGTCGATGCCCCTGGCGATCGTCAGCAACTTCAACCCGCCCAGACTCTGCGCCATCAGATGGGCCTGTACCTGCGGCCAACGCCTGTCATCACGCGGCAGCGGCTGCTTGTTGCTGTCTTCGACCTCCATCAGATAGATCACCGGCAGGTTGATCTGCGTATCATAGACCGCCCAGTGCAGCAGCCAGGTCCGGCGGTTGTCGCCCTCGCCCAGCCATTGCACATCCGGGTCATTGCGCGCCCAGAACTGTCCGCCATTGCGCAGGCTTTCATAGTAGAGCCGCTGCGACATGGTGAACTGCAACCGCGTCGGAATGCGCAACTCGCCCACGATCTGGCGGATCATCGCGTCCTTGATCTCGGATTCCGACGGAAGCTGGCCAAGGTGCTTTTCTGCCTGCTGCGCGTCGTTGACCATCACCATCAATTCCTGCGCCACCGGAAAACCACTTTCATGCCGGTCGAATGTCAGCTTGCCAGGCAGCGGCCCCTCGATGCGCCCTGTCATCAGATATTTGTACCCCAATGACTGGAACGTCGCCCGCAACTGCTGCACATAACCCGCGACAATCCGCGTTTCGGTGCGGGTCAGCCGGCCCTGGTTTTCCAGCTCTGCGGCGACGCGGCCGAGATGGCCGGTGATCCGGTCGAACTTGGCAAAGTAGCGCTGCACCGCGGCGTTGTCGTCAAGTACAGCATGGTCGTCGGTAAGGGCCGTCACGCGTCACGCCTCCGTTTTCGTCTGACAAGAACACCGACTGCGGACAAGGCGATATAGCCGCCAAGGAACAGGATTTCGCCAAATGTGATCGCTTGCGAGAAGCCCTCGCTCAGCCACACCAGATAGACAACCGTCAGCAGCGCCATGACGACGCCCCATACCCGCCAGTTTTCTCCCGCGCCAAAAAACATGACGTAAATCGCCGACAGCAGGCGAAGCAGTCCCTTTCCACGGCCCGCCAAACTATTCGCCGTACAGGTTCTTGTCGTGTTTTTCGACAATCGCGGCAAAGCGGCGGGCAAAACGTTCATCCGCCTTGGCCTTGGCCTCGAGCACCTTGCGGGCAAAGACCATGTGACCCTCATGCGCTTCCATCATTTCGGCCATGCGACTGTTGGTGGCCGTGCCGATGGCCGCCATGGCCGTCTGGGCCTCCTGGTCGGTTTTCACACCGATTTCGTTGATGCGGTGGGCAACATCCTGCTGCTGCGCAGTCTTCAGCGACGCGGTAAGCGCATCATAAAGAACCACCCGCTGCCGGGTGTCGGTCTGCAGTTTGTTGATCAATACCATCTGGGTCGCCGCCTGGTTCTGAAGGCTGTCCATCCAGGTCTTGCCCTTCTCGATATAGCGCTCCAGCGTCTGGGATTTCGCCAGCTTTACCTGCTCATCCTGCACCAGCGCGTTGTAGCGGGTGTTCAGTGCCGCCAACTCGCTTTCCAGCCGGGTCCGGGCGGTGGCATCCTGCTCGACACTGATCCGGTTTTCCAGCGTGATGATGGCCGGGTCCATCCCGGCAATGTCACGGCGCAGGGCCTCGAGGTCCGACACCGTGGTCTCTCGTTCGTTCAGCGTATCGGTCAGGTTGGTTCCGACGCTGGTCTTTTGCTGGTTCAGCATGTCCAACTGCCCCTGCAACAGCTTTACAATCACGTCGGATTTGGCGATCAGGTCCTGAAGCTTGTCGTCGATCGAGGCCGAGCGGATGCGCTCTTGCCGCATCGCCTCGGCCTTCGCCCCCGCAAAGAACCCGATAAAGCTTTCCATCCCGGTCTTGTTGCGCATTTCATCGAAATCGCGCGAGAAGCCGGCGGTCACGTCATCAAGACCCATGATCAACTCGGCAATGTTCGCGTTCATCAGGTCGGTATGCTTGTGCACATCCTCCAACGTTGCCGTCTCGACATCAATCGTGGCCTCGCCCGCGTCCAGCTTTGAACGCGCCGCCTCGATCCGACTGGTGACCTCAGAAATCTTTGCCCGGGCTTTGGAAACCTCGTCCTGACTTTCACGAATCCTGGTTTCGAAATCTGCCATCTCCGCCTCCGATGTAAATACTGTTCACATATGGGTGGCCGGTGCAGACCATTCCAGACCCAGGCCCGAAAATATCCTCGGGCAGGGCCTTGCCCTTCGCCGGTAAACTGCGGCATCAGGCGATTTTTGGCAATTTCAAAATTCCGACAACTGCGGCTGGCCGCCGAATCCCGCGCCAAAGGCCCGAACCAGCGTCGCTTTTTCGTTTGCCTTCCTGAATTCTCTTGGCGAAAACATCGGGGGTGGGTAAATGGCCGCCAGGCCAGAGGGGGCAACACCCCTTGCCCCGCCCCCTTGAAGCCTACACGGCAATATTGTCTATCAACCGGACACCCCCGACCGACGCCGCCGCCAACATCCGTACCGGCATGTCCAGCGCGTTCACCCGCTCCAGCATCGCGGCAGAGCGCAATTCGATATATTCGACCTCGTCAAATCCGGCGGCGAGCACGTCGGCGCGGGCGCGTTTCAT
>TARA_R110002096_G_scaffold55907_2_pt1 | contig 12648 bp, 10 predicted proteins | sample TARA_R110002096 | Tara Oceans TARA_R110002096 (sample SAMEA4397295) | marine metagenome | biome: Polar Biome; feature: [DCM] deep chlorophyll maximum layer (ENVO:01000326); material: water (ENVO:00002006), including particulate matter (ENVO:01000060) such as... | depth 35 m | reverse complement strand
GTTTTCACCCCAATCATCCTTTTCAGTTGGGTCTAATACTGGTAAAACAGATGGACCCGCTTGTATATCTCTATTATTTGCTTTAGGCATTCTATATATATTTAATATATAAAATTTTGTTTTAACTAATTAAAAAAAATATTATTGAGTGAATTTGAAACAATCACCGTAAAAATCCATATCATTTGGATTTAATGCTCTTTGAATGGTTTTATTTAATTCATTACGTTTAGCAGTTTCTACTTCTTCCTTGTCACGTATAATTTTTGCTTCTTTATCCATTTTCGTTTTTTGTGCTTCATATCCCATAATAGTATTAAGCATCATATTTTGTAGTTCTTTTTTTGATACACCATTATCCCTTTGGGGTGCTCCGCTCCCATCTCTCCTGCTCTTAGGACGTGGTTTTTGCGTTTTTTTACCTTCGGTTTCAACCACCTCATCTCGTGGGTATACTTCATCTCGAATCACTCCAATTGATTCTTTTTTTTCCTTTTTTGCCCTTCGTGTTTCAAGTGATTTTAGGCGTCCCAACCTTAATGCTTCTTTCGTTTTTTCACTCATAACTTTTTTAGGTTTTCCAGTAACCTTTGAAAGCACAGTTCCCTCAGGATAAACTGGAGGAGGTTTTTTAGGGCGTCCTCTCTTTTTAGGAACTACTACTACTGGTTCTACTGGTTCATCTTCCCCTGAACTATAAATAAAGTTTGCTCCACCACTTTCCTCATCACTCGAATCATCAGCATTGAAAGTCATACCACCTTCATCATCATATAATTCTTCATCTTCTACTGGTTCTACTGGTTCTATTATTTTCTCCTCCTCTACAACAGCAACAACCTTTTTCTTTTTTTTAAAAATAGTATCTGTATCAACTCTCGGTTTTACTACCATTGTAGGCATTTGGGGTTCATCGGGTTCTTCATCGCTAAAAAGATTGTCATTGACTGGTTCAGGCGGTGGTTCAGGCATTGACATTTCGGGCAAATATTCCTCTTTTTTATCAATCTTATCCATTTAATTAAACTAATATTTTTATTTTTAAGCATATTTTTTTGTTTTATTTGTTTAAAAAACATTTAATCAATAATGTGGCGTTCCATTAATCAATAATGTGTAGGCAAACTGTAGTATTTCCAGTCAATTCATATGCTAATTCTTCGTTTTTATCGACTACCTCAACTGTAATCTCATTGAGATTTAAGGTTTCTCTGTTATTCAAATTAATGTATACACGCTCTGCTGGTTGGAAGAAAAGCGCACCAATCTCTGCTCCAGCATTAGAGAATTGAGGACAATGATAAACTATTTTACTCATACTACCTTTTCCAAAGTTTTGAGATGTTTGAGTTAAAGTAGGAATGCGAACAAATAATGATGAATCAGCAGATGCTGTAGGAACATTAGCATCATCATTAGGAGAAATGTAAACATATTTGGTTTTATCTGTGAGCGTTCCATCTGCTGGTTCAATATAACCTTTTGCGTCGTCTCCATAACCCATAAGTTTGGCAATATTTGGATCAGGTTTGGTATAAAATACAGGCAACCAATCATCATTTTTACTAAATATAAATTGACTTACAAAACTATCTGTATAAATTCTACCACCAGCAGCATCGCTAAGAACCCCTTGTAAATTATCAGTCCCCAGTTCATTATAAGCACGTAAATCAATATTTTTGTAAAATGTATTTGTCCCAGCATTTGAACCAAAAACATAATCACTCCAATAACTAGAATTCCAATATTTAAATGCCGCACCATTATTTGTAACCGATGAATAATTAAGAAATTTAATTACTTCTTTGGTTTGTCCTAAGGTTGAATTCACCGCAAACATACTAACTTTAGGAAATAACGCCCATTTTGTTGCCATAATTGGTGGCAAATTAATGTCACTAGCGGCAGCATTTTGAAAATCAACCATAAAGGTAAATTTATTTACATATTTAGCAGTTGCTGTGTCATATACATCACCCTTAACAAATATCTCCATAACTTCACCACTAGCAACAAATTTAATTTCAGTAATATTTTTAATTACAGCATTTCCCGCACCATCAGTTGTTCCGCCACCAGTAGAATTTTGAGTAAAATTATATGCGTCTCCTAAACTTGCGAATACAGAATTGGCAATACCCCAATAACCAATTTCAACCGTTCTAGTGTCAGTTCTACCTCCGTGTGTTTCTACTGCTGCTACACGTAAAGCACCATCACCACCATTTACTGGTTCAATTCTAACTGAATAATCATAAAATGCTGCCATTTCTACGTCTAATCCAAAACCACCTTTGGAAAAATAACTTGGATAACCATTATTAGGAACTCCAAACGCAGCATTTCCATTTGTAGTTGGAACAGTTGATGTTACACGTTGAGGTCTAGATAGTCCAACTATCCAACCACCTTTTGGTTTATTTCCTAATGGTGCTACTCCATTTGCTTGATATTGTCCTGTTCCACTAATATCAAAAACACATTCACCACCATTTAAACTTAATGGATATTCAGGAAACATTACTGTTCCTGGATAACCTGAACCTGCTGCTTGAGGACCAGTAATTTCTTTTACACCACTACCATTTGTAGTATAAGTGATTTGTGGAGTTGCTGGACCTCCTTGAGCGCCACTCACAGGTGTCGCCCACATCATAGTAGATGGAACACCAGTATTAAGTGAATTCGCAGTTTGACTAAAAGTATATTTGAAACCTTCAAAAGCACCATTAACAGCATATTGACTATCAACAACTGCGTCTAAATCATTTGGATGATATTGACTATCTCTTAATGCTTTTTGTAACGCACCTTCTAATTGTGCTACAGTGTATCTTCCAGGATCAAGTTTAAATTCAAGTGGGATACCTGTTCCATCATCAATAGTTGGTTGTCCTCCACCTCCCTCGAAACCAAAATTATAATAACCAATATTGCTCTCATCTTCCTTAATTAAAAATACTGGTAGACGAACAAATTTGATACTTTCTAATGCTACTCTAGAATTAGGAGGAACTTGATATGCGTTGCCTAAATAATTTGTATATTGATATGGTTGTTCTATGCCAAATCCTGCTTTTGGGTATCTATCTTGCGTTGAACTTGTGATTATGTAAGACATTCTTTTATATTATAATATATATTTTTAATAATTATGAATTATTTTTAAAAATATTATTATAGTATATAAGTGATGGCAAAAAAGTCTAAAAATAAAAATAACTTTAAAGAGCAAGAATCAAAGTATTTAGGACAAGATAGATATATTAATCATTTGGAAGGTGACCGCCATAGTGTATCACAAATGAGAGGCAAACCTTTTGAAATAGATAAGGACGTTGAAAAATCAAAACGTATGAAACCCGAAAAGATATTTGAAAATTATTCAAGGAAGAACTCGACTAAAACGAAAAAACGCAAAAAGAAATTTGATAAACCACAACCAATCGCAGCAGATAAGAATAGTAATAGTTATAAATTATAACTTTTTTTTCAAAAAAAACATACTTTAAATTAATATAATAGTATCTACTATAACAATGCCCTCCCCTACATTTTGGTCTAGTGAAGAAAAACTACCCGTAGCACAAACTAAAGTTTCCATCCCCAGTGATAATGGATTATCATATCAAGGGGGTCAACGTATTATATTTACTATCCCTGATAATATTGAATTTATCAATCCAATCAATACCGTATTAGAATGTGATTTTAAAATTGACTTTCCCGCAACTGGAGAAGCAACTACTAATTCAGGCGCTGGTTGGGCGCAAACTCGTCTAATGTTAGATGCTGAACTTGGTGGAAATGTTCTTATTCGTCATATTAGGGTCTACGCAAATTCTGCGGAAATGCCACTTCTTGATGAAGTCCAAGATTGTAACATTCTTGCTGGTGTAAGATATGATTACAATGTAGATGATAGTATGCGTAAAAAGCGTAGTTTAACTGAAGGTTGTGGTATGTTTACTCCAGCACAGCGCAATGTTTTAGCGATTCCTGAAAGTGGATATATTAATACTCAAAACAATACTTGCTTTGACGGAAATATTCTTGCTGATAGCACTGGCAATTTTAAATTCAATAAACCTGAAGCGGAAGCAGGATTTAAAACTGCTAAACTTTTACTACCTCTTCACGAATCAGGCATTTTCGGGTCTAGTGTTGTCTTCCCAAATAAAGTTGTTGGAGGTCTCCGTGTAGAACTCGAATTATGTGACGCAAATGTTGCTATTAAGCAACTTGACAGCGTCCAAATTAACAATAAATTCCAATCAAACCCTATATTCCATTCCGTTGATGGTTTAGATGCTCCTAAGGCGGCAAATGCTTCTAGTTGGTTGACTACCAACACCACTGATACATTTTATTTAGCACGTGACAATATTAATGGTGCTGATATTTCCAAAGTTCCATTTTGTATTGGCGAACGTATATCTATGAAATTTGCTAACACATCAATTGCGGGAGGTGCTGGGGGTGAAGCATACCAAATTTTCTTAGATGGTGTGACTGAAATATTCCCCCGTATCAAAGCGATTGAAGTTGCCCCTGCTAATCCTGGCACTCAAACATTTGATCTTATTAAAATCACATTAGAAAAAGCGTGTAAACCAACTATTACTATTACTCATACCAGTGCTGGAACTGTTGGCAAAAATATTTATCTTAACAATCCCACAATGGTTTATTCCACTTCATTATATGGTGGTGGCACAGCGCTTCCTGCTACTCCTTCATTTGAACCGACTTATACCCTTTCCAATGCTGCTCTTATTGTTGAACGTGTTGAGATGCCTGAAGGTTATAATGCTAAAATGAGGTCTATGATGTCACAGGGTGGAGTATTGAATTATGATTTCTTAACTTTCACCAACTACAAATATTCACAAGCACAAAATGATCGAGTTGCTAATATCCGTGTCCCAATTGCGAATAAGAGATGTAAAGGAGTTGTTGCTGTTCCTACTGATAGTAGTGTTTATAGCACTATTGAACGTATTTGCTGTGGCAATATGGTTCAAAAAGCAGATGGTTCAGGTGGGACTTTTACGTATAATATTGAAAAAGAAGGAAACCAAGCAGGTGATGTATTAGGCAATCACACCGCTCATTCTAAACGTCCTGGAATTGAAGGTGTAGTAGATGGTCTTAGTAGATACCAATTTTTCTATGATGGCAAATTAAACCCAAGTCGTCCTGTTGTAACCAGTAAAATTGCCAATCGTGTATCTATCTCCCAGCAGAGTCTTGTGGAATGTGAGAAATGTTTAGCGGTTTGTGGTATCCCTCCTACCAGTTTTGCTGCCTTCCGTAGAAATTTCTTTGTGGGTAGGGCAACCGCAATCCAAAACGGAGTAGTAGATTTATCCACTACTGATTTTAACTTACAGGTAGAATACCAGGAGTTAACCAATCCTCCCACTAAACCTAAACTTTGGAATATTTACATCGGTCACCTGAGACGTCTTCTCATTCGTGGGGATTCTGTTGTAGTAGATGTATAAGTTCCAAAATTGTTAATAGGTAAAAAATAGTTATGTCATCAGCAATCCAACTGATTTTTGTAACCTTAAATCTTATTAACAAAAATGGAACAAATTAATTTTATTATTTAATGATAATTTTTTTAATATATATATATAAAATATATATGGAGCAACCACCTAATAATACTAATACTATTTTAATAGATGCGAATAGAAGAAACAGTGCTGAATCAATTAGTGGAAACAATACTAACCCAGCACAATGGACTAATGAAGCGAGTGCTGGTATTAAATTAAATGTTGGAGATAAAGTATCCGTTCATTCATCATTTATTAGTGAGATAGGATGCGGAGACCAAGCACTAGAAACCTCAGGAAAACCATTAACCACAGAGGCATCATTTGATTATACTGAAATTGTGCCTGAAATTGGAGAAAAGAGATATGAATATGGACCTTATAGTGCTAGAAGTGTAGAAGTAAAACCAGTTAATAAGAGTATGCTACCTAGAGACAATGAAATGAGATTTACTTTATCCTATTATAAAAATGCTAATGGTGAAAATTATATTCATCTTCCTCGCAGATTTGATACAGACCAAATTGTAACAGATAATGGATTATATCAAAGACCATACACTGATAATGCTAATAAAGTTTATGCTCCAACAAATCCTGAAAAACTTGCTACTGAATTTCCACACAGAGACCCTAATAGAAATGGTGATGGTTATTATTTAACAACTCATACTAAAAGACAAAAAACTTGGTGGCAAGATGATAGTTTCACATCAGGACAAGGTGCTATTTTACCTCAATATAGGTGTCCCGCTGATTGGCATTTTTATATTGGAAAGGCAGGATATACAGGATGGAGTGAAAAACATAATGCTGGAACATATGCCACAGGAGATAGTAGTGGCGGTTCTAATGCTGATGAGAGAGTAGCAATGGCATTTAAATTAGCAGAAAATGTTAAAGCAAAAAATTTTGATCCTGGACCAACATTAAAAGGTTCTAGAGGATATGATGTTAATGAATGGCGACCTAGAAATGATAATTCACGTTTCAGTATATTTATGATGAGGAAAACAGTTTATGACTCAACAACCGCACATCCTACAAATTTTGTCCCGTTTGATGATTTAGAACCTTGTAATCACAATTATATTAAATATGTTGAACTAAAAGAATACAATATTAAAACTGGATTTAATGACCCAAATAATGTAGCATATCAATTAACAAGTCAAATCACTGACAAAAGCGAACCTGAAACTATATACTTAAATCAATACCTAAATGCCAATGGAGTAGCAGCAGTTCAACCGAGATATGATTGTCCTATTAGTATGGCAATAACAGGAGAAACATTTAAACCATTTGCTTGTAGCAATTGGTCGACAATTGGAAAAACACAATTCGACGCTTATGTTGCCGATGGAACAGCACAAACATCTATTGATTATTTATCATCTTATCAAACAATAGGTGTTAAACGTCCTGATTTTTTTATTGCTGGTAGAAATATGTTTAATCATTATTTTGCCGACCCTAAAGAACCTACTAATACAGAATTAAAAAATTGGACTAACTTTAGAATTGGAGAACCACCTGATGATAAAAACTTTTATCCTGAAAATGCTGCGGATGCTGCCACCAAAGTTTGGATGCCAACAACTATTCCTTATACAAGTGATAATCTTAGTAGTATATCAGCATTTTTAAAAACACAAGCATTATATCCTGAATTATTAGTATTTGATAAAAGAAACCAAAATAAAACAACAATACCTGCTGGAGACCCAGTAGTAACCACAGATGATATGCCATATTTTGTAGATACTCCACCATCTACTCCATCTCTAGTAACTAATGTTGCTGGTGTTACAAGTGGAATTGATAATCCAGTAGATGAGAAACGATTTTTACATATGTCAGGAAGAAAAGAAGGAGGAGATGTAGCACTACCATTAGTAGGACCAGCATTAGGAAGAGTAGAATTTTTTGGAGATGATGGATATGTAGCACCAACGTTACCAGTTGCTAATACTAATTTAGCAGCAAGTCAACCTGTATTTTTTCATTATGATAAACGGAATGAAAATAAGGATGAAACAATAGTATCAGGATTAAATGAAAATGAATTAGTTTATGGTTTTGCTGGTAGATATGAGGATGCTTTAGGAAATAGTTATATTAGATTATATATGAAAGATGGTTTATCAACTCAATATACTACAGAAAAATTTGGCGGTGATCCGGGTGATGGATATGTATATGAAAGAGCAATTGGTTATGATAGACATTTTAATGCTTATGGAAATAGTGCTATGATTTTATATAGCGGTCAACTACCTGAAACATTTGATGGATTAAGTAGATTAAATGCTCCAAAAATAAATGGTGGTTCAACAACTGCTGAAAACGGACAATCGTGGGATATATCAAAATACATTCGACAAGTATATTTAGGAGCAATTCAACCCTTAATCAATTTTGATACAGCACAATCACGATTCACTATAGGTGGATTACACACTCCTGAATATATACAAAATGATGCTGATGCTGGAAAATTAACAACTCAACCAACTCCCACCGACCCATCAGGTTTGCCTATTGCTGTGACTGGAGATGCTGGAACATCTGTATATAAGATTAATAAAATTTTACAAAGTGGGAATAATTGGACTCCAAATATGAATCCTTATAAGAGTAAAACTGATTTTACTTGCCCTTTAAACGGAATAGGTCATGTGTTTGATAGCACACAACTAAGTGGTTTAACAGGAATTACTAGAAGCAATACAGTTTCAACATTTTCAGGTTATCAATCAACACTTAGACGTTATATGTTTTATGATGGAGCAGAAGCAGGAGTTAATCCTATACCAGGTGCTGCTTGGGGAGGACCAGGACCACAACCTGCTACAGTTCCTGGACCCATAACAGGAACTAGTAGTAATGTTTCACCTCAACAAGAATTAATAGAAGCAAATAGAAATTTAGATAGTTTTACAGTATTTGATTCTCAATGTGGTGTAGCATTAGAAGCATATGGTATAGCAGAAATAGATTGGGAGCAAAGTATTTGGGGTATTATGGGTTGGTCTTACAATCAATTAGCAAAAACATCTCAACCAGTATATACAATTCAAGGAGGTTCAATAGGAGGATTAAATAGACAAGCACGTTTAACAAGAACTAATAGTGGTTTGATTAAAGGTTTAACTACTAATGCTGATATTGGATTAAATGATATACCATTATATAATAAAAATGTATGGGATAAATCAATGTATACACTACAGATGCCAACACCTGAAGAACCAAATGTTTGGTTTGGTTATAACACAACATCTACTACACCTTTTGAATCAGGGGGTGCTGATTTCCCAAAATCTAATTTAACAACTATGATTGATGATGTTAATATGCCAAATATATATCCAAATATAGTTGTTCCTCAAAATACAGCATTAATTGTAGCAGAAGGATTGCCAATTAAAATGTCAAGTCCATATTATTTAATTAAATCTAATCTTATTGCTGATAGTTTTTATATAAGAGATACAACGCCATTGCCAATTATATCAGTGGTTAATAAAGAAAATGGTTTTGGAGATTTCTATTTTCAAGGACCATCTCAATTAGAATTTACTATTACACAACCAATAACCTTAACATTTATATTAACTGAAATATATGATAGTGATATGACATTTGCTAGAGTAGATAAGAATAGTGCTGTTATTTATAAAATAGAAAAAGCAGTTCCATCTAATATAAATATTGTAGACCAAGTTATTCAAGCAACTCGAAACAAAAAATAAAGATTTAAAACTTTAATATTATATTATCATAAATGGTTGAAGATACAAACAATAAAATTAAAGAGGAATTTGAAATTCATATTGGTTTAGAACGCAATGAGGATGATAGTGTAAAATTTCCTGTAGATGAAGAACACCTAACAGAACTTATTAGGTTGAATGTAGAACATAATTGTAATAAATTACTACCATTTTGCTGTGAAATGCTCGGCAAAGAACTTAAACCTGAAATGGATACATTAAACGAAAGTATGGAAACAATGAAAAAAGAACTAATTGATAAAACACACGAACTGGTTGGTGTTAAATTAGAATTAGCAAACTTTAAAGAAGATAATTAATTTGATTTATTTAATGTTTAAAATTTATTACATTTAAAAAATAATATCTATATAAGATATATAATGGATACTGAACCGATTGAAACCACTGAAGTTGTCGAAGACCCGACCATTGAACTACACGCAAAAATTGCTGAACTTGAATTAATCAAATGTAAATTTGATGCTATTATGAAAATAGTAAATAAAGAGGAAGAGGGCGGTTTTAAGGAATTTGTATACTGGAGAGCGCCCGATGAAAAAGAAATGTTAAGAAATGCTGGATTCACTAATGCCTGTGATTGGAAAACCGATGGCACACTTGTAGCATAAAACTATTTAAAACTAAAAAACTAATATATATATATAATATGACAAATCCTATTCTACTTGATAATTCATTTTTTGATGAAATTAACAAGTATCGTGAAAATACCAATCGCAGTAAACTTAAACTTAATAGTATGAAACAATATATTAATAATTATAATATTGTTAGCAAAATGGTAGATGCCAAAGTTGATGATAAAGTCCATTTTTTATCTAATCCCGATCTTGTATTTGAAGCAATGAAACGTGATAATTGGAAAACTCATAAACCGCCATCAAATTCTACGACACGCAATTATCTCAATAGTTTAATTATTGTTGGTGAAATTTGGAATATTGATAAATCAATTCAAAACCAATATACATCGCTAAGGGATAGTAAAAATCAAATTTACAATGAAGCACAGGCAGAGGCAAAACTCGATGATACAGATATTTATATTAAAAAAGAAGAGGTTGATGCTATGCTAAAAACAATTGATACACAACTAAAAGGTGAAGATGTTTATAAACAAGGAAAAAGTGGTTGGGATACTCTAACTAATGAAAATAAAGATAAGTATACTTTTATGATTATGATGTATGTATATATCAAACATCCAGTTAGGAATGATTTTGGCAATATGGGTATGCTGACAAAGAAAAAGCATAGTATGCTGACAGATAGTGAAAAAGAAGGTAAAAATTATCTATTAAAAAATGACAAATCATATCAATTTGCTTTTGCGGATTATAAAACCAATAAAGATGATGAAACTGTATATGTAGATATTGTGGATAGGGAACTAATCAAACATCTAAAAAAATATATTGCTATTATTGGATTTAATAGTGGAATGCCACTATTCACTCAAAAAAATCAACCATTCACTAAAAATGCGATTACTAAATTTCTACAAAAATGGAATACCCATTATCTCAAGAAACCAGCATCTACCCGTGCTATTCGCAAATCATTTTATACTGAGAAATATGGTGGCGATCAAAAAGTAGATTTAAATGAACTGAAAACAGATGCTAAAAATAATCTACACGGCGTAGGGACGGCAATTAATATTTACACTAATGCTCCTCCTGAACCTGAACCACAAACTGATAATCTCCAAAAACGTCTAGAATATTATGAATTCACTAACGATGTTTATGACAGACTACTCAAAATTGTAGATGATACACCACTTGAACGATTTGAAAAATTGTATAGTCATAATATTTTACCAGTAGAAGAATTCCTATACAATATTATTACTAAAAATAAGGATATTGCTGGTGAATATACTAAACGCCGAAAACAACACGAAAAATTTATGGGTAGTATTAAAAAGGATAATACACTCCCTAAAACTGCTGAATTCGAGGAATATGTAAATGAAGATATTTATTTAGATGACCTCAAATCTTTCGGTGGATTTATCAGCAGTGTATTATTTTATTATGGTGAACGGATTGGCAAATGGGATGCTCCATTGATGACAGATATGGCAATTGATTTTGTATCTAAGGATATGCGATTTAGTCAAATCTCACAATAAATTTTGCTCCTGGTGGGGCGTGTTTAAATGTAATCTGTCCTCCATTTGCTTTTTTTGCCTCCTGTTTTTCTCTAATTTTAATCCTGGTCTTTTCACTAACTACTGGAAAAAACTTTTTAGTTAATTTTGAATCATTATTAATTTTTTGACACGCTTTGCGAACAGATGGATAATTTCCAAAAGGTAATATATATTCAATGTCTTCTAATACTTCTCCAATATCATTATATGATTTAGGAAAAAAAAAGAAATCATTATTGGCATAAGCAATTAATTTTTTTGCTTTTTTCATTACATTTGCTCTAGTATTCTGTCCGTTAATTTTTAACTGATTTAAATTTTGTAGATGTTCTACTAAATTAGGCATTGAACTGATAAACATATGATTTGGTAGAAATAATTGTGTTGGATTATTCATCATATATTTAATCATTTTACTTTGTAGTTGATGCTTATTTAAATCATTTGGATCAGTTATGGGAATGTTTAAGAGTTCGATAATTTCTACAACGTCATTTTTAGAGTGAGATTTGTGAAGATATACCATTTATACCATTATCCTGTTTGCCTTTTAAATAATATCTTTTCATACTTTTACTTTCATAATCCTTATAAATTACATACCACCCTCCTGCTCCATCACATAATGATTTAGTAGGTTTGGGTCCTCTTGTTGATATTGTCCTTTTTTTTACAAATTTTGGAATTAAATATTTAGATGTGGTTTTAGACCAAACTTTGTTATTATAAAAAATATGACTACAAGTTTCCAATTCTTCTAATTGACTTTGAGGGTCAGGGGATACTTCAGGATTCTCATAAATTTTATCTTTTTGTAATTCTTCTTCTGTTCTTATCAAATCGTGTGAATTTAATAATTCTATAATTTCTCTCATTGTGTATCTTACTTCCATTTAATAGGTGTTCCTCTTTTGTTTTTAAACTTTATACAGATAAAAAATAATAACTAATTTTTTCTATTCTAACTTTTTTTAATCTAACAATATTGGAACATCACCAATACTGCTGGTTTCCTGCTCCGTGTAAAGTAGTAAGACTATATTTACCATCAGGGTCGTTCCAATCATTTTCGCTTCCACATCCCATCAACTTTGGTAGATTAAAATTGAATTTACTT